>Ga0070399_1004487_pt1 | contig 11488 bp, 6 predicted proteins | sample BioMet4_FD_61217 | JGI IMG/M metagenome (GOLD analysis project Ga0070399, IMG submission 61217) | Microbial communities from bioreactor (seeded with sewage sludge) at LBNL, California, USA - Biofuel metagenome 4 (version 1) | ecosystem: Engineered > Bioreactor > Anaerobic > Unclassified ... | reverse complement strand
AGTTGGGGCCGGGGCCGACGCGAAGCGGAGTATGCCCCGGTAATACGCAACGGGGCGCCCCCGTCGCTGGTCGCACGAAGTGCGAAAGAAATGGAACCTATTTGTGAGACCCTACACTAGGGAGCTTTTGAGCTTGAAAAGATGGTGTACCCGGTGAGATTCGAACTCGCGACCTTCTGCTCCGGAGGCAGACGCTCTATCCAGCTGAGCTACGGGTACCCAAAACAAAGTCTTATTAATGTGCCGGGGAAATCCGATTTTTCAAACTTCTTTCCTGCTTTTTACCGAAATTCTTGTCGATTTCCCAGATGGGCCGAGGCTAACGGAGGTCTCAAAACAAGTCTCCGGGGGAAAAACCCATTTTCTGACTTTCAAACTTTTTAAGTTATTTATCTCTTTACAAAGCAAAGAGATAAATAGAATAAAAGTTTTGCGGGGGCAAAGTTGGGGCGCGGGAAAATGGGGAACTGTTTCAAAAATACCCAGTGTCTTCTTCGTTCCCCATCGTTTGCAATGTCCGGTCGGAAGTAATTTGGCAATCGCCGGTTTCCATGGTATATTGCCGAGTTCGCATCAATCAAAACCCGATGAGCAAGAATAAGGCTGATTCCCCATGGATATTGTTACGCATTCGAAGCAACAGACGGTGCCGTTCAACCCGGCCAGTGCAATGGATTATCTGCCGGTCGGCGAACTACGGCAACTGCAATTGCAGCGTCTTCAGCGGATTGTCAGACGCGCTTATGACCGTGTCGAACTGTTCCGCAACCGCATGGAAGACCGGAACCTCACTCCCGACTCGGTCAAAAAACTCGAAGACCTCGGCAAATTGCCATTCACCATCAAAACCGACCTGCGTGACACCTATCCGTTCGGCTTGTTTGCCAGTCCGCTGGAAGAAATCGTCCGACTCCATGCTTCCAGCGGCACCACCGGGAAGCCGATCGTGGTGGCCTATACCAAGTCCGATCTGGACGTTTGGGCCAATGCCATTGTCCGCGCGTTTGCCTGCTGCTCGCTGTCCAAAAAGGACATCATTCAGAACGCCTACGGCTATGGGCTGTTTACCGGCGGACTGGGCGCGCACGGCGGCGCGGAAGCGCTCGGCGCAACGGTGGTCCCCATCTCCGGCGGCAACACCGAACGCCAGATCATGCTGATGCGCGACTTCAAAGTTACCGCCATCTGCTGTACTCCGAGTTACTTCAATTATCTGATTGAAAAAGCCATGGAAACCGGCTGCGACATGAAACAGATGCCGATCCGGGTGGGCGTGTTCGGGGCCGAACCCTGGACCGATGCCATGCGGCACAACATCGAAAGTCGTTCCGGCATCAAAGCCTACGATATCTACGGATTGTCGGAAATCGTCGGACCGGGCGTGGCCTGCGAATGCGGCGCCCAGAACGGCCTGCACGTGTTCGAAGACTATTTCTATCCGGAAATCGTCGACCCCAAAACGCTGGAAGTTCTGCCGGACGGTCAGGAAGGCGAACTGGTACTGACCACGCTCTGCAAGGACGCAATGCCGATGATTCGCTACCGCACCCGCGACATTACCAAGATCATCACCGAAAGATGTGTCTGCGGCCGGACCATCCGCCGGATCGACCGTATTTCCAGCCGAAGCGACGATATGTTCATCATCCGCGGCGTCAACGTGTTTCCGTCGCAGATCGAAACGGCGCTGCTGTCGGTGGAAGGCGTGACCCCGAACTATCTGATTGTCCTCACCACCGACAACGGTCTGGACAACATTGAAGTACAGGTGGAAATCACCCCCGATCTGTTCAGCGACCAGGTCAAAGCGATGGAAGAACTCCAGAAGAAAATCGCCCACGCGATCGAACATACGCTGGGGTTGCGGATTCGGCTGAAGCTGGTGGCTCCGGGCACGATTCCCCGCAGCGAAGGCAAGGCCAAACGCGTTATCGACAACCGCAAGAAATAATCGCGGTACGGGAGTTCCCATGCGGATTGCGCGGGTAATCATCGACTTGTCGCTGGACCGGACGTTCGACTACCTGATTCCGCCGGAAATCGAAGCCGAGCTGAAAGTCGGGATGCAGGTCAACGTGCCGTTCGGCAACGGTTTCCGCAAGGGTTACGTGTTGTCGCTGGCGGACAAGTCCGACTATGCCAAAGAGCTCAAGGCGATTGTTTCCCTGGCCGCCGTGCATTCCCGCATTCCGCAGTCGCTGCTCAACCTCGGCGAGTGGATTGCCGAATACTACTGTTGCAGTCGGGAACAGGCGATCCGGTCGCTGCTGCCGCGCGTGGTCCGAAGCGGCAAGGTCACGCATAAATTTCTGGCCGTTTACGCGGCGGCGGACCCGGCAGCGGCGGAAAAATTTCTGATCGACAACGCCGCCAAAAAGAATGTGAAACAGCAGCTTGCCATTGTCAAAGCGCTGCTGGCCGCCAAGGAACTCACCCGCGAACAACTCGTCGAAGAACAGCATCTCAGTGCGTCTTCGCTGCTCGGGTTGATTAAAAAGGGGCTGGTCAAAGAGGACAAACAGCGGGTCACCCGCGACCCGTTCGAACACGTGGCCATTGTGCCGGACACGCCGTTGACGCCCACCCCAGAACAGCAGACGGCGCTGGATGCCATCAACGCCATGCTCGATCATCCGGAACCCGGCCATCATACCGCGTTGCTGCACGGCATCACCGGCAGCGGAAAAACGGAAGTCTACCTTCAGGCCATCGCTCACGCGCTGGCGCTGGGCAAGCAGGCGATTGTCCTGGTGCCGGAGATTTCGCTGACGCCGCAGACGGTGCGCCGGTTCCGCGCCCGGTTCGGCAATCTGGTCTGCGTCCTGCACAGTCGGCTGACCGAAGGCGAACGGTTCGATGAATGGAGCAAGGTCAACGAAAGCACGGCCCGGATCGCGGTCGGCGCGCGATCGGCGCTGTTCGCCCCGTTCCGCAACCTCGGCTTGATTGTCGTCGACGAAGAACACGAACCGTCGTATAAACAAGGCGAGGCTCCCCGGTATCACGCCCGCGATGTGGCGGTGATGCGCGGCTATCTGGAAAAAGCGGTGGTGGTGCTGGGTTCGGCCACGCCGTCGTTCGAGTCCTACGCCAACGCGCTCAGCGGCAAATACCGGCTGCTCGAACTCAAAAATCGTACCGACCAGTGCTCGCTGCCGGTGATGAAAGTGATCGACATGCGCCTGGACCGCCAGAAAGACGACAGCGGCAAGACCAGCTTCTTTACCAAAATGATGGTCGACGCGGTCAACGACCGGCTCTGGCGCGGCGAACAGTCGATTCTGTTTCTGAACCGCCGGGGTTATGCCCGTCAGATGTTGTGCGAAAACTGCGGGTACATCGCCGAGTGCCCCGACTGTTCGATTCCCTACACCTATCACCTCAGCCGCCAGACCTTGACCTGTCATTTGTGCGGCAACGCGATTCAGGCTTACGTCAAATGTCCGCAGTGCGGGTCGGAGGAGATTCGCTATTCCGGTCTCGGCACCGAAAAAGTCGAAGTGATCGTCCAGAAGATTTTCAAATCGGCGCGGATTGCGCGGATGGATTCCGACACCATGAAAACGCGAGCCGCCTATGAAACCGTCCTCGGCGAATTCCGGCGCGGCAACATCGACATTCTGATCGGAACTCAGATGATTGCCAAAGGGCTTCATTTTCCGAACGTGACGCTGGTGGGCATCATCAACGCCGACCAGAGTCTGTTCATTCCCGATTTCCGTTCCGCCGAGCGGACTTTTCAGCTGATTACCCAGGTGGCGGGCCGGGCCGGACGCGGCGACATCAAAGGCGAAGTGTTGATTCAAACCCTCAATCCATTCAACGAAACCATCCAGTTTGCCGTCAACAACGATTTCAAGGGCTTTTTCGAGTACGACATGGACGTGCGCAAAATGCTGAAATATCCGCCGGTCGGACACTTGATCGCCGTCCATTTTCAGGGCGAGGACAACAACGCGGTGGCCGCTTACGCGCAGGAGTTCATGGAATATCTGCGGCCGGTCTGTCACGAAAGCATCGTCATTACCGAACCGGCGCCTTCGCCGATCGAGCGGATCAAGGCCAAATACCGCTATCAGATCGTCCTTCGGGGCGAGCGGATGCAACAGGTCCGGCAGTACCTCCGCCACTATCTGCTGATGGCGAAACATCCGAAAGATATCGCGGTGGCGGCCGACGTCGACGCCCAAAGTCTGCTGTAGCCGGTCGGCGGTTCAGTCTCCGGGGAAAAACCCCGAAAAATTTAGAAATTTTTCAAGGTTTTTCCCCGGACCCCATTTCCTGGCTTTCAACCTTTTTAATTTATTTATCTATTTGCTGCGCAAATAGATGAATGAAATAAAAGTTTTGCGTGGTCAAAGTCGGGGTGCAGGAAAGAAATGGGGGACTGTTTCAAAAGCCCCCCGTGTCTTCCCCGCTACCCGCGATTTGAGACTGTCGTCTTTACAACTTATTTTTCGCCGAAATATTGCTGCTGCATCAATTGGTCGTCAATCAATTTGATCTGCGTCAGCATCAGGGTCGGCGAATAAATCGCTTTCTTGTCGGCGATTCCGCCTGCCGCCATCGCCTGCTCCAGACTTTGGTTGGCGCGATAGAGATCATCCAGCGTTTCCCGTACGTTGAACCGTCCGGGAGAAGTCGGCAGCGGTGGCCAACGCGAGTCGGACACATAGGCCGACGTCACTGCTTTGACGGCGTTTTCCAGTTCCGGATGGTCGCCGATCCGTTGCTGGACGGCGGCAATTCCGTCGACGATCGACCGGCACACCGGATCGATCATCCGGGAATAGGAAGTGTTGGCCCAGGCTTTGGCGGTTCCGCCGTGCCAGGCCACGCCATTTTCGATATGATCGATCAGATCATTGGCAATCGGCGCGGTTGCTTCCCGGATCACCGCCTGGGGCGTGGTCAATTCATAGCCGGTGTTCTTCGCCAGTTCCAACAACTGATGAAAACGCGTGACGCTGTTCGGTTCCGGTTCGAAAAAGCGGGCCTGATTGAACTGTTTTACATAAAAATAAGCCGACGTGCCGATGTATTCGGCGTCTTCGGCGTATGGCATGATGAATTTGCCGCTCTGTGCGATCCGGTCCTGCCAGTGCAGCAACATCGTCTTGATTTCGTCGAGCGATACCGGGTCCTTGCGCATTCCTTCGGTGGCGCCCATCAGGTACCAGAGCATCGGGTTGGCCATGCAGTCGGAGCGGAAAATCATCTTCAAGCCGTTCGGCGCCACCGAAGGATTGGTTAGGTAGCGCAGATACTGCGGTTTATCCTTGATGTACTCTTCGATCTTGAACAGATGGTTCTTATTGCTGTGCCCCTGGACGTCATATTTCAGTCCGGTTGCTTCGCGGATTTCCGGAAAAGACAGAAAGAAACTGTCGGCATCCATCACCAGCGATTTGAATCCGGCGGTCCGATACACTTCGGGCAGCCAACCGGCCCAGCCGCATTCGGGATTCCAGCCGGTTTCCGGGCGTACGCCGGTAAACTTTTCCCAGGAGTCGAGGCCGTGTTTCAGGGTATCGAGGCCGATTTCCGGCGGAATATTGGTCAGCATCACGTGAATATGCGGGGACCCGACCGGTTCGATCTTGCCGTCATGAATCAGATCGCGGAGCAGTTGCAATACCGCCGGACATTCGTCATGCATCACTTCCAGCGTCCGTCCGGACGCTTCGAACGCGATCCGGTAGTCATGGGCTCCCACCAGTTCGAACAACGGACGGTAGGAATGTTCAATCACCCATGCCCGCCGGCGGGGATCGAGTTGGGAATATTGGATGTTCGCATGCGGCATGAAAATGATCTTGGGCTGAGGCATCGGTCATATTCTCCTGAATTAAGTTGTTCCTGGCGATCACGGCCCACCGCGAACAGTCCGGCGTTTTTGGCGATTGCCGCACCATCCGCATCCACAATATTTAACCATATTAAAGTTCCAGATATTGACTGTGGTTATATTGTGGTTATATTCAATATAGACGGCCGTGGAACCAATGTCAATCGGCAACCGGCAAAATATCGGTGGCAAGAATAACGAAACAGGTTGAGAAAGATGAACTGGGCAACCATCGAAACCGAAAAATGTTGTCTTTTCGAAGCGTTGCAGCCAGCCGTCGAAGTCGACGGTCAATGGCAGGAACCGGTCTTTATGGCGGAAAGCAGCCCCGGGGTATTTCAGACCGAATTGCCCGGACAACTGGAACTGGTGCTCCGGCGCGGGAATGACTCGTCCGGCAACAAACTCCAACTACAGCTGATCAACCGCTCCGCAGTTCCAGTCCGTTTGAATCGCTTCCGATTCCGGCAGACCGGATTTCATCGTGACTTTCTGGCGACTCCGGGCGAGCGCCTGCGCCTCTACCGTGAGGGCTGGACCATGGCGAGCGCCTGCGGCTCGGTCCGCTACGGCGAAACCGACTACAAACTCGATCCGGATTACCAGCGGTTTGCCGTTTCCAGCCCCGGCGAATACGACAGCACCACTCCGAACCGTTTTTCGGCGGAATACGTCACCGTTCTCAACGACCGGGATACCGGCCATTCTCTGCTGGCCGGATTCATCAGTTCCGCCGATCAGTTCACCCGGTTTGCCGTGACGCTTGCGCCGGACGGCGTCAGCGAATTTGCCGCGTATTCTTATGGCGATGATATCCTGGTCGATCCCGGACAGTCCGTTTTATCGGAAGAACTGGTGGTTCTTTCCGGGCCGGACGGCTATACTCTGCTGGAAGAGTTCGGCCGCCGCTGGGGACAACGGATGAATGCCTTGCCCCCGCCGGCGGTCATCCCGACCGGCTGGTGCAGTTGGTATTACTATTTTGAAAAAGTGACGGAAGCCGACATTCTCGAAAACGCCCGTTATCTTGCCGCTCATCGGCCCGAATATCCGGTGGAATATCTTCAACTGGACGACGGTTATCAGGCGGCGCTGGGCGACTGGCTTACCACCAATAACCAATTCCCGCACGGCCTTGAGGCGTTGATCCGGGAAATTAAACAGACCGGTCTGAAACCCGGCCTGTGGCTGGCGCCGTTCCTTGCCGAAGAACATTCCCGGCTGTTTGCCGAACATCCGGACTGGATGATTCGCAACGCCGCCGGACAACCGATTCTGGCCGTTCCCTGGCGCAATAACGCCCGTGCCGCCGTACTGGACGGTACGCATCCGGAAGTTCAGGCGCATTTCCGACAATTGTTCGGAGAGCTGGTGAAAATGGGCGTCGAGTATGTGAAGCTCGACTTCCTGATGTACGCCGCCGCCGTTCCGGGCGGCATCTATCACGATCCCCGGGCAACCCGCGTTCACGCGTTGCGCCGGGGACTGCTGGCGATTCGCGAAGCCATGGGCGAACACCGTTTTATCCTGGGCTGCACCGCCCCGCTCGGCGCCGTGATCGGCCTGGTCAACGGCGAACGGACCGGGACCGATATTCTTCCGCGCTGGAAACTGCCGGGGACGTCTTATGCGGAAGCGCCTACGGTCTATAATGTTTGCCGGAATCTCATCAACCGCCGTTATATGCACCGTCAACTCTGGGTCAGCGATCCGGACGTGCTGATTGCCCGCACCGACCACAATGAACTGACTGAAAATGAAGTAATGCTCTGGTTTGATGCGCTTTATCTGCTCGGCGGCATGACGTTGCTGGCCGACCGTTTCGCCACGCTGGCTCCAGACCGGGCGGAATTGGGAAAAATTCTGTTGCGGGACCTCGATGCGTTTGTCACCCGGCCGCTGGATCTTTTCGACCGTGAATTTCCCTCCGTCTGGTGGGGTACCCACCGGCGAACCGGAGCCTGGGTTCTGGGTCTCTTCAACTTTGCCGATACTCCGGAACCGCGCATGGCCGACTTGAAACAGATTCGGAACGACAAGGGTATTGCCATTCGCGATCATTGGACTGGCCGTGCCATCGGTCACCTCAGCGATACCTATGTCGAAACGGTCGCACCCCACAGTGCCCGATTGCTAGACTTGATTCCGTTGCCCTGATCGGCTTAAAGGGTTTTCGTTCCGTGCCCGATTACATGAAAGGAGTTCTAAATTGCATTGGATCGACTGGTGTATTACGTTGGTTCCGCTGGTGTTTATTATCGGGCTGGCACTGCATTCCCGAAAATACATCCGCGGCGTAGCGGATTTTCTGGCGGCCGGACGAGTGGCCGGACGTTACGTAATCAGTGTCGGCGACCTGCAATCCGGCCTGGCCGTAATTTCGCTGGTGGCGCTCTGCGAAAGTCAGTATCAGGCGGGCATGGCCCTGAGTTTCTGGAGCAATATCACTATTCCGCTGGGCATTTTCATGGCGCTGACCGGTTATTGCCTCTACCGTTTCCGCCAGACCAAGTGCCTCTCGATGGGGCAATTCCTGGAGATCCGCTATAACCGGCCGTTCCGAATCATTGCGGCAGTCATTCGGACCATGGCGGAAATGATGACCAACGCCATCGGGCCAGCCGTGACGGCGCGCTTCTTTATCTACATTCTGGGTTTGCCGCTGACCGTCAATCTCTGGGGCTGGCACGTGTCGACGATGGTCGTGATCATGTTGATTGCCATGACGTTGGCGATGCTGATCATCTGGCCGGGAGGCCGTGTTTCGCTGCTGGTGACCGATGCGATTCAGGGGTTGATGTCATACCCGATTTTCGTGATCTTTACGGTGGTGGTGCTGAGCGAAATTTCGTGGTCGGCGGATGTGGCTCCGGTGATGCTCGACCGCGCCACCGGCGAAAGCTTCCTCAACCCGAACGACATCGGCAGTCTGCGCGACTTCAATCTGTTTTCACTGGTGGTGACGATTGTCGGGTCGATTCTTACCCGCGCCGCCTGGATCGGCAACGACACCTCGAACTCCGGCCGCAACGCCCACGAACAAAAAATGGCGGGCGTCCTCGGCGCCTGGCGCAACGGCTTTTCCGCGCTGATGATGACCTTGCTGGCATTGTTCATGGTCACCGTCATGCTTTCGCACCGCTATGCCGACGAAGCCAAAATGATTCGGACAAATCTGGTCAACAAGGCCGCCGCGGAAACCATTGCCGATCCGAAGATTCTGGCCGATATCGAACGCGATATCGCCGCCATTCCGCCGGCCCGACATACCATCGGCACCGACCAGCCCTATTCGCGCACTCATAACCCCGACATCGACTATCTGAACACGGTCCATAAACACCTGTCGAATTCGCCGGAAGGCAACACCCTGTTCCAGCAGTTCCGCACCTTGTACTATCAGATGATGGCGCCGATGGTGCTGCGGGCGCAATTGCCGATCGGGATCATGGGACTGTTCATCCTGCTGATGCTGATGTTGTTGCTGGCCACCGACAACTCCCGTGTCTTCAATGCTGCCGCCACCTTGATTCAGGACGTGGTGATGCCGCTGCGCAAGAGTCCATTTAATCCGCAGGAACATCTGCATTGGCTGCGTGGGATGTCGATTGCCGTCTGCCTCTTTTTCCTGACCTTTTCGCTGTTGTTTACCCAGATGGACTATATTGCCATGTTCATCTCGATCATGTGTTCGCTGTGGCTGGGGGCGGCGGGGCCGATCATGGTCGGCGGACTCTATACCCGTTTCGGCACCACCACCGGGGCGTTCTGCGCGTTGATTTTCGGGTCGGGCACCTCATTGGCCGGCATCGTTCTCCAGCAGACCTGGAGCGAACGCGTCTATCCGTGGCTGGTCGACACCGGCAACCTGCAATACGTGTCCAAGTTATTTGAACACGTCAATTCGCTCTGTTCGCCGTACATCGTCTGGGAAATGAACCCGGTCAAATTCCCGATCAACTCATTCGAAATTTATTTTCTGGCGATGATGTTCGGGTGCGGCGCTTATGTGATCGGGTCTTTAGTGACCTTACGCCATCCGTTCAATCTCGACCGGATGCTCCACCGCGGCGAATATTCCAACGGCGAAAGCATGGAAACCAAATCGCCGTGGACCTGGAAAAGCGTCTGGGGCAAACTGGTTGGCATCGACGACGAATACACCACCGGTGACAAAATCATCGCCTGGAGCGTGTTCTGGTTCTGCATCGTGTTTCAGTTTGTTATTCTGTTTGTAGTAGTCGGAATCTGGAACTGGATCTCGCCGTGGCCGGCCTCGTGGTGGAGCATGTATTTCTACATTACCATTATCGTGACCGGAGTAATCGTGGGGGTGGTGTCAACGGTGTGGTTCATGATCGGCGGCGTCATCGACATCCGCCGTCTGTATCGTGATCTGGCCGCCCGCGTCAACGATCCCCTCGACGACGGCTGGGTCGACGGTCACGTCTCCCGCTCCGACAAAGCCAAACAGGGGAACGGAGGAACAATAGAACAATAGAACATTAGAACATTAGAACAGGGGAATATACAAGATTTTCGAGGATTTCATCTCCGCCGAATTTTTCGGGAGCCAGCGTTTTATCTAAGTTTCTCGCCGTCCGAGCTCACAAGTCGTACCGCTGACAATCGGCAAAATCGCTTGCCGGCCCGGAAAAGGACTTGCCATTTACCCGGAACGGTTTACATTTGTCCAATCTGGGAAGTAATTATCAATCAACAGCAGGACGGTCATGAGCGCACCCGAAATTTATTTTTTCGACATGGATCATACGCTGCAAAACAATGATAGCGACGTTTCGTGGAAACAGTTTTTGATCCATATCGGCGTCGCCCCCGCCGACGCTATTCAAAAAGTCGATTTCTTTTTCGACGAGTATCAGAAAGGACGGCTTCTGCCTCAGGAATTCATTCAATTTCAACTGACGGAATTTATCGGCAAAACGCCGGCGGAAATGCAGCCGCTGATTGAACGTCATTTTCAGGAATACAGTCGTCCCCATATTTATCCGGCCGGACAAAAACTGGTAGCCGATCTGAAAGCCACCGGCAAGCCGCGCGTGCTGTTGACTTCCACCAACCGATTTGTGGCCGCGCCATTCGCCCGGGAACTCGGATTCGACGATCTGGTGGCAACCGAATTGGAACTGGTCGATGGCCGTTTCACCGGTTGTTTCGTCGGCGAATACTGTGCGGAAAAAGGTAAAATCGCCTGGGCTGGGGATTATTGCCGGAAACGCGGATTGACGCTTCGGCAGGCGGCTTATTACGGCGACAGTCTGGCGGATCGTTTTATTCTGGAGGCGGTCGGATTTCCGTATGCCGTCAATCCGGCCCCGCAACTCCGGGAGCTGGCGTGTCAGAACGGCTGGCCGATCTTCGATTTCCAATCGATCTAAGCGGCGGCGGCCCTGATATAACTGTTAAACGAATCCCCTTACAGAATCGTGCGCAAGCAGCCGGTAAGGAATTTCCCTCAGAAAAGGAACGGTCTCTTTCTGCTTTAATTTTTACAATGTCCTAGTGTAGTGTCTCTTAAATAAGTTCATGTTTTGGGGTTCGGAAAGAGGATTGCAAAGGGAAAACCGGAACCGTCCGGTTGTCCCTTGCGAACATAGCTATGTTCAGCGGGGTCCAGGG
>Ga0070399_1004469_pt1 | contig 11527 bp, 7 predicted proteins | sample BioMet4_FD_61217 | JGI IMG/M metagenome (GOLD analysis project Ga0070399, IMG submission 61217) | Microbial communities from bioreactor (seeded with sewage sludge) at LBNL, California, USA - Biofuel metagenome 4 (version 1) | ecosystem: Engineered > Bioreactor > Anaerobic > Unclassified ... | reverse complement strand
CGGGTGGCGGGGGTATCGAGCCCCCGCCGCCCGTGTTCTTGCCGTCGCGGGGCCGCGCCGTCAAGAACGAAAAAAGGTATGCGCGCATAATCGCAAATCAAAAAAGCTTGGCGGCCTGCGGGGCGGCGGTTCACGCCCGCCTTCGGTGGCGGTGTCTTGCGGCGGCCGGTGTGGGCGGGCGGCCCCGCTCGCCCCTTGTCCGCGCTGCGCTTTTTTGGTTTGCTGCGCGCCCGGAAAAGCGGGGGCCGCGCCACCCCCGCCGCGGCTGCGGTGCCGGGGGCGGGCCTGCGCTCCGGGCGGGTGGCCCTGCGGGGGAGGGCCGCCCGCCTGCCGCTGCGGCTCGCCCCCTTTTGCTTCACCCTTGCCACCGGCGGCACCCCCGGCGCGGCCGGCCGCCCCGCTTTTCCTCCCGTCGCCGGGCAGCGGCGGCGGTGCCGCCGCCCGGGCGCGAGCGCCCGGCGACGAGAGGCGGAGAACAGCGCTGCGGCGCTGACGGGGAACGGAGGGACGGCCCCGGCCTGCGGGCCGGGGCTTTCGTTACTCTTGCAGCCATATGCCAAAGCCTCCCCACTGATAACGCTCCAGAAACCCCATGGTGCTGTTAAGACACAGCGTGCCGTAGCCGAAGGTGGAATTGGGATAGGACAGCTGAGCGCTGCGTCTGGCCCCCAGACGGAGAAAGGCCTTGAGCCGTTCTCCGTAAAGAAATGGATCGTTTTTTCGCACGATGCCCCACTCCATCATCAGCGCGGCGGCGCCTGTGACAAAGGGCGCGGCCATGCTGGTGCCGGTAAAGGCGTCGTACCCGCCGCCGCTTTTTGTACTTAGAATCCCCACCGCAGGGGCCGCCAGATCCGGATTGGGCAGGGCGGGATTGGCGCTGCCCATGCCGGAGAATTCCGCAATGTTGCCCACCAGGTCGTTGTATCCCGCCACCTTGACCACCTTTTTCGCCGTGGAGGGAATGGTCATGGTGTCGGCCGTGGTGGGGTTGGAAAAATGTGTTTTGTCGGTGACCGCTTCGACGGTGGGAAGCCATATCTCCACCGCGCCGTCCACCACGGCGGCGGCAATGATCCGCAGCTTCCAGAGCCCGGAGCCCACAGAACCCGCGGCGGCCCGCAGCGAAAAATAGATCTCCTGCCGGACGGAGTAATGGCTGGGCTGTCCGTAGATCACCGTCAGCACCAGATTGCCGATGCGAATGTTTCTTACCTGATTTTCAATCCCGATGATGCCGGAGCTAGAGCCGTCGGGGAAAATCAGTTCCACGGAAAAACTGTCTGCAAAGTTTTTCCACAGCGACAGGTAAAATTGCTCGATGCCCGAGGCGGTGAAGAATTCGATCTCCTTCGTCTGTCCGGCAGCGATACTGCCCGCGTAGTGATGACCTGCCGCGCCTTCGTTGCCGGTGGGGATGACGATGGAGCTCTTCCACGCCGTCGCAATATCGGAGAGAAATGTTTCAAACAGGGAATCGCCCCGGTGAGAACCGTCGTTCATGCCGAAGCTGATGTTGATCGCCACGGGCTTCCTCATGGAACCCGCCTTGGAAATAACGTATTTCACGGCCCGCATCAGTTCAGTGGTGCGGGCAAAGGAGCGATACCCCTGCGTGCCGATCTTTACGATCAGCAGCTCCGCTTTTGGCGCCGCACCGGCGTTTTCTCCGCCGCCGGAACGGCCGTTGCCTGCGGCGATGCCTGCCACGGCGGTACCGTGTCCTGCCGTGTCCCGGCTGGGCAGGATTTCCAGCGGCACAGGTGAACGCAGCGCATTGTCGATCTGCTCACGGCTGAATTCGGCGCCGGAGGAAAAACCCTCCGGCGGAATGCCGTCGATGGTCTGATCCCACAGCGCCGCGATCCGCGTGGTGCCGTCTTCGTTCCGAAAATCCGGATGGGTGTAATCAATGCCGGAGTCGATCACCGCCACCAGGACGCCTTCGCCGGAAAGATCATAGCCCTTTGGCTCCTGTACGGCCCTGATGCATGAGGAGATCAGATTGTAGACGCCGGCGATGTAGAGTGTTTTGGGCAGCTCCAGACTCTCGATCTGCGGGTAGGAATACAGCGCGGAAATGCGGGAGCGGTCCAGCGTGAGGATGGCATAGCCCTGCATCAGGATCTCCACGTCGGCCTGCAGATCTTCAGCGATGGCGGAAATATCGCCGCTGTATTTGGCAATCACTTCGAACTCGCCCTCCTGCGGCAGAGGAGCGATCACTGCCGTCGGAGCGGGCAGATCACCGGATGCGGTCATAAACGCCTCCTATCAACAGTACCGCCGGATCTGCCGGCGGCTTACGGGCAGGTAATACCACCAGCCCGAGGAAAAAATATAGCCTGTCAGCATATCGCGCCTTGCGGACTCAACGCGGTACCAGAAGCCCCGACCGCCGGTCAGCCACAAAAAGAGCACCATCCCCCGCAGGGCGGGGCCCGCGGGCAGCAGGCGCGCCGGTAAACACGCGGCGGGCGCGGGAATATACCCCAGGAGCTTTTTCTCCGCTCCCGCGGCGGGAAACACTTTGTCCATCGCACGATCCTCTCCCTCCGGCACCGCGCTTTTGCCGCAGGCCCGATATGTGCATATATATGCGCCGCGCGCGCCGTGCAGTACCTGAGAAAATAAAAAAGCAAAAGAATTGTTTTACTTTTTTCCCGTTTTCTTCTATGATGAGGGAAAAGCTACGAAAAGGGTGACAGGAATGGAATACCGTACAGAACATGACGCACTGGGAGAGGTGCAGGTACCCGCGGACCGCTGGTGGGGAGCGCAGACCCAGCGCAGCCTTGAAAACTTCCCCATCGGAAACGACCGTATGCCCGACGGGATCATCCGGGCCTTTGCCGTTTTGAAAAAGGCGGCCGCACTGACCAACGAAGAACTGGGCCTGCTGGATGAGCGGCGCTGCGGCCTGATCGCGCAGGTGTGCGACGAGATCCTTGCGGGGAAGCTGGAGGGCCATTTCCCACTGTCTGTCTGGCAGACCGGCAGCGGTACGCAGACCAACATGAACGTCAACGAGGTCATCGCCAACCGGGGCAACGCTCTGGCGGGCGAGAAGCTGCTCCATCCCAACGACACCGTGAATATGTCCCAGAGCAGCAACGACACCTTTCCCACCGCCATGCATATGGCGGCGGCGGAGGCCGTGGTGGGCCGCCTTTTGCCCGCTCTGGATGAAGCCATCGCCGTCTGCCGCCGTCTGGAGGAGAAAAACCGGGATATCATCAAGATCGGCCGTACCCACCTGCAGGACGCCACGCCCATCCGCTTTTCACAGGAGATCTCCGGCTGGCGCGGTATGCTGGAAACATCCCGCCGGCAGATCGCCGCTTCCGCCGCCGGTCTTTACTCTCTGGCGCTGGGCGGCACGGCGGTGGGCACGGGCATCAACGCCCCCGACGGCTTCGACCGCCTGGCGGCGGCGCGTATTGCGGCGCTTACCGGCATTCCCTTCGTCACGGAGGAAAACAAGTTCCACGCCCTTACCGCCAAGGACGCCCTGTCCTTTTCCCACGGCGCGCTGCGAACGCTGGCCGCCAACATGATGAAAATTGCCAACGACGTGCGGTGGCTGGCCAGCGGACCCCGGTGCGGCATCGGAGAGATCCGCATCCCGGAAAACGAACCGGGGTCTTCCATCATGCCCGGCAAGGTCAACCCCACCCAGTGCGAGTCCGTCACCATGGTGGCCGTGCAGGTGATGGGCAACGATACCGCCATCGCCATGGCCGCCTCCCAGGGCAACTTCCAGCTCAATGTGTTCATGCCTGTTATCATAAGCAACTACCTTCATTCAGCCCGGCTGCTGGCAGACTCCCTCACGTCCTTCACCGGGCGCTGCCTCGCGGGCATCACCGCCGACAGGGACGCCATGGACCGCCACCTCCGGCAGTCGCTGATGCTGGTCACCTGCCTTAACGGCACGGTGGGCTATGAAAACGCCGCCCGCGCCGCCCGCCTTGCCTATGAAGAGGGGCTGACGCTGGAAGAAGCGGTGCTGCGGCTGGGGCTTTTGACAAAAGAGCGCTTTGAAGAACTGGTGATGCCTGAAAAAATGGTGTAAACGCTGTTTCCCTCCAGGCAAGCCCGCGTTCGGCGAAGCGCACGGCGTATTTTTCCGTGACAGACCGTTTTTCGGGGGAAAATGCTGCGCTTCTTCATGAATCATGCTTTTTTATTGCTGTTTCCCCATCATTATGGTATACTGAAAATAATAGTTATCACGTTTTATCAGAATGCCCGGGGAAACGAAGGCCCTTTTATCGGATCTCCTATTTTATGAATAAAAGTAGGATGCACAATGAAAAAAACAACGCTGCCGCCTGCTTTCGGCGGAATATCCGAGGAACAGATCGAAGCGATCAACCTCCGACGGATTATTTACATCTGCATCTGCGCTATTTGCATTCAGATCATCAATCTGACGAATCCCGCGTTCTGGCAGTCCCCTCAGCTTTGGGGCGGCAGCATCTTCCTGACGGTGTTTTCCGTGGGATTCCTGATTTTGGTGATTCTTGTGCAAAAGAAGGAACGCCCTGTCGGAAATCCCCGTGCGCTGCACGCCGTCTTCTGGTCGCTGATGACAGTGGGCTTTTTCCCGTTTTTGGTGCGCGATGCGTCCCTGGGCGATATGCCCATGAATTGCGTACTGCTCAGTACGGTCCTGATCTGCACACCGCTGCTGCGGGTGCGGGAGCTGCGGATTGTTTTCACGGTGGATGCCGCCGTCAATCTCGCCGCCGCCTTCTATGCGGGCAGCTCCTCCCTTCACTACTGTCTGGAGGTCTGTACCATCACGGGTATCGCCTTTCTGATGGCCGACAATCTGCACGGGCGCTATTTTGCTCTGCTGTCCGAACAGCGCCGCCAGTATAACGAATACATGGCGGCTGCCGCACAGAAGCAGGCCCTGCAGGTACATCTGGAGAAAGAACGCGCTGCCAACGCCGCGAAAAATGAATTCCTTGCCCGCATGAGCCACGACCTGCGCACGCCGCTCAACGGCGTCATCGGCATGGCCAATCTGGCACAGGACGCCTCGCTCGGCGAGGAAACCAGAGAACGCTATCTGCGGGAGATCGTGCAGTCGGGAAACTATCTTCTCAGCCTGATCAACGATGTGCTGGATATGTCGCGGATCGAAAGCGACAAGCTGACGCTGCATCCGGAACCCTATGGCAGGGAGGAATTTCTCGCCACGGTACGCAGCGTTATGGAAGGCCCCTGCCAGGAAAAAGACCTCCGCTTCCGGATCACGGTGCCGGAAGAAGAAATGCCCCGCTTTCTATGGCTGGACAAGCTGCGGTTCAATCAGATCTTTTTGAATCTCCTTTCCAACGCGGCCAAGTTTACGCCGCAGGGCGGAACGGTGGAGCTGGTGATCGAACAAACGGCGCGCCGCGGGCAGACGGTGGATATGCGTATCACCGTGCGCGATACAGGCGTGGGTATGTCGGCGGAATTTCTGCCGCACGCTTTTGACAGCTTTACCCAGGAACAGGAAAACGACGGAACTGTCGGTACGGGACTGGGCCTTTCCATTGTCAAAAAGCTGGTGGAGCTTATGGGCGGCACCATCGACATGGAGAGCCGGCCGGGCTGCGGCACCTCCGCCGTGGTGACGCTGTCGGCAGAAGAGGCGCCGTGCCAGCTGAAAAAGGCGGCAGATCCCGAAACGGGACTGGAGGGGAAGCGCGTCCTTCTATGCGAGGACAACGAGATCAACGCCGAGATCACGGCGGCGCTTCTGATGCGCCGCGGCGCATTGGTGGACCGGGCTGAAAACGGCCGGGCGGGCGCGGATCGCTTTGCCGCTTCTCCCGTCAATGGTTATGACGCAATTCTGATGGACATTCGCATGCCTGTGCTGGGCGGACTGGACGCCGCACGGGAGATCCGCTCCATGGCCCGGCCCGACGCTCTGAAGGTGCCCATTCTGGCGTTGACTGCCAATACGCTCGACGCGGACAAGACAGCCTGCCGGCAGGCGGGTATGAACGGGCATCTGGCAAAGCCCATTGACCCGACGAAAATGTACGAGGCACTGATAAAAGCAATGGAGGACGACGTCCCCGCCGATTGCTGAGGGCGCAGGCGACGTTCCCCGTGCAGGAAGAGAGCGCGGCATGAAGGCAGAAATGAAAAAAACCGTGATAAGGCTGGCAGCAGCGCTGCTGCTGTGCCTGATCGCGCTTTTTTTTGCCTTTTACGAGCTTATTCGCCTCAATGAAAAGAACAATGAGAGCAGCAGCGCCTCCCACCTGGCGGAGATCAATCGGGAGGCTGCCGCGATGCTCGAGCTTTGTCTTCGCGACGACGATCTTGCCGCCCGGAATCTGGCCCAGGAGCTCTCACGCGGAAAGATCAGCGATGAGAACGACCTGAACGTTTCCATCCGTTTTTGCCTCGACGCCTGGCACATCAGCGATGTCTACATTTACACCGAGGACGGCCACTGCTACAACGCCGACGGCGAGGCGGCCGAGGACGTCACCTCCGCTGCTTTTGCCGCGGAAGTGACGGAGCGGGAACAGCTGCCCCGCATCACGAAGGGACGGACTGAATACGCCGTGTCCGTGACGACGGATACCGCTTACCGCGGCTCGCAGATCGTGGCGGTGTCCGCCGTTCACAATCTGGCTACCCTCATTGACGATGTGAATCTGAGTTCCTTTGGCGGGCAGGGTTCCTTCTACCTGACGCATCAGAACGGCGCCACTATCTGCCAGTCGTCGGGCAGCGCCGTGCCTTACTACCGCAACATGGTTTCCGCCTTCGGCGGAAACTTGCGAAACCTGTGGCTGCCCGGCAGCAGTCTGGAAAAGGCGCTGTCCAAATCCCAGACCAGCGCCTTTTTGTACGACCCGGAGGAAGGGACGGATGCCTATGTCGTTGTTTCGCCTCTTGCAGCTGCCGAATCGGGCGAGTCGCTGTGTCTTTTCAATGTGGTGCCGCGCGCGGCGGTCAACGCCTCGCAGAATACCTATACCACCCGCGTGGCCGTCACGGCGGTGTCTGTCATTCTTGCGGCTTTTGCCCTGTTCGCCGCCTTTTTCTATGCCTACCGCAGAAAGACCCGCAAATTCGACCAGGCGCTGGAAATGCGCGACCGCGCCACCAATCTTCTTGTCACACAGACCAACAACGCCTTTGCTCTGCTGGACGAAAACGCGCCCAAGGCGGTGTTTGCCTCCATCAATTACCGGAAGTTTTTCGGCGGCGTCGCACCGGTGCTGATCAAAAACGAGGCCGGCTACCGCCTGATGAGCGCCCGACAGGGGCAGGGGGAGGGACCCTTTGCCCGGATCAATGAATCATTGCAGCAGTGGGACGGGAAGAGCGAGTATGTCAGCGGATACCTGCCGTACACGGAAAACGGGGAAACGCGGCAGTTCCGTGTCAGCATTGTGCCGGTGGAGGAAAAGCCGGGAGAGTTTATCGGCATCACGCAGGACGTGACGCCGGAGTATCGACGGGAGGAGAGTCTGTGGGAGGCTCTCACGCTGGCCGACAGCGCCAACAGGGCCAAAACCCGGTTTCTCTCCGGCGTGTCCCACGATATCCGCACACCGCTCAACGCCATCATCAATATCACCCGCTTTCTGCAGCAGGACCCTCAGATACAGGGAGAGGCTGCCCGGCAGCTGCAGATCGTGCAGCAGTCATCCGGTCAGCTTCTGAGCCTCATCAACGACGTGCTGGATATGTCCCGGATTGAAAGCGGCCGCCTCTCTTTCAGCAACACGGATTTTAACATGGAGCAGACAGTGGAGGAGCTTTGCGGCATTATCCGGCCGCTGTGCGATGAAAAGCAACAGACGTTCCTGACAGAATGCCCGCCGCTGCACCGCCCTGCTGTCAACGGCGACGCCGTGCGGCTGCGGCGCATTTTGATGAATCTCTTGAACAACGCCGTGAAATATACCCAGGAAGGCGGCAGCATTACGTTTTCCGTGACGGAACTGCCTACCATCAAAACGGAGGAAGTGCCGTTCCGTTTTTCCGTCCGCGACAACGGCATCGGTATCGCCCCGGAGAACCAGAACCGCATTTTCGAGGCGTTCTCCCGCGTGGACGTACATAAAAGCGAGGGACACGGACTCGGCCTTGCCATCACCAAGCGCTTTATCGATGCGCTGGGCGGCACCATCACCGTGGAGAGTCAGCCGGGGGAGGGCAGCGTGTTTACGGTGGAGCTGACCTACCGGGCGGCCGATACCGCGGCGGAAATACCGGCCGCCAGTGCGGAACCGGCGCGTTTCGACGGAAAGCGCTGTTTGCTGGCGGAGGACAACGCCATCAATCAGGCCATCGCCCGGCAAATTCTGGAGGGCTGGGGGATGGAGGTGGAAACGGCGCTTACGGGCGCCGCGGCGCTGGCGCTGTTCAAGGCGCATCCCGCCTTTTATTACGACCTCGTCTATATGGACATTCAGATGCCGGAGATGGACGGGTATGAAACGGCTGCCGCCATCCGTGCCCTCAATACCGCGGATGCGGCCGCGGTCCCCGTGATCGCCATGACAGCCAACGCTTTCGCCGAGGATGTGGAGCGGGCCAGAGCGGCCGGCATGAACGGACATATCGCCAAGCCTATCGACGTGGAAGAGCTGCACCGGATCACCTTGAAAATGCTGCGCCAACGGTCTGAAGACAGCGAACCCGACAAAGGGCAGTGAGAAACCGCATTTTCATATCAGCCGGAGGCGTTTGAGGCTTTAAAATGTCCGCAGGGGACAGAACACTCTGAAAAACGGCGGAGGGAAGAGAAGAAGGAAGGACAGAGCTTTTGGCGGTACGCGGCGCGGATTTTCCGGGCATTGACAGTCCGGTAGAAGACACCGCCGGAGAGGCGGCCGATCTTTCCGACACTGGCCTGCCCCGCTGCCAATGTCCTCCTCCGGGCCCAAAACGGGCGCCGTTCCGGCGAACGAGAGCCGATCGGGCGCGGTCTGCGTGCGGAACGGGAGAGCCGTCAGGACGGTACACGACCCGCTGCCTTACGGGATAAGACAGCGGGTCTTTTTGCGCGGCCGGACGCAGCGGCGGGGCTGCAATATCGTTCGCAGCGGCGATGCGGCCTTTTTTACAGATCTCGATGAAAGAGAAACGGACACAGATCCAAAGAAAAACGAAGAAGAGTCCGTTTTATGAAACAGAAGATGGGATAGAATGACGATATGACCTGTACGAAGGCGCGGCAGGCACGGCTGCCGCTCTTCCGTAAAAAAGGAAAGGGAGCTGTTCCAGTGAGCTTTTTGAGAAGATGGCTATTTCGCCGGGATACGGACACGGAGAGCGGAAAACACGAGGGCGCAGGCCTTTTCGACCTGCTGAGAGTGGACACAGAGGAAAAGGAACTGCCCTTTGCAGGCGATATGCAGCTTCAGGCGCGTGAGATGAAGGAGCGGCTTTGCAGGCTGCAAAGGGAGCTGGAGAACATCGAAAATAAGGAAACCCCGCAGACAAAGAACGGCGGGCGGCAGCAGGCCCGCGCGGGAGAACTGCGGCAGGAGATCGCCGGGCTGCAAAAAGAGATCTCGGAAATCGAGGATATTCTGACAGGGCTGTAGAACTTGTTTTTCGCAGGGAAGAGAAGTGAAAGCGCGGATACGGTGCGCCTGCGCCTTCCCTCCGGTGCCCGTCCTCTTGCTTTTTTCCCCGGAACACCCTATAATGCAAAAAAGGAAACAAACGCGGTGCAAAGCTTCTGCGGCCGGTTTTCGTGCAAGACGGCCGGTGCGGGTCACTGCGGTTCCCCACCCGAAGGAGGTATCTGTCACCATGAAGGAAAAAACAAAAAAGTATATGATCGCCACAGGCACGGCCGCCGGGACGGGCGCCATCGCAGCCGGCGCTGCCTACCTGACCACAAAAATCCTCGTCAAGACTGCACTGGACAGACAGGAGCCGGCGATCATGAAGATAGCCGGTGATCATATTTCCGGCGCGCTGATCGACCCGGAGATCCGCCGCCGGATCGAAACAGCGGAGGAAAAGCTGCTTTCCGTGGATATGGAAAGCGTGACCATCACTGCGTCCGACGGTACGGAGCTGGCCGGGCACTGGTATGCGCGGCCGGGCGCAAAGCGCGTCGTTCTGGGAATGCACGGGTGGCGCTCCTCCTGGAACAGAGATTTCGGCATCATTTCCGACTTCATGTTCGATAACGACTGCGCCGTTCTTTTTGCGGAGCAGCGGGGACAGAACAACAGCGGCGGCGAATATATGGGCTTTGGCCTCAAGGAATGCTACGACTGTCTGGACTGGGTCAACTGGATCAACGCCAGAACGGATAAAAGTCTTCCTGTTTATCTTTGCGGCATTTCCATGGGCGCGACGACCGTGCTGATGGCGGCGGGACTGGATCTGCCGGACAATGTGCGCGGCATCATCTCTGACTGCGGCTTTACATCCCCGGAGGAGATCTGGCGCCATGTGGCCAACGACAACCTGCATATCTCCTACCGGCTGAGAAAATCTTTGATCGAGAGCATGTACAGCCGCAGACTGCAGATAAACGCCGATGAATATTCCACCCGGGACGCACTGAGCGAAACCAAGACGCCGGTGCTGTTCATCCACGGCACCGACGACCACTTTGTCCCGGTGGAGATGACCTTTGAGAACTATAAGGTCTGCCGGGCGCCCCGAAAGCTGTTTGTGGTCCCCGGCGCCGATCACGGCATGAGTTATCTGGTGGACCAGGCGGGTTATGAGCGCGCGGTGAAGGAATTCTGGCAGGAATTTGATAAAGGCGGCCGGTGACGGCTCGCCCTGCGGATAAAAAGGAACGGGAGCAGACAAAATGTCTGCTCCCGTTTGACGCAGAGGATCATAAACGCTCACGGATGCAGGAGCTCTGAGAGCGTGCGGTATAAAAGCGAAGGATCGATGGGTTTGGCGACGTGACCGTTCATGCCGGCCGCCCGGCATTTTTCCACATCGTCTGCAAAGGCGTCCGCCGAAACCGCGAGGATCGGCACTTCCTTTGCGTCCGGACGATCCAGGGCGCGAATGGCCTGTGCCGCTGAAATACCGTCCATGACCGGCATACGCAGGTCGAGAAGCACCGCGTCAAACCATCCGCCCGTACTGGCGGCATAGGCTTCCACACCTGCTTTCCCGTCGCTGGCACAGGTCACTTCCATGCCGAAGCCCCGCAAAACCGTGCTGAGGATTTCCATGTTCAGCGCATTGTCCTCACAGACCAGCGCGCGTTTTCCCTTCAGAAGATGCATCTTCTCCGTGTTATCCCCACACTCTGCCGGCGCCTCCGCCTCGCTGAAATGGAGGCGGACGGTAAAGACGGTGCCTTTGCCTCGTTCGCTCTGCACGTCGATTGTGCCGCCCATGGCGTCTACAATGCGCCTGACGATGGCAAGACCCATGCCGCTGCCGGACGTGTCGGCATTTTCAGGATGCTCCTGAGCGAACGGTTCAAACAGGCGGGGCAAAAACGCCGGACTGATCCCCGCTCCCGTATCGGCGACAGTAAAGATACTGTCCGGCTGGC
>Ga0070399_1004466_pt1 | contig 11535 bp, 9 predicted proteins | sample BioMet4_FD_61217 | JGI IMG/M metagenome (GOLD analysis project Ga0070399, IMG submission 61217) | Microbial communities from bioreactor (seeded with sewage sludge) at LBNL, California, USA - Biofuel metagenome 4 (version 1) | ecosystem: Engineered > Bioreactor > Anaerobic > Unclassified ... | reverse complement strand
TATATCTCGGCCAATCTGGCCCGCAAGACGACAGGCTTTTCAGAGGATGATCTGGCTCTTTTATGGGATGCTATTCTCAATATGTTTGAGAACGACCATAGCGCTGCGCGGGGCAACATGGCTGTTCGCGAACTCATCATTTTCCGCCACGACAGCGAACTCGGGAACGCACCGGCGCACAAGCTCTTCGACGCGGTGACCGTTGCCCGGAAGAAGGACGTGCAGACGGCGCGCCGGTTCTCCGACTATGATGTCACGATTGACAAGGCCGCGATTCCGGCCGGCGTCACGGTTACCGTGAAGGAATGACCTATTCTGAGGACGACTTCCTTCAGCTTTCCGGCCTGCAGCATTTCGCGTTCTGCCGGCGGCAGTGGGCGCTCATCTGCCTTGAACAGCAGTGGGCGGAAAATGTGCGGACGGCCGAGGGGGAGCTGCTGCACGAGCGGGCGCACGACGAGGGCTTTTCCGAAAAACGCGGCGATATTCTGACGGTTCGGGGACTGCGCATCCAGTCCCCGGGCCTCGGCGTATCCGGCAGCTGCGACGTCGTGGAGTTCACCGCCGACCCGGGCGGCGTTCCGCTGCGGGGCTGAGAGGGGCTTTGGAAGCCGTTTCCCGTGGAGTACAAGCGAGGCAGGCCCAAGGACGACGACATCGACCGTCTGCAGCTCTGCGGCCAGGCCATGTGTCTGGAGGAAATGCTCGGCTGCCCGGTTGAACGCGGCGCGCTCTACTACGGCGAAATCCGCCGCCGCGAGCAGGTGGAACTGACGAGGGAGCTGCGCGAAAAGGTGACGGCCATGCTGCGCGAGATGCACGAATACCAAAAGCGCGGCTATACCCCGAAGGTCAAGCCAGAGCCGCGCTGCCGCGCCTGCTCGCTGCGGGAGGTCTGCCTGCCCGTGCTCTGCAAAAACCCGTCGGCAGACGCGTACCTTCAAAAGGCACTGGAAACGGAGGCGCTATGAGACGTCTTTTCAATACGCTCTTTGTGCTCACAGAGGACAGCTATCTGGCGTTGGAGGGCGAAAACGTCCTGGTTTTGCAGGACGAAACCACGCTGGGCCGCTTCCCTCTGCACACGCTGGAGGGCATCCTCTATTTCGGCTACAAGGGCGCGAGCCCCGCGCTCATGGGAGCCTGCGCGGAAGCAGACATCAGCCTGTGCTTTCTGACGCCGAACGGCCGCTTTCTGGCCCGCGTCTGCGGCGAGACGCGCGGCAACGTGCTGCTGCGGAAAAAGCAGTACGCCATCGCGGAAAATGAGCAGGAGAGCTGCCGCATTTCCAGAAACATGATCACGGGCAAGCTCCTGAACGCGCGCTGGGTGCTCGAGCGCGCCACGCGCGACCATCCCCTGCAGCTGGACGCGGAAAAGCTGAAGAGCGTCAGCGCGGCGCTCGCCGATTTTGCCCGGCTTGCCGCCGAAGCCGTGCAGCCGGACGTTCTGCGCGGCATCGAGGGCGAGGGCGCGAACCGCTATTTCGGCGTTCTGGACGAGCTGATTCTGCAGAACAGGGAAGATTTCTTCTTTCACACCCGGAATCGCCGCCCGCCGCTCGACAATATGAACGCGCTTTTGTCCTTTGCGTATTCCATTCTGGCGCACGACTGCGCCGCCGCGCTGGAATCGGTCGGGCTGGACCCCTACGTCGGATTCCTGCACGGCGAGCGGCCGGGAAGAACCTCGCTCGCGTTTGATTTGATGGAGGAACTGCGTCCCTGCTTCGCGGACCGGTTCGCGCTCTCGTGCGTCAATACGCGGCTTCTGCGCCCGGAGCATTTTGAAAAGAGCGAGAGCGGCGCCGTGCGGCTGACGGATGCCGGCCGGCGGGCGTTTCTCACCGCGTATCAGGAGAAAAAGCGCGAAGAGCTGACGCACCCGTTCCTCGGTGAAAGACTGCCCTGGGGGCTTGTGCCCTATGTCCAGGCGCTGCTGCTGGCGAGGTACCTGCGCGGCGATCTGGACGCCTATCCGCCGTTCATCTGGAAATGACCCGAAGGAGGCCACCATGCTTGTCCTCATCACCTACGACGTCAATACCGAAACGCCGGCTGGCCGCAAGCGCCTGCGCCAGGTGGCCAAGCGCTGCGTCGACTATGGCCAGCGTGTGCAGAATTCGGTTTTCGAGTGCGATCTGGACGCCGCGCAGTACAAAATCGTGCAGGCCAAGCTTCTCAAGCTGATCGACCCGGAGACGGACAGCCTGCGCTTTTACAACCTCGGCGACCGCTATGCCGGCCGCATTGAGCATTTTGGCGTCCGCCCCGGCTACGACCCCGAGGGCACGCTCCTTTTGTAGTGCGAACCTGCAGCGCGCAGCGTTTTCCCGCGCGCTTCGCACCGGGAAAAGGCCGGAAATCAGAATATACGTTCGATAAAAACGGCTCGGACTGTTTCAACGAACGTATGAAAGGTATCGTTTTTATGCAGAACGCACAGAAAGAAATTCTTTTCTTGTGCTCTTTTGCCGTCGCTCCCCGCACGGGGAGCGTGGATTGAAATCGAAACGACATCGAGAGCGTGACATACTTGTCGCGTCGCTCCCCGCACGGGGAGCGTGGATTGAAATTGTAAATCCCGAGCGCCGCTGGTTCGGCCTCACGGTCGCTCCCCGCACGGGGAGCGTGGATTGAAATCACCTATGGATAAGGCGGTGAGAGCATGGCGCATAAAGTCGCTCCCCGCACGGGGAGCGTGGATTGAAATACATCGACGGCGATTCCAACCAGATGGTCGAAATGTCGCTCCCCGCACGGGGAGCGTGGATTGAAATGATTCGATACCGCCCGGAACGAGTCGCTTGCGATGGTCGCTCCCCGCACGGGGAGCGTGGATTGAAATTCGGGAGCACGACATACGCAAACTCGACCGAGGGTCGCTCCCCGCACGGGGAGCGTGGATTGAAATCACCTATGGATAAGGCGGTGAGAGCATGGCGCATAAAGTCGCTCCCCGCACGGGGAGCGTGGATTGAAATGATATGAATGCCGCGCTGCTCGCCGGTATGCAGAAGTCGCTCCCCGCACGGGGAGCGTGGATTGAAATTTGTACTTGGTCAATCAGCATGGGAATGAACTCGTCGCTCCCCGCACGGGGAGCGTGGATTGAAATGCCTGCGACGGCTCCGGCCGCGTCGACATCTACGGTCGCTCCCCGCACGGGGAGCGTGGATTGAAATATTCTACGCTCATCGCCGTAGCAATCGTGCATCTGGTCGCTCCCCGCACGGGGAGCGTGGATTGAAATCCCGCCGTGTATTGCGTATTTCCGTCCGGGTATAGTCGCTCCCCGCACGGGGAGCGTGGATTGAAATGATAATCTCCGCGCTGTGACCTATGAACTGAAGGGTCGCTCCCCGCACGGGGAGCGTGGATTGAAATTCCGCCATGCCGGAGGATCTGAAAACGCTCTACGGTCGCTCCCCGCACGGGGAGCGTGGATTGAAATCTTCCACTGCTCATAGTCTTCCAGCGGCGTGACGTCGCTCCCCGCACGGGGAGCGTGGATTGAAATTTCTATGCGCCGAAATACTCGGCCGGGACATGGCGGTCGCTCCCCGCACGGGGAGCGTGGATTGAAATTTCATGGCTCTCGGAGTCGCCGGTGGCATCGACGTCGCTCCCCGCACGGGGAGCGTGGATTGAAATTAAGATAGGCCATCTGCAGGTCTGCTGACATAAGCGTCGCTCCCCGCACGGGGAGCGTGGATTGAAATCTTCGGTGATCTCTTCGGTGCTCCTGCTCAGTTGGGTCGCTCCCCGCACGGGGAGCGTGGATTGAAATGTGCATGACGGTCTGATCACTCCATCCGCCGACGTGTCGCTCCCCGCACGGGGAGCGTGGATTGAAATTCTCGCTCCCGTAATAACCGCGATTTTTGCAAGGGTCGCTCCCCGCACGGGGAGCGTGGATTGAAATTCCATCGCTCAGCCCTCCGTCCTCCGCCTCGTCGCTCCCCGCACGGGGAGCGTGGATTGAAATCTCACAGACCACCGTGCGACAGCGCCTCAAGCAGTCGCTCCCCGCACGGGGAGTGTGGATTGAAATCCAGACGCAGGCCAGCGCGGCGACGGGCGTCGCGGTCGCTCCCCGCACGGGGAGCGTGGATTGAAATTGCCTGCCGGTCACATCTGGGGGCCTGTTGGCTGTCGCTCCCCGCACGGGGAGCGTGGATTGAAATCCAGGTAACGTACTCTCCGGTAGTCGGGTTGTGACGTCGCTCCCCGCACGGGGAGCGTGGATTGAAATGTAGAAGCAGTAATCCATGAGGCGGACGAATTCCGTCGCTCCCCGCACGGGGAGCGTGGATTGAAATCCAGGTAACGTACTCTCCGGTAGTCGGGTTGTGACGTCGCTCCCCGCACGGGGAGCGTGGATTGAAATTCTTCGCTCTCCCTTTCCGCCCTGCGGCTGGAGCGTCGCTCCCCGCACGGGGAGCGTGGATTGAAATTACCATGAAAGAGACAACCAGAACGAGCAGAACGGGTCGCTCCCCGCACGGGGAGCGTGGATTGAAATTCGTATATATACCTCCTTCTTTTAGGGGAGTACTTGTCGCTCCCCGCACGGGGAGCGTGGATTGAAATCCATAGCCAAGCGTCACTCTGCTGGCATCCAGTGTCGCTCCCCGCACGGGGAGCGTGGATTGAAATTGCAAGGTAAGCTCTTTTGCGGGCCCTGCGGCTCGTCGCTCCCCGCACGGGGAGCGTGGATTGAAATGCCCACTGCCGCAGGATCTCAGCGACGCTGTTCTTGTCGCTCCCCGCACGGGGAGCGTGGATTGAAATCTGTAATTGCAGTAACGTGTGGACTCTTGACAGTAGTCGCTCCCCGCACGGGGAGCGTGGATTGAAATATTGGTCTGATCAGTTTATGGACGCCGAGGGACGGTCGCTCCCCGCACGGGGAGCGTGGATTGAAATTCCTATCTGTCCGTCACACGACGCCTCTTGCGGGTCGCTCCCCGCACGGGGAGCGTGGATTGAAATTTAGTTGCAGCAGTTTGCGGTGCAATACCGCACTGTCGCTCCCCGCACGGGGAGCGTGGATTGAAATTTGGTCATTGCGATGTTGACGGCAGTCCCGGACGTCGCTCCCCGCACGGGGAGCGTGGATTGAAATTTCAAGCTCCGGGAAATCCTCCGTGAACGCCCGGGTCGCTCCCCGCACGGGGAGCGTGGATTGAAATAAGCTCCGCCCACGCTTCGCGATTTGAGGCATAACGTCGCTCCCCGCCCGGGGAGCGTGGATTGAAATTCCCACCGTCAACTGTGCAGCCAGGATCACCTGGGTCGCTCCCCGCACGGGGAGCGTGGATTGAAATATCCGTCCGGGGACATCCCGGAGATGGCAAAAAGTCGCTCCCCGCACGGGGAGCGTGGATTGAAATCCGACCAGTTCCCCGTCCCTCAGGCGGATCTTCTAGTCGCTCCCCGCACCGTTTTCCATGCACCGTCATGCCGAAGCAGAGCATCCCCCGCCACGGCAACGCCATCCGTGGCGGGTCCGGCGCGTACGCAGCGAATCGGCCGTGATTTTGTTCCTGCTGGGTGAAACCAAAGCCTCGATGCCCATAAAGGTCCACATCGCCGCCCGACCGCGCGCTCCTCCATTTCGGGCAGCTCTGTCTGCCCCTTTCTCCGGATCAGGCTTCCCGGGGCTGTTCCCTTGCATGAAATGCCCTATCTTTCCCAGTACGGCGCAAAAGGATGCAAGGCGCCTCAAACTGCGGATATAACCTTTCATGCAAAACCTATAAAAATTGCAAAATGATTATGTAGTAACATGAGAAAATGTGCAAAATGTACAATTTATATTGACAAAAAACCGGGTTGAGTTGTATGATGCTTTCAGGAAACATAATATGATATTAGGAATGTGAAGGGAAAGACATGGAAGCTCAGTACCAAGTGACCAAGTGCGATTATGTTACGGAGCAGATCAAAGACAAGATCATCAGCGGCGTCTATAAGTCGGGCGATCAGCTGCCGCCGGAGGGCGCTCTGTGCGAGCTATTCGGCGTAAGCCGGATAACGGTACGAGAAGCGTTAAAGAAACTGAATATGATGGGCATGGTGGACATTAAACAGGGCAGGGGCACGTTTGTCAAATCTGTTGATCTCGGCCTGTTTATGAAACCCATCTATCGCTTGATCGACTTTGAAGAAATCGATGTCGAGGCGATCTATGAGGCACGGAAATATATTGAGGGCGGAGCAGCTCACTTGGCGGCGGATAACCGAACAGACAAGGAGCTTTCGGTTCTGGAAAGCGTTCTGCAGAATCTGAAACGCTCCATCGCGGAAGACGATTTCATGCAGATCATGCGTTTCGACAAAGAGTTTCACGAGCAGGTGGCCAAATCGGCACACAACCCGATTCTGCTGGCCTGCCTGCAAAGCGTCGAGGAAATCAATGATGCGTGTCTGAAACGGTTCAGCAAGTACCACATTATGCTGGAAAACTGTTATGCCGAGCATTTCGCAATTTTCGACGCAATTGCAAAGCAGGACGCGGAACGCGCAGAAGAAGCGATGGTTGCGCATACGCTCAGCTCGAAAAGAGTTCTGCTGAAATGAGGCGACGTTTATTTTGCTATAAACATAATATCATAATATGTTTTGACGCCGGGATGAAAAAGTAACCTGTGTAATTTGCACATTATGTGTAAATATAAAATGAAGAAAAAGGAGAAACGGAATGAAAAAGCTCATCGCTCTCACACTGGCGGTGCTGATGCTCACAACGGCTCTTGTGGGCTGCAGCAAGAAGGTCGGGACGGCCGCGTCCTCTGCCGCAGCGTCTTCCTCTCAGAAGACGCAGGAAACGTCCAAAGCAGTCAGCAGCGAAACCTATTACTATATCTGCCCCCTGTCCAATCTGGAATACTGGCAGGCACACAAAGCGGGCCTGGAAGATGCCTGCGCGGAACTGGGCGTGACGCCCAAATTCGTGGGCGACGACGGCCTGGACGCCGATGCAATGTGCGCGGTCATTGAGACGGCCCTGAACGATCCGAACTGCTCCGGCATCGTCATGCAGGCGAACTTCGCGGATGCGTACGAGCCCTATGTAAAAGATGCCAAGGAAAAGGGAATCCCCGTATGCTATCAGACGGTCGACGGCGTGGAAGGCTCCGAGCGTCTCTGCTTCCTGGGCACTGACTATGTCCAGTACGGAAAGATCATGATGAAGCAGGCTGCGGAGGCGGCGAATGGAAAAGGCAGCGTTATTTACTCCAACAACCTTTCTGCAGGCTCCGCCGCTGTCGAAGACATTACGACCGGTATTCATGAGGAAATTAAAAACTGGCCGGACATGAAGATCGCGGCAGAGGTGGATGACGCTTCCGACGCAGCTGTGGCCGCCACCAAGATCAGCGCGGCGCTGCTGGCCAACGACGGCGTTTCCGCGGTCATCGGCGGGCAGTCGGTTTCGGCCATCGGCGCGGTGACCGCGATCAAGGAAGCCGGCATGTCCGGAAAGGTTCAGGTCATCTCCATCGACCGGGATTCCGCAACGCTGGAGGCCATTCAGAACGGCGATATCTATTCCACGGTCGCCGGCAAGCAGTACACCGAGGTGTACTATGGCGTGAAGCTCTGCTACGACTACAATCACGGCGCCAAGAACGCATTTTCCGACGACGACGCAGCCGCCAATCTGGTGATTGCTCCGTCTTATATCGATACCGGCGTTTTGATCATCAATAAGGACAATGTGGATAAATTTGTCGGCTTCTCCTACGCAAAGCGCGGATAACAACGGCATAAGGGAGCTCCGCCCAGGCGGAGCTCCCGCCCGAAAACAGAAAGAAGGGGGATCCCTTTTGGATAACGAAGACAATGTACTGCAGCTGATCGATATTGTAAAGGAATTTCCGGGCGTAAAAGCGCTTGACCACATGAAGTTCGATCTTCGCCGCGGCAGCATTCATGCGCTGATCGGTGAGAACGGCGCTGGCAAGTCCACATTAATGAAGGTGCTCTCCGGCATCTACATGCCAGACGGCGGCAAGATCATTTTGAATGGGAATGAAGTGAAAATTTCAGGTCCGATGGATGCCGAGAAAAAAGGCATCAGCATCGTGCACCAGGAACTTTCTGTGTTTAATACTTCCACAGTCAGCGAGAATATCTTTACGACCAACGCGCCCAAAACCAAATTGGGCTTCATTGACTACAAGACCATGCACAGCGAGGTGCGAAAGCTTCTGGACACATACGGTTTTGAAGATGTGGACGAAAAACGCACGATGCGGAATCTGAGCGTCGGACGCCAGCAGATCGTAGAAATCCTGCGCGCGGTGAAGCAAAAAGCACAGGTCCTGATTCTGGACGAGCCCACCTCCGCGCTGACGGAAAAAGAAACGGAAATCCTCATGAAGATCATGCGCACGCTCAACGGCGAGGGCGTATCCATCATTTATATTTCTCATCGTTTGGAAGAAATATTCCAGATATGCGACACCGTGACGATCATGCGGGACGGTCAATATATCAAGACGCTGAATGTGGCGGATACCTGCAAGAACGAATTGGTCAAATACATGGTTGGCCGCGATGTTGTCTACCAGTATGGCGCGGGCACCAGTGAAATCGACGGCGAGCTGCTGCGTGTGGAGCATCTGAGCTACAAAAATGTGCTGAAGGACGTCTCTTTTTCGCTGCACCGCGGCGAGGTTTTGGGCCTGGCCGGGCTGGAGGGCGCGGGCCGGACGGAGGTCGTCGAGTGTATTTTTGGCGTTCATAAGCCGACCCACGGCAAGCTTTTCCTGAAAGGACACGAAATCACGATTCATTCTCCAGCCGATGCGCGCCGCCATGGGATTGCCTATATGACGAAGGACAGAAAAAACAAAGGCCTGTTTCTCAGAATGTCGGTGGCAGACAACATGCTTGCCGCCAATGTCGACCGGTTTACACAGCACGGCTTTATGCAGTTTCGCGCCGCAAGGAGCAACGCGCTTGATTACCGCGAAAAATTCCAGATCAAGACGCCGGACATCGATAAAAAAGTATCGCAGCTCTCCGGAGGAAATCAGCAGAAGGTCCTGCTGTCCATGTGGATCAGCCGGGAACCGCAAATACTGATGATCGACGAACCGACACGGGGCATTGACGTGGGCACCAAGGAATCCATTCACAATCTGATCCGGGACTTTGCGAAACGCGGCATGGGCGTCATCATGATTTCTTCCGACATGCCGGAATTGATGGGCGCGTCAGACCGCATACTGGCGCTGTACGAGGGCCGGATCTCCGGACAGCTGAAGCTGGAAGAGATCACGGATGAACGCATTATGGCGCTGACGTCGGGAATTCAGATTGATACAAAGGAGAGCGTATCATGAGCAAAGACACGCTGGAATCCGCCAGACAGAAACATGGCATCCAAACGGTTGTACGGCGGATTTTTGAAATTCGGGAAATTGTCATTCTTTTGCTGGTGCTCCTGCTGGGAGTGTTCATGGCGTTCCGCTCGCCGCAGTTTTTGACGCAGGCGAACGCAAAGACAATCGGCAATTACATGGCCAACGATATGATCATCGGTGCGTTTCTGACGATTTCGCTGATCGCGGGCAACACGGACTTTTCCGTCGGCTCCAATATGGGCTGCTCGGGCTTCGTATGCGGCTTGCTGCTGAATGCCGGCTACAGCATTCCGGTTTGCATCCTCTGCGGCTTGCTGGTCGGCATTGCCATCGGCGCCCTCAACGCATTCATTGTGGTTAATCTCAAGGTTTTGCCGATGATTGCGACCATGGGCACATGGATGGCGTTCAAAGGCGCAGGGCTGATGATCATTAATTCGCAGACGCTGTCCAACTTCCCTGTGGCGTTTAAGAACATCGTGCAGGAATGGAATCTTTTCGGCGTATCCACGCTGATCGTGGTCATGCTGGTTGTCTCCGTGATCGCGATGATTCTGCTGAAATATGTGTCGTTTTTCCATCAGGCTTATTTTATCGGTTCAAACCCGGAATCGGCGCGGCTGTCGGGCATCAATGTGACCAGATTCGTCTATTCGCTTTATATGATCATCGGCGGCTGCTCGGCGCTGGCCGGTATTCTGGCGACGTCGCGCTATGGCTCCGCTCCGGCGTCTCTGGGACAGGGAGTTGAGTTCCGCGTGATCTCCGCGCTGCTGATCGGCGGCGTCAGCCTGAACGGCGGCGAGGGCTCAATCCTGGGAACGTTCCTCGGCATCCTGCTGATGGCGCTCATTTCCAACGCGCTGACGCTGTTCGGCATCGACACCAACCTGCAGAACGTGCTGATCGGCAGCATTATGGTCATATCTGTAGCCATTGATGAAGCCAACCGGCGCCGTCAGAAATAAACGCAAAACGGAGATGACAGCATGAATGCAATTGTCCATACCAAGCTGATTCTGGAGGACGGCATCGTCTGGGACGGCGCGATCACGTTTGAAAATGGGCGTATTGTGCAAGCCGGCCCGGCAAACCGGGTTTCAATCCCGTCGGGCACCGATTGCTTTGATGCGGGCGGCCTTTATACAGCGCCGGGACTGATTGATATTCACAACCACGGCGGCAGCGAACACCTCTTTACAGAGAGTCCGGCGGAATGCGCCGAGCAAATTCTGGCGCACGGCGTTACGACCGTTCTCCCGACGCTGTACGCGAACCTCTCCCGGGAGCAAATGCTGGAGGGAGCCGGGAAGATTGCGCTTGCCGCCCGGACCGGCGCGGGGAGAATCATCGGCGGGCTGTATATGGAGGGGCCCTATATGTGCAGTTCGCTGGGCAGCTTCCAAAACCAGATGAAGTGGCAGGGGGAAATCCGCCGCAGCGACTATCTGCCTCTGCTGGAGGGGCTCGGCGCGCAGGTGCGCGTCTGGGCGATCGACCCGGCCAGACCGGGAATCGAGGAATTTATGAAGGACTGTAAACGGTACAGTCCCGAGGCGGTTTTCAGCCTCGGACATTCCTCCGCGACAGCGGCGGAATGCCGCCGGGTCAAAAAGCTGGGGGTCCGAAACCAGACGCACCATTCCGATTCCGGAAAAGCGCCGGGCTTTGCCCAGGGGACGATAGGGGCCGGATGCGATGAGTTTACGCTCTACGACCCGGATTTGTTTGCGGAGCTGATCTGCGATGAAAACGGAATTCACGTTGCGCCGGATCTCATCAAGCTGGTCGTGAAGACAAAAGGCGTGGAACGAATCATTCTGATCTCGGATTCCATGCCGCGCCGCGGCGACTTTCGCAACAATGAGGCCGCGGGCATCGCCTATGGGCCCGACCTCAATTACGACGATCAGGGGATGCTGGCCGGAAGCCGGCTGACGCTGGACAGCGCCTGCCGCAATCTGATGAAGCATACCGGCTACGGCCTTTGCCACGCGATCCGGTTCGCCTCGCTCAATCCGGCCAGGATGCTGGGGATTGATGACGAGGTGGGCAGCCTGGAGCCCGGCAAGCGCGCAAATCTGATCGTGATGGATGATATGGTACAGATCAGGCACGTCTATCTGGACGGTGAATTGGAAAAATAAAAAATTGA
>Ga0070399_1004462_pt1 | contig 11544 bp, 8 predicted proteins | sample BioMet4_FD_61217 | JGI IMG/M metagenome (GOLD analysis project Ga0070399, IMG submission 61217) | Microbial communities from bioreactor (seeded with sewage sludge) at LBNL, California, USA - Biofuel metagenome 4 (version 1) | ecosystem: Engineered > Bioreactor > Anaerobic > Unclassified ... | reverse complement strand
ATAAAAATCTGTTAAAAGACTATACATGGACAGACTGGGGCGTAACCAGACTACCTTGTGACAATACAGTCTACGTAACAATGGGAACTCCTACGAGCAACGAACTCGTAACTTATGGAAAACACAAAACAGAAGCTTTTGAGTTCATGTCATGGATGGGAGGTCAGGGAGGTGCAATGATTTGCGCTGCTAACGGACTTTTGCCACCTGTTGTTACGCCGGAAGTAGAAAATGTACTGTCAGGAAATTTCCCTGATAAACAGTCTCTCACCTATTTTACAGAAAAAAAGATTATCTATCCGTTATTGATGTCAAAATATGGAACACCGGTAGACAATCTTACTTCTTCGATAATCGAAGATTATCTTCTCGGCAAGATAAGCGATGCTGATTTTAATAAACAGTATACAGCAAAACTGCAGGAAATAATCGATAATGCAAACTAACAGTTTGCGTTAACAAACGCTGCTGCCTAAACAGAGTATTTTAACTATTTATTGGCAGCAGCAATTCTTTTCATTTTTCCGGAGTAATATTATGTTTTCAAAAAAAAGAGTCAGTGTGACGTCCTGGCCTGTTGTTGCTGTCTTTCTGCTGCCAAGTCTGCTTGGTTTAACTATATTCGTGTTTATTCCTATTATTTCTGCCGTAGGAATGTCTTTTACCAATTATTCAGGAGGACCTCATTTTAGACTGATTGGAATAAAAAACTATATTACAGCGTTAGGCAGCAAAACTTTTATACAAAGTCTGCTTGTTACAGTCACATTCACATTCTGGGCGGTATTGCTACAATTACTGCTCGGCCTTACTGCTGCCTTAATTCTGAACAGCAAATTCAAAGGCAGAGATATGTTCCGGGCCATTATGTTCATGCCAAACGTACTGTCTTCTGTAGCAATAAGTCTTGTCTTTATGCTTATTCTTGATCCTGACCGAGGACCGTTAAACAGTCTTCTTACTGCCATGGGACTACCAACATCCAGATGGCTTGCGGGAGAAAAGACAGCTCTTTCTTCAATTATTATGGTAACCGTATGGCAGAATTTCGGGTATTATATGGTTCTGTTCTTAGGAGGCTTGCAGACTATCAGTAGAACATTGTATGAAGCAGCTTCTATTGATGGTGCTGGTCCTGTACGAAAGTTCTTTTCTGTTACAATTCCAGGACTTTCCCCGGTAATGTTTCTTTCTGCAACAATCGCAGTAATCCGCGCGTTTCAAGTATTTGATCAGGTTTTCACCATGACAGGAGGACAATCAGGAGGAGGACCTGCCGGTGCAACTTCTGTTCTTGTATTCAACATTTATAAAGATGGATTCGGCCAGCTTCGATTTGGATATGCTGCTGCAGAATCAATCATACTGCTGCTTATCGTTCTAATCATTACTATTCTCCAACAGACAGGACAAAAAAGGTGGGTCAACTATGACATCGTATAAAAATAAATTATTTTCATATATCAAAAGATATACAAGAATCATTATTTTGTTTGGTATTTCCTGTATCCTTCTTATGCCGCTTGTACTTATGATTTCAACAGCATTCAAACCGGATTCTCAAATATATGATTTTCCAGTTCGCATTATCCCGAAAACACCAACCATAGATAACTTCTCGCAATTGCTGGACAGGTTTCCACTGTACACATGGAACTCTGTAAAACTCACAGTTATTATTGTTATCACACAGATGATCACTGCTACGATGGGAGCTTATGCTTTTTCAAAACTTAACTGGCGGTTTCGTGATTCAGTATTTATGCTTTATATTTCTTCTATCATGATTCCTGTCCAGTCAATTATCATACCTCAGTTTCTTATAATACGCTTTCTGCATCTGTACGATACACATATGGCGCTGATTCTCACCGGTTCTTTTTCCGCTTTTGGTACATTCCTTATCAGACAATTTTTTCTTACCGTACCGGACAGTTATCTTGAAGCAGCACGTATCGATGGTGCAAATGAATTCAATATCTTTTTTAATATCATGCTCCCACTTTCAAAGGCCGTAATAGCAACACAGGTAATATTCAGTTTCAGATATTTCTGGAATGATTTTTTTACGCCCCTTATTTTCATTACATCACAAAGATTGAAAACTCTGCCTCTGGGAATGTCAGATTTTTCAACAGAAACATACACATATGTAGGACCTCAAATGGCCGCAGCTTTTATTTCAATAATACCAGTACTCATCATATTCCTTGCAACACAAAAATACTTTGTTGAAGGTGTTTCAGCAAGCGGAGTAAAAGGTTAATAAAGGAGATTTCGATGGCAAAAACAATAAACAACTTCCAAGCGGGAATTCATGATACAGACTATGAATCAAAATATCTGCAGAACAAAATCGACTCAAAACGTCTTATAAATACAGCAGGAAGAGATACAGAATCTTTAGATGGAATATGGAATTTTTCAGCAGACTGGTATGATGCCTGCAGAAGAGAAAACTGGTATCTTGAAAAAACAACGGATTCCTGTGGAAGAGAGATTCCTCACGACTGGGACTGGAATATATGGGATAAGGTCGAAGTGCCATCCTGCTGGAATATGCAGAATGAAAAGCTGTTCTACTTTGAAGGATCTGGGATATATACAAGAACCTTTACTTATACTGCGAAAAAACAAAGCGAAAGAGTATTTTTACGATTTGAAGGAGCTGCTTATAGAACAACTGTATTTCTCAATGGTTTTTGCCTCGGGACTCATGACGGAGCTTCTACGCCTTTCTCTGTCGAAGCAACAGGTATATTAAAACCGGAAAACAGAATCATTGCTGTCATAGAGTGCAGACGACGTTCTGATAGATTGCCTATGGAAAATACAGACTGGTTCAGTTATGGCGGACTATACCGCAGCATATCAATAATCCGTGTACCGCAGGTATTCATCAAGGATTGGTTTCTACGTCTGCTGCCGGATGGTACATTTTCAAAGGCTGCAATCGATATAACGGTAGAAGGAACTACAGAAAAAAACGATGGGACAGCGCATCTCTCAATCCCGGAACTCAATTTTGAAAAGGATATAGCTATTCAGGAAGGAAAGGGGTCTGACATATTCTCCATACATCCCAATCTATGGAGCCCAACAAATCCACATCTCTATACTGTAACGATTTCATTTTCTCCTAATGGCAATAAATCTAATACAGTTGACTGCATTACTGATAAAATTGGATTCCGGGAAATCAGAGTAAACGGCAGAGATATCTTCATAAACGGGAAACCGCTGTTTCTAAAAGGAATATCAGTACATGAAGACCATATTACTTTGGGAAAGACAACGAATGAAAATATTATTCGTTCCACCATACAGCATCTTAAAGAGCTGAACGGTGTTTTTTTGAGACTTGCACATTATCCGCATGATCCCCGTTTTGCCCGCATTGCAGATGAAGAAGGTGTCCTTCTCTGGGAAGAGATACCGGTGTATTGGGCAATCGCATTTCAGAATCCTGATACATATACAGATGCGGAAAATCAGCTTTCAGAACTAATTCTGAGAGACCGCAACAGAGCAAGTGTCATTATCTGGTCTGTGGGAAATGAAAATCCTGATACCGATGCACGGCTTTCATTTATGACACAGCTTGTAAATAAGGCAAAAAATCTCGATGCAACACGGCCCGTTTCTGCAGCATGCCTTGTCAACAAAAAAGACCTTATCATCGATGACAGATTGGCAGAACAGCTTGATATCATCGGAATTAACGAATATTACGGCTGGTATGAACCTGATTTCAATGAGCTTCCCCTGATGCTCAAAAACTCCAATCCACAAAAACCTGTAATCATAACCGAGTTTGGCGGCGGAGCACTAGCTTGTAATCATGGCAGTGATACTGAGTATTTTACTGAAGAAAAGCAGAAATGGATTTATGAACAGCAGATAAAAGTGCTGGACAGCTGCCAGTATATAAAAGGCTGTACCCCATGGATATTGTATGATTTCAGATCCCCAAGAAGACTAAATCGTTATCAACAGGGGTTCAACAGGAAAGGTCTTATTGGTTCAGATCGTGTTACAAAAAAGGCAGCGTTTGCAGTCCTTTCTCAATTTTACAAAAACAAGGAATGACAAAATGAATGATACAACCCAATTTTCTACAGATACCTGGCAGAAAATCCAGACTAAACTTGCAGCAGAATGTAACCGAATAGGAAATAAAATTCCATATATACCTCTCAATGATTTTTATGAAGATATCGGGGAAAAAAATATCTCCTGGTGGACTAATGGCTTTTGGGGTAGAATACTGTGGCAGATGTATCATGCAACTGGCAACGAAATTTATGCAAGGAACGCAAAAAAAACAGAAGAACGCCTTGATGAAGCATTATCATTTTTTAATGACCTTGACCATGATGTCGGATTTCTCTGGCTGCCTACTGCCATGGCTGATTATAGACTGACACAGGATAAAAAGTCTCTCTCTCGAATTTTGCATGCAGCTTCAATACTTGCAGGCAGATTCAATCCCCAGGGACAGTTTCTACGAGCTTGGAACGGGGATAAGACAGGGTGGATAATCGTAGATTCACTGATGAATATCTCCCTTCTCTATCAGACATCTGAACTGATTCATGATCCGCGGTTTAAATACACAGCTATGAAACACGCTGATACTGTTCTTGAAAAAATTGTAAGACAAGACGGATCATGCAACCACATCGTCATTCTTGACCCTGATACAGGAGACCTTCTGGAAACACCAGCTGGACAGGGATATGAATCAGGTTCCTCATGGTCCCGGGGTCAAGCGTGGGCATTATATGGTTTTGCACTCAGTTACAGGTATACAAAAGAAAGCAGATATCTCGATGCAGCAAAAAAAATATGTCACTATTTTATCGCCTGCATTGCTCAAACAGACTTTATTCCATTCTGTGATTTCCGTGCCCCAGAAATTCCTCTACTATATGATACCACTGCAGGAGCCTGCGCAGCATGCGGCATGCTTGAACTGGCAGAAATGGTACCACTGAATGAAAAATCACTTTATTACGGAACAGCTGTAAAAATACTGCAGGCAATTGCCGAAAAACACTGCAATTGGAACCCAAACACTGACTCCATTGTATCAAACGGCTGTGTCGCATACAGCGAATGCAAACAGGAGTCTATTATATATGGTGATTATTTTTTTATCGAAGGAATATTACGGTTACTGAATAAAGCCGTTGTAATATGGTAGAAAGAGTATTCTAAACATAAAACGTCTGCTGATATCAATTTCTGTATCAGCAGACGTTTACATATCAGGTAATAGGTCGCACTTATTTCATCAAATCAGCATATTTTTTTGCAAGCCGGCGTGATTTCTCTGCTGCAAGTCCACGGTAGCGTTCCGGGTTTTCAAAGAAGGTCTCTGCATCTTTTACACCGAGTTTCTTAAGCTGAGCAGTTATCTTGTCAAAGATATCAGAATGCTTCTTGAGAACTTCAAAGAACGTTGCTCCTGTCTGCTCGCATTCAAGTGTTATTTTTCTAATAATTTCATGCCCATCGTTTACACCAGCTTCTCCAAGCAGAATGTATGCCGGTTCTGCAAGGACACCGCCTTTTACTTTGCCACCGGCATTTTCAAGGGTACGTGCCATGGCTTCACGGTCAGCCTGTAAGCCGCTTACCACCTTGTGCATGCGTGCTGCAGCCATTGTAAAGCCTGCAACATAATCGGCAATAAAGCGCTGGCTTGCGCTGTTTGTAAGATCGCGCTGGTGCTCCGATATCTGGTCCATATAGAATGTAATAACACGCGGACACATCGCCTTCCACAATGATTTTACATGTTCGCTGTTCCACGGATTGCGTTTCTGCGGCATCGTACTTGAACCGACCTGTGTAGCGCTGAAATATTCAAACACTTCGCCGATTTCACTGCGCTGCAGATTACGGAGATCATCTGCAAGATTAGCCAGAATGCCAAATGCAACGTTCATCTCAAGAAGCAGGCGCAGCAGATATTCAGGTTCTACCAGCTGATTAGCATATTCACTGGGTTCAAGTCCGAGAAATGCAAGATAACGGCGCTCAAGGTCTTCCGGATCTTTTACTATCATGCACGGCCCATTATATGCACCTACAGGACCGGCAAGTTTGCCTTTAAGCTGTTTTGAAAGTTCTTCGATACGGAGAATAGATTTGCCAAGTCTGCTGACAAACTCCGCAATGGACCAGCCAAAAGTAATGGGTACCGCATGCTGACCATGTGTACGACCTACCTGCGGTGTTTCCGCTTCACGGTCAGCAATAGTGCAAAGGTCTTTTTCAAGTCCTTTCAGTTCAGGAAGCACAACATTCTGCACTGCGTCCCGCATGCGCATGGAAAGCGCTGTATCAAGAATATCAACACTGGTTGCACCAAGATGTACAAGAGGTGCAACTTCTGCAGGCACTTTTGTCTTCATAACATTCACCAATGCCCTGATATTGTGTTGTGTTTTTTCTTCTTCCTTATAAACTTCTTCAGGATCGATGGCTGCCGCAACATCATCCAGTTTTTTCTCCATAACGGGAGTAAGCTGGCCTCGCACAGAAAGGTGTGCTTTGATAAGAGCTGCCTCAGCTTTCGCACAGGACCGGATAGATGCCGATTCTGAAATATACTTGCTTAAGCCGTCGAATACAGCAGCTTCCGAAATAGAATAACGGTGGTCTATAGCCGAAAGATTATCAAAGATATTGCGTGTTTCCATGCTGGCAGTATGGCAGAAAGAAAGAATTTTATCAATAAATTTCTACAGAAACTATAGTAACACTAAAGTGATTATGATATCATTCCCTCTATCGTAAAAAAAAGCTGACATTTACAAAAGAAAGATGCATCTTTTTACGACGGCAGAATATGTTGGTATTCTGTGTATTCTTCATATCAAGGCGGCATACTTTGATAAACCGCGAAGACTACGTTTCCAATTCTGATTGGAAAAAGTTTCTTGAGTTTTCGAAAGATTTCGAAACACCCAACATCGTCATCAACCTGCATACGGTACGCAGGAACTTCATTAACCTGAAGAATTCCTTTCCCTATGCACATATCTACTACGCCATGAAGGCGAATCCAGGAGAACCGGTACTGCGCATGCTGGCAGCTGAAGGTTCAAACTTCGATATCGCTTCACGGTACGAGCTGGATAAGATCCTTGCTCTGAAGGTGCCGCCAGACCGTCTGTCATTTGGCAACACTATTAAAAAGGCAAAAGACATCGAATACTTCTACGGCAAGGGAGTACGGATGTTCGCTACAGACAGTAAAGAAGATTTAAAAAACATTGCCAAATACGCGCCGGGATCCCGCGTTTATGTACGGATTCTGCTTGAAAGTTCAACAACGGCAGACTGGCCGCTTTCCAGAAAGTTCGGATGTCACCCTGATATGGCGTATGATCTGCTTGTTCAGGCCCGCGATTCCGGACTCACACCATACGGTATCAGTTTCCATGTAGGCAGCCAGCAGCGCGATATAGGCCAGTGGAACGATGCTATTGCAAAAACAAAATACCTTTTTACGTCCCTTGAAGAAGAAGAGGACATCAAACTTACAATGATCAATATGGGCGGCGGATTTCCTGCCAACTATGTTGAACCAACGAATGACTTGAAGGAATATGCATCTGAAATCACGCGCTATCTGCATGACGATTTTGGAGATGATATTCCGGACATCGTACTTGAACCGGGCCGGTCCCTCGTAGGCGACAGCGGTATCCTTACGACGGAAGTTGTTCTCATTTCACGCAAAAATAATACGGCGCTGTGCCGCTGGGTGTACTGTGATGCAGGCAAATTTAACGGACTTATCGAAACGCTCGATGAATCCATTAAATATCCGATTGTTACAGAAAAAGACAAGCCCGGCTGCAAAGAAAGCGAAGTGGTTCTTGCAGGTCCTACCTGCGACAGTATGGATATCATGTATGAAAATGACAAATACAAACTGCCTACTGATCTTAAAATCGGTGACAAGCTGTACTGGCTTACAACAGGTGCCTATACGTCTACATATGCATCCATTGGATTCAATGGCTTTCCACCGTTAAAAACATACTTTATGGACTAAGCTATAAAAACGGCAACTCTGCCGTTTTTATGCTGCAATTTCACCGCAGGGCTGTGCCGCTGCGGCGGAGCAGTTCCATGCAGGCCCGTGCATTAGACAGGCAGGACTTCCAGCTGCCGCCTTTCGGTTTAGAAAGATCCGGTTTTCCTTCTGTATCTACCGTATCATACCATTCACCGTTTGCCTTATCAGCCTGATGATCAGTAACCCAGTTCCATTCTTTTTGAAATGCCATCTTGAAATCTTCACCGCCGGTCAGTTCCCATGCATTGTAAAACCCAACAAGGGCTTCTGCCTGATTTTTCCAGATACGGTCGGTATCTTTTTTACCGTTCTGCATTGCATTTTCAAGCGCACCGGCTGTACGGTCAAATCCGGAAGCAAGGACTGAACGTGCCATATCTACGGCAACAGGACGCATCTTTTCAAGGAGATCATCATCTGCAAGCTCATTTGCAGCATCCCAAAGCTGCCAGCTGGCCTCAATGCTTTTTCCAAAAGACGTTGCTGAACAGCCCAGCTGCTTCCATTCCATGTCATACTGCCGTCCAAAATCATGGTCAGCTGTAACTGCTTTATCAGCAAGCAGCAGCACAAGTTCTTTAAGAGATGCACCAACCAGTTTCTGGAGGTCTGTCTGTTCTGGATATACACAAACAAGAGTACGATGCAGATTTGTATATGCCTGCAGTACCCTCAGATTACTATCTGCGGATTTTATACAGACAGTATCTTCCGGCAAAATATGTGCATCCATCTCCGGCTGCCAGGTCTCCGTACACGCTGTTATATAACCGCCGTGTTCTGTATCCTTTGCATACCGCTCCAAGAGAGAATAAACTGCCAGTGCACGGTCCATAACTACTGTTGCCGGATAATCAAGTTTAAGTACTTCTTTTAAGGCTGCGGCATATTCACAAAGTCCATACAGCGCAGCAGCCTGTGCAGCAGTCTGTTTTTCTGTATTTTCTGGAGTTCCATCAGCTTTGGCTGTCCAGTAAAAACCGCCGTTCAGTGTATCAAAAAAATGACGCTTTAACGACAGAAATGCAAACTCCGCAGTCTTCATATAATCCGCACTGATAAAAAGCCGCGCGGCAGAACTGTATGTCCACAGTATATCTGACGGAAGCAGAGCCGAACGTGATGCATGATTATCCGCTTTACAGTTCGAATCTATACTGCCGCAGAAGTCTTCTGTGACCGGGTCTTTTCCGTATTTTTCCCAAAATGGAAGAATATTGCTTACAAGGTGATCTTTTATCTGTGTATAAAACGATGTATCCATACCGTTAAATATACCGTACTGCTTTCATTCCGTCCATAATCTGCATTCTTGCACAGAATTAAAACGGAATGTATCATAGTAATTATGAAGAAAACAAATGCAATGCGTATTCTCGACAGCGCACATATACCCTATGGAACATCATCCTATGATGATGACGGTGAGCATACACTTGAACGGGGTGCCGCAGAAATGATGGCTGCAAAACTTGGCATCGCTCCGGAATGTGTCTTTAAGACGATAGTTATGCGTACTGACACAAAAGAAATCTGTGTATTCTGCCAAAGTGCCGTACACGAAATAAATTTGAAAAAAGCACGTACAGCCGCAAATGCAAAAGAAGTAAATCCTGTAAAACCAGAGGAGCTGCTTGCGCTTACCGGGTATGTACGCGGCGGCTGTTCACCGCTGGGAATGAAACGGCAGTTCAGGACGTTCATCGACAGCCAGACTTTACAGCATGAAAAAATCTACATCAGTGCAGGAGTCCGCGGCCAACAGATTATCATTGCACCACAGGATCTTATAAAAGCGGCAGCCGCTACTGTCTGTGACCTTATTCTGGAAAAGGAATAATCACTGCCTGTCAGGCTTTGGTATAGACACACTCTCAGCGTGTCTGAGAAAGCGCACCTGCTATATTAAAGGCACGGTCTCCGATCTTTTCTATTTGGCGAACAAGATCGATATACAGCAGCTCTGATTTTACATCGGCACCGCTTTCGAGGCGTTTCTTTGCAATTTTCTTCAGATTTTTTCTAAAAAGATCTATCTGTGATTCAAGTTCACGCGCAAAAGCAAGCTTTTCATCATCAAGATGCTTGTTGATGTTTATGTGTATGAATGTCACAAACTGACGTGCAAGTTCCACATAAGGAATCAGACGGTCCAAATCTTCTTGAAGAAACACCATCTTCTTCTCAACACTTTTCTGCAGCAGCATTGTGATACTAAAACAGTCGTCTGTCATGCTTTCCAGTTCATCTACAACCTGCAGCATGACGGAAATATTATTCTGCTGGACTGCACTTACTGGCAAATGCTCACAATTGAGCAGATAGCTCGTAAGTTTTTCGTGCATCTGATCTGCATAATTTTCAGCATGAGTAATCTGGTCAACATTTTCATTGATGAACTTCTTTGATCGGTCTGAAAAGCCAGCCTGAATACGATCGAACATTTCAATAACAAGATCCGCCATGTCAGCGATTTCTTTTTCTGCACGTACAATATAAGAAGAAGCGTTTTCTTTTACGCCGGTTTCTTTGAATTCTAGCGTATATACATCATGAATTTCTTTATCAGACGGCTTTATCAGCTTTTCAGTAAGATGCGCTATCTGATTGATAAACGGCAGATACAGACATGTTGCGGCAAGATTAAATACAGTATGCAACATTGATATATGGTAAGTAATATTATCATATACAGGACCGGGAACAAGAAAATCGACAAGTCTGAGCAGCGGATGAAAAAATATAAGAGCAAGGATTGTACCGCTCGTATTAAAAAGAACATGAACAAGAGCCGCACGGCGGGCATTCACTTTTGTACCGACAGCAGCAAGAACTGAATCAATAGTTGAGCCGATATTACTGCCCAGAACCATAGCAGCAGAAAATTCCCAGCCGATGTACCTGTTATAAGCCATAGTCAGGATAATGGCTGTAAATGCGCTTGATGAATGAAGAAGGACTGTAAAAAGAAGTCCTATCAGAACTCCGGCTATGATAATCAGCGGTCCATCGCCTTGCAGTTTTGACAGGAACAGCATATCTTCCGGTTTTACAGTAACAGCAGATGACAGCATGCTTAAGCCCAGAAAAAGGAGGCCGAATCCCATTATCGCTTCACCAAGACTTTCCTGATGCAATTTTTTGAAAAAAGTAAGGAAATAACCAAACCCGAACACAGGAACAGCGAACAGAGCTATCTTAAAATTGAAACCAAAAACAGCAACAATCCATGCAGTTACCGTTGTTCCAATATTTGCCCCAAAAATAACACCGATAGCCTGTGTTAATGACAGAAGGCCGGCATTTACAAAAGAAACAACCATAACAGTTGTTGCACCTGATGACTGAATTATCATAGTTACAACCATGCCTGTCAGTACAGACATAAAACGGTTGCCTGTCATCATTTTCAATGCAGCCTGCATACTGCTTCCGGCGCTTTTCTG
>Ga0070399_1004461_pt1 | contig 11544 bp, 10 predicted proteins | sample BioMet4_FD_61217 | JGI IMG/M metagenome (GOLD analysis project Ga0070399, IMG submission 61217) | Microbial communities from bioreactor (seeded with sewage sludge) at LBNL, California, USA - Biofuel metagenome 4 (version 1) | ecosystem: Engineered > Bioreactor > Anaerobic > Unclassified ... | reverse complement strand
GAATTTATCATAGCCTGCAGATAAATTCAGTTTGCCAATATCGGTGTTGGCATTAACGCCCCAGAATCTGGCATAGGAGAACCAGCCATCTTGATCAGTAGGCTTGCCAAAATATGCTCCCAATTTTACTTTACCGCCAACTTCAGCCTTGATGCCATCCATACGGGTATCGTACAGGTTGCCATCTACAATGGTGAAGTCCTGACGTCCTGCAGTAACTTTCACAGCGCCAATATTTCCTTCCAGATAAGCACGTTGGAATTCGGTATCACTGGTGCCATTATCTGCAGTCAGGTCTTGAATATTTTGCAGCATTCCTACGTATCTCCAGTTGTCATTAACATCGCCGGTGAACCAGACACGGGAACGCAAACCGTTATTATGAGCTTTGAATTTTGTGCCACTATAGGTAGATTTTATATCTTGGTAGTTGTAACGGACATGACCGGTAATTCTGGTGTTGTCAGCTTTCTTTTCTAATTTAGCAACCCGTACTCCCAGGTTGTCTAATTCGTCGGCAAATTCACCCACGAGTTTGTCGTCAGCACCGATTGCACCTTTGGCCAAAGCCTTGGCAACAATCTGAGCCATTTCATAACGAGTCATAGTGCGTTCGCCTTTAAAGCTGCCATCCGGATAACCATCTACGATGCCTGCTGCAGCAAGCTTTGCCACAGAAGCATATGCCCAGTGACCGGCCGGCACATCAGAAAACGGATTAGCGGCAAAGGCTGCCCCAGAAATGCCCAAAGCCATTGCTACTGCCAAAATTAAAGTTCTTTTCATTAGATAATACCCCCCAACAAATCAAAATAAAATATTTTCTCATAGTTTAGCACAACATAGATAAAAGGTAAATAAAAAAATCACACTTTCTCCCCATTATTATAATGTTTTTAATCAAAACATGTACTGAGGCAAAGCTCAGGGTAGGGAAGAAAGTGTGTTTTTATAATAGGCTTTTTGGTTCTGGAATAAAGAAAGAGAAAACAAAGGCTACAATGCCCATGATCCAGAGAATATTCAAGGCAGAAGCAACACCATAGAGATCGGCCAAATGTCCTACAAAGGGGGCAACTAGGCCACCTATGGTAGTGCTGACGCCTAGGGTGATACCGCTGGCAAAACCAATGTTTTTAGCTAGATAGGTTTGACCAAGATATACAGAAGGACTATAGGATAGAAAGACGGCAATACCTACGGGAAAGAGCAGTAACATTGCTAACCATTCGGTAGTAGTGTGGTTTAAGGCAAACATGGCAGGAATCATGATTAGATAGGTTAGCTTAATAACTTTCACGTTGCCGATTCTGTCAGAGAGTACACCGCCAAAGTAAGTGATGAAGGCGCCAAGGGTAAAGAGAATAGTTAAGGCAAAGCTGCCTGTGGCAGCGGAAGTATGCAGTACAGCTACCCAATAAATAGGAATGAAAGAATTGCACAAGGTGAAAGCTATACTTCGTGCTACAATCAAGATAAATAATTTGCCGAAGGAAACCCAATCGTTTTTTAAACCGCCTGAAGTAGAATTCTTTTCTTCTTTATCTGCTGCTTCTGCTTGTGCCAAGATAGAAGGCATGTGATAGTACAGGAATATGGCAGCTGTAATATTAATTATGCCAAAGATTACCAGACCGTGTATGCTATATTTATAAGCACACAGACCGGCTAATAGTGGTCCTACTGCAAAACCAGCATTACCGCCTACGGAAAAGCTGCCTAGAGCCTGGCCCTTGAATTTGCCGGAAATCTTATTAACCATGAGGGCAGCTTCCGGATGGAATACGGAAGAACCCAGCCCGCAAACCATAACAGCAAAGAAAATAACCCAATAGTTGGTACTAAAGGCAATGACGGAAAGCGACAGCCCACAGAGTACGGGACCCAAAGGAACAAACCAGGGCTTGGACACCCTGTCGGAAAAATAGCCAAACAAAGGCTGAGTGACAGAGGCCAGAAACAGATTGGCAAAAATTAGAGATGCTGCATCCCGGTAGTTCAGGTTACAGGTACTTATGAAATATGGTAAAAGGGCGGGGATTGCTCCTTGTGCCCAGTCGGTAATAAAATGGCCAAAGGCCAGTAAATAGATTAAAGGATTAATTTTGTGCATAGCATGACCTTCTTCAAGATATATTGCTTGTATTATAGCACAATGCCGAAGTTATTGCTTGTCTAGCACTGGGCTAGGAAAACTGTTAAATTGATAAATATACAAAAAGTCGTTGCACTTTTTGTATAAACACAGCAAAAAGTCATTGCACTTTTTGTAAAATCTCGTTATAATTTTATATGGCTAATGAATACAAGCCATTTTTTATACATTTGGGAAAATTGAGGAGTGATTATATGTATCGCCAGGCCCTAAAAAAATTGCAAAATTGGCAAAAATCACCTAATCGCAAGCCACTTATTATATGTGGTGCCCGTCAAGTCGGTAAAACTTGGCTTATGAGAGAGTTTGGACGTCAAGAATATGAAAATACGGCTTACTTTAACTTTGATAATAATAGATTGCTAAAAGAGTTGTTTTCCGGTGATTTTGATATCAAAAGACTGATAAAGGGATTGGAAGTACTCTGTGGAAAGACAATTGTTCCTGACACTACTTTAGTTATTTTCGATGAAGTACAGGAAGTTCCACAAGCATTGTCTTCTTTAAAATATTTTTATGAAAATGCGCCTCAATATCATATTATTTGTGCAGGTTCCTTGCTTGGCTTGGCATTACACACAGGAACTTCATTTCCAGTTGGTAAGGTAGATTTCCTTAATTTAGAACCGTTATCTTTTAGTGAATTTATGTTGGCTACCGGCAATACTAAACTTGTTAAGCTATTGCAAGATGGTGATTTTACTTTAGCTAATACTTTTGCATCAACGTATGAGTCATTACTTAAACAGTATTTTTTTGTAGGTGGCATGCCGGAAGTCGTAGATGTTTATTGTCAACAAAAAAATTTTACGGAAGTACGTAATTTGCAAAAAAACATTTTAATAGCCTACGAGCAAGATTTTTCTAAGCATGTACCGCTGCAAGACGTGCCAAGACTTCGTGGTTTGTGGAATAGCATACCGGGCCAATTAGCCAAGGAAAACAAAAAATTTATTTATGGTTTGGTTCGAGAGGGTGCTAGGGCTAAAGATTATGAAATAGCCTTACTTTGGCTCAAGGATTGTGGTTTGGTGCACAGAATAGAAAGAGTTACCAAGCCGAATTTGCCCTTATCAGCATATGAGGATACCAAAGCATTTAAATTATATTTATTAGATGTTGGCTTGTTAGGCTGTTCGTCAGAATTGAATGCTAAAATACTTTTAGATGGTAATGAAATATTTGTGGAATTTAAAGGCGCGTTAACAGAACAGTACGTATTACAACAATTAAAGACAATTGCTGATTTGCCTATTTATTATTGGACCAATGATCGTGGCAGTGCAGAAATAGATTTCTTACTTGACCTTCATGGACAGGCAGTTCCTCTTGAGGTAAAAGCAGCAACTAATTTACAAGCTAAAAGTTTGAAGGTGTTTGCAGAAAAGTTTAACTCACAACAAATAATGCGAACTGCTATGGTACCTTATAAACAAGATGGAAAGTTATTAAACGTTCCGCTATGGGCGATAGAATACATATAAAAATAAGGCTGGTTCTTAAAAAGAACCAGCCTATTTTTGCTTTAGGTACTACTAATGAGCAACAAATTTATTTTGTGGAGAAATCAAGTATTAACTGTTGGATTTTGTTATGCGAGTATATTATGATTAATTTACAGAAAATACGCACTATTTTTCTTGCCGTAAGTGCATTCTCAAAGGGAGTGATAAGGTAGATGGATAAGGCTAACGTGTTAATCAAGAATGGAATGGTCTTAGATCCTGCCAACGGTTTATGCAAGAAATGCGATGTTGCTGTGCAAAAGGATAAAATATTAGGTATTGGTGATTTTGGGCAAGAAATAACTAATTTTATGCTTGATGCAACAGATTGTTTAGTGGTGCCAGGATTAATAGATCATCATGCACATTTATATCCGTTGATTGTGAACGGGTTGCCTGCTGAAGCGGTATGCTTTGCAGCGGGAGTTACAACTGTAGTAGATGCTGGAAGCACTGGTTGTGCAACTTATGAAGCAAATAGGCCTTTTATACAAAATAGTCAATTAAGGATTCTTTCTTATTTAAATGTTAGTTCGGCAGGGCTGGCTTCACTTCCTATTTTAGAAAACATGAATCCGGAAGATTTTGATGTTGGCAGGATTCAAGAAATGTTTGCTAAGTATCCCCAAGAACTATTGGGACTTAAGATACGCACCAGCAAAAATATTGTAAAAGATTTTGGCTTTAAACCATTGGAGAAAACCGTTGAACTGGCAGAAAAAATAGGTGTTCCGGTTATGGTGCATTGTACTAATCCACCAGGTCCTATTGCTGAATTGCTTAAAATTCTTCGCCCTGGAGATATAATGACCCATGTATATCAAAACATTGGTCATACGATATTGGATGAGACTGGTAAGGTAAGACCTGAAGTTTATAAAGCCAGAGAAAAAGGGATACTTTTTGAGGCGGCAGATGCTAGAGCACATTTTTCTTTTGAGGTAAGTGAGCCTGCTATTAAAGAAGGCTTTTTGCCAGACATTATTGCTACTGACTTAACAAAATTTAGCATGTATCAACGTCCTACATCCTTTAATCTTGCTATGCAGATTTCTAAATATGCTTTTTTAGGCATAGATTTTTATGAAGTTTTACGGCGTTGCACAGAAAATCCAGCTCGAGATATGGGAATGCTAGGAGAAATTGGCTGCTTAAGTAAAAACAGCAAAGCGGATATTGTTATTTTAAAGAAAATTGAACACAAAAATGAATTTGGTGATAGACCATATTATGATAAAACTCGGCAATTAAGAATTGGAAATATATTATACAAACCAATGTTAACAATGAAGAACGGCACTATAGTATATAGAGACATGTTGTTTTAAGTGATCAAAAGAATAAGAATATGAATAGGAGGAAGAAAAATGAACAAAAGTAGTCTATTAAAGAAAATGGGAATTGTTTTAATCATGGCTTCATTGTTGGCTGGCTGTGGTGGTAATAGTGGTACACCGGCTAAAGGAAATGCACCTGCTAAAGGTAGCGCTACGGCACAGAAAGCAACAAAATGGCCTACCAAGCCTGTAACCATTGTTGTTCCTTGGAATGCTGGTGGTGATACAGATATTTATTGTAGATTAATAGCTAAGAGATTATCTGATAAATTTAAGCAAAGTTTTGTAGTTGTAGATATGAATGGTGGTAGTGGTATTGTAGGAGCCAAAACCGTTATGGCGGCCAAACCAGATGGATATAATGCCTTATTTAACCATACAGGGACATCTGCTATTCAACAAGCAACTAAAACTGTAGATTTTTCTTATATAGACAATTTTGAAACATGCGCGACAGTTGTTCAGGATAATACTTATGTAATGGTAGTAAAGAAATCAGCAGGCTGGAAAGATTTAAAGGAGTTTGTGGCTTATGCCAAGGCTAATCCAGGCAAAGTAAGGTATTCTCAAGTTTATGGTACTATTACCCACTATGTTGGCGCTCGTTTGGAAGACACTGCCGGTATCAAGTTTAATATGTTAGATGTTGGCGCTGGAACATCTGAGCGGTTAGCTGCTTTTATGGGTGATCAAGTTGATGTATTGGCAGCAAATTATTTAAATGTTCGTGATTATGTAGAAAAAGGTGACTTCCTTGTTTTGGGCGTTTGTGCTGAGAAACGTGTTCCTGGCTTAGACAAGGTACCTACATTTAAAGAACAAGGCTATGATATTACATATCCTAAAAGTTACGAAGTTAAATTCCCAAAGGGAACAGATAAAGCTATTGTAGAAAAAATGACAGGTGCTTTAAAAGAAATTACTCAAGATCCTACTTTTAAAAAAGAAATAGAAAAATATTATGCAGAACCGTTTTATAGAGATGCAGAACAAACAGTTAAAGAAGATTCTGCTTTAATTGATACGATGAAGAAAATATTTGTAATTAATAAATAACAAAAATATTTACGGCATCTTTAAAATTAATACAGATTCTGTAGAAAATATTGTTACGGAATCTGTATTAATTTTTTAAAGGATTAGATTAAAATATTAATGCTTTTATTGGAGGGATTTGCTATGGTTGAACGTGTAGAAGTCAGTGTATCGCAGATTCAACAAATGTTGGTAGATATTTTTATGGGTGTTAACGTACCAGAAAAGGATGCAAAAATAGTTGCTGCCGCCCTTGTTGATGCGGAACGATCTGGTGTTGAAAGTCATGGCTTAACACGTTTAAAGGCATATGTGGACCGTGTTAAAAAGGGGACTATTAATGCTAACCCGCAGATTAAAGTGAAAGAAAATGGCGCAGTTGCATATGTCGATGGTAATAATGGCCTTGGACAAGTTGTAACTAGCCTTGCAGTTGACAAGGCTATAGAGCTGGCCAAAAAGTATGGAGTAGGTATCGTGTCAGCAGGCAATTCTAATCACTTTGGGACAGCAGGATATTATACAAATAAAATAGCAGATCATGGTTGTATAGGATTTTCTGGCACTAATGCTGGAGCAACAACAGCTCCTTTTGGCGGTATGGATCTCTTATTAGGAACAAATCCGTTTTCCGTAGCATTTCCGGCCACAGAAGAAAACTTCTGCGCTGATATGGCTACTAGTGCTGTAGCTAAAGGAAAGATTCGTATATATGCGAAAGAAAACAAACCAATTCCCCTTGGCTGGGCTTTAGATGAAAATGGAAATGACACTACTGATCCAGAAGCAGCAATAAAAGGTATACTGCTTCCAATGAGCGGACATAAGGGGTATGCACTTGCTATGGTTATAGATGCGTTATGTGGTTTATTGACAGGCTCCAATTTAAGTTGCGAAGCGGCACCTGTAGTAAATAGCTCTTCACCAGCAAACATAGGGCATTTCATCTGTGCAATTGATATTGAGCATTTCTTGCCGTTAAAGGAATTTACTGCTCGTGCACAGGAATGGTTTGATAAAATGAAACATAGTAAAGCCAGACCAAAAATGAAAATAATGATTCCTGGAGAACCAGAAGCTCAGCGTAGAGCATTAACTAAAGAAAAACTTAACATAATCAAAGAAACTGTTGATATGATTAATAATTATTATGTAACTTATGGCAAAAAAAATTAATGTAACACTTGATTGGAGGCGGTAACATGAATGATAAGACAAAGAACTTGATTTGTTCAGGTGTTTTTTTCTTATTTGGAGCATTTTTATATTTTGAATCTCTCAGCATTAAGGTTTTAATGACTAAAGATTTAGGTTCCGGATTTTTTCCCAAAGTAATTGCAGTTAGTATTATGGTAATGGCAATAGTGGAGTTAATTATAACATTAACTAATAAACGAATAGTTAAGGACGAAAAAACGGATCGAGATATTAAAGGTGGTTTGCTTACTATTATGTGCATGGCAGCTTATATTGCTTTGTATGATTCACTGGGTTTTTTATTATCTACGGCATTGTACTTATTTTTCCAGATCCTTATTTTAAGTACAGAAAAAAATCGTAGGATACCGTTATTTGCCCTTATATCTGTTGCCAGCTCTGTTGTTATTTATGTGATATTTGTTTATGCGATTAGTATGCCTTTACCTACAGGCATATTAAGCTTTTAGGGGGAGGGATAATAGATGATAACACAAGCGTTAATGAATGTATTGAATCCTAGTTGTCTTGCTCTGATTTGTTTAGGTGTTATAGTCGGGATTATTTTCGGATCTATTCCTGGATTGTCTGCTACTATGGCTGTAGTGCTTTTTTTACCCATGTCTTTTGGTATGGAGCCAACTAACGGTATTTCACTTTTGATAGGCCTTTATATGGGTGGTATTTCTGGGGGATTAATTTCGGCAATTTTGCTAAAAATTCCTGGTACACCTTCTTCCATTGCTACTGTATTTGATGGAGGTCCTATGGCGGAACATGGCGAAGCCGGTAAAGCATTGGGAGCAGGTATTCTTTATTCTGGCTTAGGATCTTTAATTGGTATTATCGCCTTGATCTTTATTGCTCCTTATTTGGCTGCTTTAACATTAAAGTTTACACCTGTAGAATATTTCTCTATTGCAGTCTTTTCACTTTCTATTATAGCTAGCTTGTCAGGAGATTCGCTGGTAAAAGGTATACTGTCAGGCTTATTTGGCTTGGCTATAGCTTTAGTTGGCATGGCACCTATTGATGCCATAGACCGTTTTACTTTTGGAAATTTCAATTTATTATCTGGTTTTGATATTATCGGTATCTTAGTTGGAGTTTTTGCCGTAACTGATATTATTATTTCTGGATTTGATCGTCAACATTTAGGTGATACTTATAAAAAATTGCCTTATTCTCTTAAAGGTTTCGGTATTACTATGCAAGAATTTAAAGAGCAATTTGGCAATATGATACGCAGTTCTATTATCGGTGTTATTATTGGTATTTTGCCAGGTATTGGCGGCAATGTTGCTGGGTTGTTATCTTATACAGCGACTAAAAATGCTTCTAAACATCCTGAAAAGTTTGGTACTGGTATCGTGGATGGCGTTATTGCTTCTGAAACCTCTAATAATGCGGTTATCGGTGGTTCTCTTATCCCGCTAATTACTATGGGTATTCCGGGAAATACTGTTTCTGCTGTACTATTAGGAGGTCTTACAATACATGGTATCAATCCTGGTCCGTTGATTTTTGAAAAGAGTGGTGTTTATGTATACGGTATTTTCTTTGCTTTGATTGTATCTACTTTTGCTATGCTTTTGTTTGAACGCGGAGCCTTAAGAATTTTCGTTAAATTACTAGATATTCCTAAACATATTTTGTTGCCAATAGTTATGGTTTGTTGTGCAGTTGGTGCATATTCCAGCAACTCTCGTGTTTTTGATATTTGGTGTGTATTGGGATTTGGTTTGCTAGGACTTGTTTTTAAAATGTTAAAAGTTCCTAGTACTCCGCTTATTATTGGCTTTATTTTAGGCAAAATGACAGAGGAAAATTTACGCCGAGCTTTACAAGCTAGTAATGGTGATATATCTATGTTCTTTACAAGACCTATTTCTTTGGCATTTTTGTTAACAGCCGCAGTTTTTATTTGCTATGTGCTGTGGGGCAAATATAAAGGTAGAAAGAATAAGTTAGCAGAAGATGAATAATTAAAAAACTTCTGCCAACAATTTGTTGGCAGAAGTAAACAATGTATATTATTTGCTTTTCACAATGTGTGAAGGATTATTTTCACTGATACTTTGAAAATAAGAAGTTGTTAATTCAGCAAAATAGACCATATATTTTGTAAGATATTTTTTTTCGTTGTACACAAGATAATTGTTGTGGAAAACGTATTTTCCTCTATAAAGAAGGGGAAAAATATTAACATTGTTTCTATATAACATTGGTAAGGAATTGGTGATGCACATTTGTGGGATAATGCAAGCTGCTAGTGCTTTAGAACAAATATCTGGCATCATTTGGATAAGAGCAGAAGATAAATAGGTTATTGGAGTATAGCCGGCTTCTTCAAAACATTTAGTAATTTGCGCCATCAAACGGTTTTGAGCATTTGAAAGAAAAAATGGTAACTCGCTAAAATTTTCTAGTTTGACGCCTTTCAAAGCAGTTTGTTTTTTTAACTTTTTTTGAGGACCATAGACTCTATCAAGTAATTTTTCAGCAACACAAAAATATAATTGATCGGCCAAAACTAATTTTCTTTCTAAATTTTTTGGAACGCCTTCATTAAAAGCACAAATTGCTAAATCTAGTTCTCCTTCTGCTAATAAGTTTTGCAAATGAATGGAATTGTCGGAAACCAAGTTAAAGTTAACATTGGGATAGCGGGTATAAAATTTAGGCAAGATTGCTGGCAAGCACATACTTGAACGCATAGCGCTTGCACCGAAATTAATGGTACCTCGTTCTTCCTTGGCTAATTCTCCTAAGAAGGCATTGAATTGTTTCTCTTCTGCCAGCACACTATTAGCGAACTCCAAGGATGCTTTGCCAGCTTCCGTAAGTGCGAGTTTAGGTTTACGCTCAAAGAGTTTTGTGTGTAGGTTTCTCTCTAGGCTCTGTATTTGATTACTTAGAGTTTGTTGTGAAATAGAAAGTTTTGATGCAGTTCTTGTCATGTTTAAATCATTTGCAAGAATTTTGAAGTAATATAAGCTGATTAAATCCATGTTTTAAACCACCTTATAATGAACTTTTATGGAAAATGTATTACAAGAAAACTTTGTGGACTTTACTAAATAATACTGTTTGTTTTTGTTGTAAGCTGATAGTATCATAAAACCATACAAAAAGCAAAATCAATAGGAAATACCTGAGGAGGTAAGTAAAATGCCTGTTGGGAAAAGAATATATTTAAAGAGAGAAATGCCTGATCATGATGTAATGATGGAATTCAAAAATATTCCTGCTTCTAATGTAGCAGATGTTATGGAACGTAGTTGCGCTATGAATCCACGCATTCACCTTATGAGCAGCCCTAAGGATCAAATGAATGTAGGACCTGCTTATACGGTAAAGGCACGTGCCGGCGATAATTTGGCTCTTCATGCAGCTTTGAATTATATTGGGGAGGGAGATTTCTTAGTTGTTTCTAACGAAGAAGATAATACTCGTTCTCTTATTGGTGAAGTAATGATGGCCTATTTGAAGTATACCAAGAAAATTGCAGGTATTATCATAGATGGTCCAATGCGTGATATAGATGAAATTGGTAAATGGGATTTCCCGGTTTATGCTACAGGAACTACCCCAGGCGGTCCTTACAAAGAAGGCCCCGGTGAAGTAAATGTTCCCATTGCTTGCGGCGGCGTAAGCGTTAATCCCGGCGACATCATTTTGGCTGATCCGGATGGCGTCATTGTTATACCAAGAAAAGATGCAGCTACTGTTCTTAAGGCCGCTAAAGAGTTCCAGGCTAAAGACGAAGGCAAATTAGCAGCTTCTAAGAATGGTACCGCTAATAGAGCATGGGTAACTAAATCCTTGGAAGCTAAAGGGTTTGAAATTATTGACGATGTATATAAAGGATAATCATATTTAAAGGAGAGTGTAACATGGGCTGGAAAATTTTATTACCTCAGGAAATTATGGAAGAAGGAACCAAGCTCTTAACTGATGCCGGACATACTTTGATTAAGGGCAGAGGCTTTGAAACAGAAGATGTTTTGGCAGATTTTAAAGAGTATCAACCTGATGCGATGATTGTCCGCATTACCAAAATTACCAGAGAAGTTATTGAAGCAAATCCTAACTTAAAGGTATTGGTTCGTCATGGCGCAGGTTTTGACGCAGTAGATATTAAGGCCTGCCATGACAATGGCGTACAAACCTTGTATGCACCTGTTGCTAATAGTACATCCGTAGCAGAGACAGCTTTGCTGTTAATTCTGGAATGCAGCCGTAATGTTATTGCTCTTCGCAAAACTTGGGTACAGGATTATTTTAAAGCAAAATTGAAAATTAGAAAAAATAC
>Ga0070399_1004460_pt1 | contig 11554 bp, 7 predicted proteins | sample BioMet4_FD_61217 | JGI IMG/M metagenome (GOLD analysis project Ga0070399, IMG submission 61217) | Microbial communities from bioreactor (seeded with sewage sludge) at LBNL, California, USA - Biofuel metagenome 4 (version 1) | ecosystem: Engineered > Bioreactor > Anaerobic > Unclassified ... | reverse complement strand
GGGCACGCCGCGACCGAAGCCGCCAACAAAGCCAAAATCGAAACGCTGCTGGGCGATCCGGCCACGACGCCCTTCGGAAAAAAGGCCATCCTCCGCGCGCTGCTGGCCTGCGGCGGCACGAAGGAGATCGCCACCGTCACCGCCTGTCTTGAGCTTCCCGACGCGTGCGACTGGGCGGTGACCCTGCTCGCGGGCACTCCCGGCCAAGCCGCCGGCGACGCTCTCGTTCAAGCCCTCGCCCGCGCCGAGCCCGCGCTCCGCTGCAACCTGCTTTACGCCTTGGGCATCCGCAAGAACACGGACGCCATCCTTCCCTTCCTGACCGACCACGATCCCGCCGTGGCCACGGCGGCCTACGGCGCGCTCGGGCGCATCGGCAGCACCGACGCCTTGGCCGCCCTTCAAAAACCGGTGCCCGCGCCCGCGCTCGAAGACGCGCGCTTGAGCGCTCTGACCGCCTGCATCGGAACGCTCGCCGATGCGGGCAAGCCCCGCGCAGCCGCGCGTGCGGCCAAGCCGCTCTTTGATAACGCCGCACAGGCACCCGCCCTTCGCGCCGCAGCCGCCCGTGCGCTTCTGCTCGCGGATGACGACTTCTTTGCCCAAGGTATGAAAGACGCCTGTCCGGCCGTGCGCCAAACCGTGATCCGCGCCGCAGACCGCGTGCCGGTCAAAACGCTGGCCGCCGCACTCGCGTCCGCCGCCCCCGGCGATCAGGCCGCCCTGGCCGCCAAACTCGCCGCCCGCGACGCCAAACGCCAAGCCCCGGCGGTGGCCGCGCTACTCGCCTCCGATCATCCGTTCGTCGTCGTCGAAGCTCTGCACGCGCTGACCCGGATCGGTTCGGTCGACCAGATTCCCGCGATCTACGCGCTGACTTCCCGCGACGGCGATGTCGGCGTGGCGGCCAAAGCCGCGCTCGGCGATCTGCGCGCCCCCGGTACGGGCGACGCCCTGCTCGCGCTCGCCCGGAAGGACCCCGCGCAGCAGACCGCCGTGCTGGCGATCCTCGGCGAGCGCAACGAGTTCGCCCTGATCCCCAAACTGGAGCCTTTCCTCAAATCCCCGAGCGCCGACGTGCGCCGCGAAGCTTGGAAGACGCTCGGCAAAACGGCCGACGACCGCGCGTTCGCGCAACTCGTCGCATGGCTGGCGCTCATCCGGGACGAAGAATCCGACCCGGCCGAATCCGCCGTCCGCGCGGCCGGCAAGAACGCGGACGCCGCCGCGCGCGTGGCCGCCCTTCTGCAGGCGTGGAAAAGCGCGCCCTCCGCCGCGACCAAGAAAACCCTCGCGGGACTCATGTCCGGCTATGCCGACGACGCGTTCGTCGCGCCGCTCGCCGCCGCGACCGGCGACGCCGACCGGGAGCTGCGCGAGACCGTTCTTCGCGCACTGGCCGACTGGCGTTCGATGGCCCCTTTCGCCGTCCTGCGTGACGCGGTCGGCGCGCAGACCGACGCGGGCCTGAAGACCGTGGCCCTGCGCGGCGCGATCAAGCTCGTCTCCGCCAACGCGGGCGGCGACACGTGCGCCCGTCTCATCGAGCTGTTCAAGCTCGCGCCCGACGACCGCGGCCGGGAGACCGTGGCCGACGCGCTCTTTAGATCCGACGGGCTCGAAGCCTTCGGCGTGCTGCAGGGCCTTTTCGGCGACACCGCGTACGGCGCGTCCGCCAAGAAGGCGTACGGCGCGCTCTTTGACGGCAAAATCAAGGGTCAGGCTGGCGTTCCCGCAGGCGACATTTCGCCCAAGAAATGGAAGGCCCATGCCTCGCACAACGACCGTGAGGCCGACCGCGCGTTCGACCGCAACCCCGGTTCGCGCTGGTCATCCAACAAGGCCTCCGAGCCGGGCATGTGGTTCACGCTCGATCTGGGCGAAAGCGTCTTTCTCTCCGAGATCGTGCTCGACACCGAGCAGTCGGGCGGCGATACGCCGAACGGCTACGAGGTTTACGTTTCCGGCGACGGGAAGAACTGGTCCGGCCCTGTGGCGAAAGGTGACGGCAATACGCGCGGCAAGACGGTCATCTCCCTCGCCGCGCAGGCACATGACCTGAAGTTCGTGACCACCGGAGGCCGTCCCGGGCTGCACTGGTCGATCCACGAGATTTACGCCAAAGCCGGCCTTGACCAAAAGAAAGTCGCGGAGATTCAAAAAGTCGCGGACGGCATCCGCTAACCTTGAAGCCGAAAACACACCTTTATCCGGGAGACGAACATGAATCTTTCACGCAGAACGTTCCTTCGCGGCAGCGTTGCCGCAGCGGCCGCTTCGGCCTTCACGATTGTCCCTTCCCGCGTCTTCGGGCAGAGCGCGCCGAGCAATAAGATCGTCATGGCCATGATCGGCGTCGGCGGCATGGGCACCGGCAACATGAATTCGTTTCTCGGCCTCGACGATGTCGTTGTGCGCGTCGTGTGCGATGTGAACGCCAAGAAGACGGAGGCCGCCAAAAAACGCGTCGACGAGCATTACAAGAATACCGACTGCCAGATGGTCAAGGATTTCCGGGAAGTGTGCACGCGCCCCGACATCGACGCCGTGATGATCGCGACGCCCGACCACTGGCACGCGTTCGTCGGCACCTTCGCGGCGCGCCACGGCAAGGACATCTACGGCGAAAAACCCTTCACGCATGATCTGCTGGAAGGCCGCGCGCTGGTCAACGCCGTAACCCAGCACGGCCGCGTCTGGCAGACCGGCAGTTGGCAGCGTTCGTCCGGCGAGATGCGCCGCGCCGTCGAGCTAGTGCGCAACGGCCGCATCGGTAAGGTCGCGCGCGTCGAGGTCGGCCTGCCTTCCGGCGGCCGCGGCAAGCCCGCCGATCCGAACGCCAAAGTCCCCGAGGGGCTCGACTGGAACTTTTGGCTCGGCCCCGCGCCGTACCGCCCGTTCCAGGGCGTTTACGATTGGGACTGGCGCTGGGTGCTGGAGTGGGGCGGCGGTCAGATGATGGACTGGATCGGCCACCACGCCGACATCGCGCAATGGGGCCTCAACCGCGACACCTCGGGCCCGATCTCGTTCGAAGGCTACGCGCCTTTCGAACCTGACGGCATCTACGATTCGCCAAAGACCTACCGCTACACCTGCCGCTATGCCGACGGCATCGAGCTCGTCGTGGCCGACAGCTCGCAGATCAAGAGCGGCACCACGTGGTACGGCGAAAACGGCGCGTGGGTCTATGTGGACCGCGGCCACTTCGACGCGTCGTCGCCCACGATCAGAGACAGCAAAATCGAGGCCGGCGAGCTGCGGTTGCGCAGCCCGGGCCACCAGCGCAATTTCATCGACTGCGTGAAAACGCGCGACACGACGCTCGCGCCCGCCGAGATCGCGCACCGTTCCGCCAGCATCGGCCACCTCGGCCAGATCGCCATGCTCACCGGCCGCAAAATCGCTTGGAATCCCGACAAGGAGCAGATTGTCGGCGATCCCGCCGCCGCGACGCTTCTCGGACGCGCCCCGCGCGGCCCGTGGGCCCTGGTGTAACGATCAGAAAACATCCAACGCCGAATGCTTGACGGAACCGGAGCTTACGAAGTTTGACGAGGCCGGAGAGAAACATAATGAGTCCTGATTTAAAACCATGGATGAAAGAGTATCTTCAGACCGTCACGTCGCTGTTTGGCGCACGGCTGCTGTTTGTCGGATTACAGGGCAGCTATGGCAGAGACGAGGCAACCGAGAGCAGTGACATTGATCTGGTGCTTATTCTCGACGAGGTGACGGCGCAGGACCTGAAGACTTACGATGCCGCGATTTCCAAGTTGCCGCACCGCGAAAAAATTTGCGGTTTCATCTCGGGAAAACAGGAGCTTTTTTGTTGGAGCAAAGCCGACCTGTTCCAGTTTTACCACGACACAACGCCGATCTTGGGCGACCTGCGGAATTTGCTTCCCGAGATCGGCGAGGACGACATCCGGCGTGCCGTCCTGACGGGGGCGTGCAACATTTACCATCTGTGCGGGCACAACATCGTCCACGAGAAAGATCCGGAAATCCTGAAGTCCCTCTACAAAGCCGCCGTTTTTGTGGTGCAGGCGCTCCATTATCACCGCACGGGCATCTATCTCAAAAAACACCGTGAGCTGTTGACGGAGGTGCCGCCAAGGGAACAACACCTTCTATTGGCGTATGCCGCGATCAGAAATCCCCAACCCAATCAAAAACTTGATTTCGCGACCCTGTCGGAATCGTTGTTCGTTTGGTCCGGACAAGTGATCCAAGAATACGGGAGTCATCCATCCTGAAAAAACGCGTACAGAGGTGACCGGGATTTCCAGCAAGAGACCAAAACCACCCGAACCCTCACTCTCCGGTCTCTTCAGTCCAGGGAGTCACGAGAGTCCATTTCCGTCGAGAGTTGGGCGTTCGCCGTTCAGCGTTTATCCTTTACCGGACCGGCCTTGATGCGTTGAGTCACACCGCAAAACTTGTTAACATTCCGCCATGAAAAGCAGGGCCGTTCGGTTAGCGTGCGTAAGCCTTCTGGCGCGGTTCGCCGCAGTGGCGGGACTTGCCGTTGCCGCGCAAGCGTGGGGTCTGACGGCCAGCGACGCACTGTTGAACCGGCTTCAGCCGCAGCGGGACGAGTCGGGCACACGGTTCGTCAACGATTTTTCCGGAACGCTAACGGCCGCGCAGCGGGACGGGTTGGAACAGCGGGTACGTGCGATGGAGCAGACGTGCGGCGCGCAGCTGGCCGTTGTGGTCATCTCCTCGCTTGAGGGCGGCGATATTGACGATTTCGCGAACAAGCTGTTCAAACGCTGGGGCGTCGGCCAAAAAGACAAGAACAACGGCGTGATGCTTCTGGTGGCGCTGCAGGATCGGAAGATGCGGATCGAGGTGGGGTACGGGCTTGAGCCGATTTTGCCGGACGTGCTGGCGGCGCGGATTATTAATGAACAACTGCGCCCGCAGTTCCGGCAGGGCCAATATGCCGAAGGCCTGCGGCTGGGCGTGGAGCGAATGGCGAAGATCATTGAACGCGGCGAACCGCCGTCGCCATCCGAGCTTTCGTCGGCCAAGACGTCAAAGTCTTCGAGTCTTCCGATTGTCCTGCAATTGTTTCTGACGACCTTTTTCGTTCTGTTTGCCGGGCTGAGCTTTACACGACGGAAGAACAAAAGGCCGTTTCAATCATCCGGTCGCCGTTATGACCCCAACGACTCTTGGACCACCGGTGGCGGATGGTGGGGCGGCGGTGGATTCAGCGGTGGCGGGTTTGGAGGTGGCGGATTCGGTGGCGGGGGGTTTGGCGGCGGCTGTTCCGGCGGCGGGGGAGCCAGCGGCGGTTGGTGAAGGGAGGCAAGTGTGAAGATGACGCCTGAACAATGGGTTGAACAGATCAAACAAGCTTTGCCCACAGGGTTGCGATCCGTCATGCTCTACGGTTCGGCCGCGGCGGGCGATCATGTGGCCGGCGTGTCGGATTACAACATCCTTGTCGTGGCCGACCGTTTCGGCGTGGCCGAGTTGAACGCGCTGTCAGAGCCGACCCGGAAATGGATCAGGGACGGCAACCGTGCCCCGCGACTGTTCACGCCCGAACAACTGACGGGGTCGGCAGACTCGTTTCCCATTGAATTGTCGGACATGCGGCAATCGAGCAAGGTTCTTTTCGGGGAGAATCTGTTGGCCGGCGTATCGCCGACTCAGGAACACCTGCGGCTCGCCGTGGAACGGGAATGGAAAACCCGGCTGCTGCAACTGCGGGAGCATTATCTGCTGGCGAGCGGCCAACCGGCGGCGGTGGCCGAGTTGATGGTGGCGTCGGCAAACACGTTTCTCGTGCTCTGCCGCGCCGCGCTGCGGCTCTATCAGACCGACGTGCCGGCGCATAAACTCGACGCGCTGCGGGCGTTGGCCGCGCGAATTCCGTTTGATCCTCAGGTCTTCTTCGCGATTCATGCCGTAAAAGCGGGTTGCGGAAAAACAAAAGACTTGGCGACACGTTTTGAGGAGTATTTGAAAGTCATCGAACAAATCGGCAAAGCCGTGGATCACGGCGAACAGCCGCAACTCAAAGGAAGTATCCATGAACAATAAGCTTCTCCCCGTCGTACTGGTCGTCGGGGCCATCATCGCCTTCAACGCTTTCTTGCTGGTCATGCTGAACAACAGGCTTGTCGCGCTGCGGGAAAACTGCGGTACGGCGTGGGCGCAGGTTGACACGGTGCTGCAGCGCCGCTTCGACCTGATACCGAATCTGGTCGCTACGGTCAAGGGCTATGCGGCGCATGAGAAAGACACCCTCGAAGACATCACCCGGTTGCGCAGCCAATGGACCGGGGCAACCACGACGGCGCAGAAGGCGCAGACGGCCTCACAACTGGAGGGCGTGATCGGACGGCTGCTGGTGGTCGCCGAACGATATCCGGACCTCAAGGCTAACGAAAACTTCCGCGATCTCCAAGCGCAGTTGGAAGGCACCGAAAACCGAATCACGGTCGAACGTCAGCGGTACAACGAAGCGGTACGCGAATACAACACGGAGGTGCAGCAGTTCCCGGCCAATCTCCTCGCAAGTTTGCGCGGATTCAAAACCAACACGGCCTATTTTGAAGCCGCCCCGGCGACCCAAGAAGCGCCCAAGGTGGACTTCGGTACGCATCCGTAGCGGTCATACAAAGAAATGCTTTTGCCCGCATAACGAAAACGCATCATCATGCGAACGCATCGCCTCCAAACCGGCATGATCGCATGGAGCCTCGCGACACTAGCGGCGGCCGACGTTCTTGACAGGGGCGGCGTTTGGGCACCATGACAAAAAGCACGGGCAAGCTGCCCGTGCCACAATGGCCGCCGCGAGTTCGCCCCATTTCCAAACTGATGTGCGAACGGGCCTCCCCCGCTACTTCGCCATCATCACGATGGCTTTCACCTCTTCCGGGCCGAGGTCGCCGTACTCGCCCAGCTTCAGGCCACGCTTGGCCAGACGCCCGGCGACCTTCGCGCCGGCCTCAGCCGCATCGAGGTTGTATTCGCTCAAGCGCGTCGGCACGCCGACCGTCTTGAAGAACGCCTCGGTCTTCTCGATGGCCTGCGCGGCCCGCTCCGCCTCGTCGCCTTTGACGATGTGCCACACGCGGCTTGCGCACTGCGCGAGGCGCGGCTGCTTGCGCGCGATCTCGTGGCGGAAGACGGCGGGCATGATGACCGCCAGCGTGCGGCCGTGGTCGATGCCGTAGAGCGCCGTCAGCTCGTGGCCGATCATGTGCGTGGCCCAGTCCTGCGCCGCGACGCCGCAGCCCAGCGACCCGTTGAGCCCGATCGTCGCGCACCACATCAGATTGGCGCGGACATCATAGTCGTTCGGGTTCTGTTTCACCTTGGGTGCCTCTTCGGTCAGTGTTTTCAGCACCGCCTCGGACATGCGCTCGGTCAGCGGCGCGTGTCCGATCGCGCACATGTACTGCTCCATCACGTGTGCGAAGGTGTCGACAATGCCGTTCTCAACCTGCCGCATCGGCAGCGAAAACGTCGCCTCGGGATCAAGGACCGAAAACTTCGGGTAGCAATGCGGCGAGCCGAACGCCAGCTTCTCGCCGGTCGAGTCGCGCGAAATCACCGCAAAGGTGTTCATCTCCGATCCGGTCGCGGGCAGAGTCAGCACCGAGCCCAGCGGCAGCGCGGCGGTCACCGGCTGGTGCCCCTCCATGATGCCCCACGGATCGCCCGCGCCATACACGGCCGCCACCGCGATAAACTTGGTCGCGTCCAAAACCGAACCTCCGCCCACCGCCAGCAGGAAGCCTACTCCCTCAGCCTTGGCCTGGGCCGCCGCACGCATGCAGGTCTCGTACCGGGGGTTGGGCTCAATGCCGCCGAACTCGACGACCGTGCGGCCCGACAGCGCCCGTAAAACCTGGTCGTAGACGCCGTTCTTTTTGATCGAACCGCCGCCGTACGTCACCATGACCTTCACGTCCGCAGGAATCAGATTCTTCAACTCCGAGATCATTCCCTTGCCGAAAACAATCTTAACCGGATTATAGTAGGTGAAATTATTCATGGTGAACTTCCTTTCAGAGACAGAAAAACACTCGGTCGCGCAGACGCGCGGCTCTTTCGTTTCGAGTTCGGTCACATGCGGGAGCGGGCAGGCGGAAGCCAGCCCACCCCCGGCTGCGCATCCTTACGACTTCACATCCCAGCCGCCGCGATAGCCGCCCTGGCGGACCAGCCACGCGGGATTGCCCGTGCCGTTCGCAAAGGTGTTTTTGGCCGGATCCCAGTCGAAACCGGCGTCGCGGACATAGGACATGTTGCAGAGGTGGCAGAGGATCGCGGCGCGGCCGCCGACGACCTCGTTGGAGCAGGCCTTCTGGCGCGACTTGGCGCACGCGACGAAGTCGGCCGGATGGCCGCCCTTGGTCTTGTAGAGCTTGGTCTTGTAGGTGCTCTCGGTCAGGAAGGCCTTGCGGGCCTTGGCGAGCGCGCCCTCCAGCGAACCGCCGTCCTCTTTCTTGGTGAAGCGCGACACCAGCTCGTTGCCGTGTTTCATCTCGAACTTGCCGCGGTTGACGGAGACCACGCCGTCGGTGCCGTAGAACACGGTGCCGAACGTGGAGAACGGATTGTGCGTGAGCTTGACGCCGTCGGCGAACTCCAGCACCGCGCCGGACTGCGCGCGGCCGCCTAGCTCGACGTTGGCCTTGTCCTTCTCGGAGCGCTCGGCCCGGATGACCTTGACCGGCCCGCTGTCGTCCATGCCCAGACCCCACTGGGCGATATCGAGGTGATGCGCGCCCCAGTCGCCGCAATAACCCGACCCGAAGTAGTCGTCCATGCGCCAGACCATGGGGAAAAAGTTGTGTACGCCGCGCGGGGCCAGCTTGTCGTTATACTTCACGAGCGGAGCGCCGCCGCACCACAGGTCGAAGTTCAGGCCGGGCTCCATCGGAATGTCTTCTTTGGGATCGACGTGCGGGCGGGAAGGGCCGCCGAAGTTGCAGTCGACGCGCGTGATTTTTCCGATGCAGCCGTTGCGGACCAGCTCGGCGGCCGTCAGGAATTCAAAGCTCGAGCGCTGCATCGCGCCGGTCTGCAGAATGCGGTTGTACTTCTTTGCGGCCTCGATCACCGCCAGCGCCTCGTCGATCGTGTAGGTCAGCGGCTTCTCGCAATACACGTCCTTGCCGGCCTTCATCGCCGCGATGGTGATATAGGCGTGCCAGTGGTCGGGCGTCGCGACGCAGACGAGATCGACGTCCTTGCGCGCCAGCACGTCGCGGAAATCGCCGTACGCCTTGCAGTTGCCCGGCGTTCCCTTGCCGGGGTGATCTTTGTAAAACGTGTCGACACGCTTCACGCCGTCTTCGCGGCGGGTCGTGTCAACGTCGCAAATGGCGACCACATGGACGTCCTGATTGAGAAAATTGGCCAAAAGTCCGCGGGCCTGGATGCCCAGTCCGATAAAGGCGATGTTCGGCTTGTCGTTCGGCTTGACCGCCTCTGCCCAAATTTTGGAAGGAAGAACAAACGGCGCGCTCGCGAGCGCGGCACTCTTAAGAAACGTTCTGCGTGACGTTGTCATGGGTCCCCTTTTAAAAAGTGTTTTAAACACCTTACTTTGAGTTTTTAACGTAGCATTTTCGTCCAGCGCCTGCAAGTTCCAACGCCTCTGATCGGCTTCTCGTATTGACGGGTTTTACAGGGACATGATACCGTTTCGGCATGATACCCTTTGATATGTTGGTGCTGACAGCGGCAAACGAGGCCCAAGCGCAAGGCTATCGGGCACAAATGGCGTGGCGGCAGGCGAACGGTCTCTTGGACCCCGCGACGCGCGTGCTGGTGATCACCGACCCGGGCGGCCGACGCGTGGGCTCGCTCGGCGCGACGCTCAATGTGCTGGCAGAGATCGCCCGTCTGCTTGCGAAAGGCCGCGCGTCGGCAAACGAGATCTTTGCGGGCAAGCGCATTCTGATCTGCCACTCGGGGGGCGACAGCCGCCGCACCCCCGCCTATGCGGCTCAGGGCAAAGTGTTCACGCCGGTTCCGACCGTTGCCGCCAACGGCGCTCCGCTGGCGCTGTTTGATCTGATTTTGCGCACGGTATCCGAACTCCCCAAGCCCGCAGCCGGGCACGTTCTGATCACGTCGGGCGATGTGCTGCTCACGTTCGATCAAGCCTCCGTCATGTTCGACCGCCCCGGTATCATAGGCGTGGCCTATTTCGGACCGGTCGAGCGCGGGTCGCGCCACGGCGTTTATGTGCCGGAAACATTCCGCGGCAACCCGCAAGTCACCGAGTGCGTGCCGGTGGTCGATTTTCTGCAGAAGCCGTCGGAAACGGAGGCGTTCGCGTGCGGCGCGGTAGACCCGTTCGGACACGTTGCCGTGGACACCGGTCTGATCAGCCTGGATCCCGTAACGTGCGCGCATTTGCTGAACGCGGCGGGATGGGCCCAACGTTCCCATCACAAAGAAAAGGGGCTGCTGACAGAAATTATCGACGGCACCTGTCCGGCACTGGATCTGTACGAGGAATTGACCATGGCGGTCACGCCGCGCTTCGACGAGGCGCGGTATTTGGAACGTTTCGTGACCGGGCGCGGCCGCGATGCGGCACACGGGCACCGCATGCGCACATTCTACCGGGCCATGCGGTCCGTGCCGTTCCAAGTAAACATCGTTCCGTACTGCGAGTTCTTCCACATCGGCAGCAGCCGCGAGTTGCTCGCCGGGTTCTCGGGCCTGTCGCGTACGGCGCAGGAGTACCGTTTCGCCAACGGCAGCGGGGCCTGCGTGACCAGCGGCGGCGAGACGGACCGCGCCTTTATCTTCAACGCCCGCATCGCATGCCCGCTCAAAACCGGCCCAGCCCTCATCGAAGGCGTCCATGCCACAGGGTGCCCCCGGTTGGAGCTGGAGGGTGAAAACATCCTGACGGGGCTTCCGCCGGAGGCCCATGTGCCGGTGCGGTTGCCCCGGGGCGTGGGACTCGTCTGCCTGCCGGTCGGCGCGCGCGAATGGGCCGCCGTGGCGTACGGGCTCGACGACGATTTCAAAACGGCGTTCGGCTCCGACAAGCCCTGCCGGTTTCTCAATCAGCCGATCGAAGCGTGGATGAAACGAAACGGCGTTTCCGCCGGCAAATTGTGGAAAGGCGACCAGGCGGACGGACTGTGGCGCGCCCGGCTGTGGCGCACAGGCGCGCTGGACGACGTGCTGACGGAAGCCATGCTGGTGGGTCAGGGCGATGCGTGGATCGAGGGCGCTACGGAGCGGCGCTACGGGATCGCCGAGCTGCTGCCACGCGTCAATCACGAGCGCCTGCTCGCGGTGCGTCAGGAGATCCGCCGTCAGACCGACCTTTTGCGCGTACCGGAACGTCTGCTCGCCGATGACGCGCTGCCCTCCGCCACCATTTGCCAAGGCATTCAGACGCCCGAGGAGGCGAAGCTGGTGCTGAGGCGGCTGGCCCAACTGCTGGACGGCGAGCTGACCGGCAAACCGCTGGTGCGCGCCCGCGTGCTGCGTCTAATGGCCATGATCCAAGCGAACGTTGCCGGAGTTTCGGAGTCAGGCGGCGGTT
>Ga0070399_1004452_pt1 | contig 11563 bp, 9 predicted proteins | sample BioMet4_FD_61217 | JGI IMG/M metagenome (GOLD analysis project Ga0070399, IMG submission 61217) | Microbial communities from bioreactor (seeded with sewage sludge) at LBNL, California, USA - Biofuel metagenome 4 (version 1) | ecosystem: Engineered > Bioreactor > Anaerobic > Unclassified ... | reverse complement strand
CAGTTTTGTGCCTTTCTGCGACGCGTCGCCGATACCGGAAGTTGAGGCGGCCCGCCTCGCGGGAATAGGCGCAGTCGGCCGCAGCGGACTTATCATAACGAATGAATACGGTTCGTACGTTTTTATCGGCGAGATAGTGACCGACCTTGTGTTGAAACCGTCGAAACCTGCCGCCTGCGGCTGCCTCGGCTGCGGAATATGCGAAAGACTTTGTCCAGGAGGCGCGCTCGTAAACGGCGAGGTCGACAGAACCCGCTGCCTTTCGGCCGTTACGCAGAAAAAAGGCGTACTGTCGGCCGAAGAAACGGCTCTTGTAAAGCGGGGCGGCAGCGCGTGGGGCTGCGATATATGTCAGGACGTCTGTCCGCTCAACCGCGGCGCCGCGTTGACCGAGATAGCGGCTTTCCGCAGGGAGCTCGTGACGCGTCTTGAAGAAAACGACGCGTTCGACGATAAATATCCCGGCCGTGCGTTCATGTGGAAAGGCGCGGCCGTGCTGCGCCGCAATCTCGGAATAATCGCGGAACGAACCGAAAATAATAATACCACGCCATAGCATACGCTGCGGCGCTTTAACGGGCGTATGCGGCGATAATGTTGCTGAGGAGTGGTATTTTATGCAGGTGCGCGATATTATGTCGACACGTATCGTGGGGGTGGCTCCGGGGACGACCGTCAGGGATGCGGCGCTGTTGATGAACAGGAACAACATCGGTTCGGTGCCGGTCGTAGACAGCGGCGACGTCAAGGGTATGCTGACCGACAGGGACATCGTGCTCAGGTGCGTCGCCGAAGGACGCGACGCGGCGAGCCTTAAGGTATCGGACATATGCTCGAACGGCGCTGTATCCGTCCGCCCAGACCAGAGCGTTTCCGACGCTATCGGCCTTATGTCGACCGAACAGGTGCGCCGGCTGCCGGTGGTAGAGGGCAGCAGGATTGTCGGTATGCTAAGTTTCGCCGATATCGCCCGCGAACGCTCGGGCATGGAGCTGTCCAAAGCGATCTCCGAGATATCCATGCCCTGACACGACCTGCGGAAATTGCGGACGCTTGTGACGACACTCGAAAATATGCAAAAATGGGCTGCCGCGATATTCGCGGCAGCCTTTGATTTTACGTTACGCTGAAAGGGAGCAGCAATCGAACGATTGCCGAGAAATAAAATAGCCCGCGTCTGCATCCATTGACGATGTCCATGCAATAAGCGACGGAAAAAATCATGTTATTCGCCGGCCTCAAGGCAGCTCGAAACGAGCGCACAGCTCAGGAATATACCGGACTCAGCACGGAACAGCCCCGGCGGAGCAAAGGCGAAGCGCTGCCTCCGCGGCGCTCGCAGCGTCCGGAGCGTAGCAGTCGGCGCCTATGGACGCGCGGAAATCGTCGGTCACGGGCGCTCCGCCTACCATGATGCTGACTTTGCCGCGAAGGCCCTCTTTTTCAGCGAGCTCTACTACCTGCGCCATGACGGGCATGGTCGTCGTCAGCAGCGCCGAGCAGGCGATAACAGTACAGTTGTTTTCCACGGCCGAGGAAATGAAACGCTCGGGTGCGACGTCGGCTCCGAGGTCGACTACGTTAAGTCCTTTGCCTTCCATCATCATTTTTACAAGGTTTTTGCCTATATCGTGCATGTCGCCTTTCACGGTGCCTATGCAGACGCTGCCAGCGGCTTTGACGCCCTCGCCCGCGAGGAGAGGACGCAGCAGTTCGCTGCCGGCGCTCATGGCGCGTGCGGCGATAATAACTTCGGGCAGGTAAATTTCGTTGTTTTTAAATTTGACGCCTATCACGTCCATCCCCGGAAGCAGTCCCTTATTAAGCACATCCGCCGCGGACGCTCCGCCGTCGATGGCCTTTTGGGTAAGCTCGCGGACGAGCTTGACGCGCCCGCGCTGGAGCGCCTGAGATATATCAGAATAGATTTCCATAAACGACCTCCGGAAAGATTGCGTTCAGCGCCTGCTGACAGGAGCATCGCGGTGTGAAGGATCAGATGGGTATTTTGTCGTGCATGCCCAGCAGATATATGCGAAACGGCTTTCTGCGGCTTATGCAGCAGGCGATCGCCTGACGTGTCCCGTGCGAAACGCCGTCCCAGAAAGCGAGCACAAAGTCGGCGCGGTCGACAATGGCGCTGTTGCGGTAAAGCGGCGCCGAACGGCCGTACTTGCCGTAACGCGGACGGATGCAGACGTGACGAAGACCGAGTTTGTCCGCCGCAAGCTTTGAATAAAAATCCACACCCTTGGCGCCGCCGCTGATAATCTCAGAGCAGCCGGCAGGCAGAGCGTCGATTATCATCTGCAGCGTTTCCGGTCCCGCACTGCGCGAACCTATTACCGCGACCTTCACCTTGTCTCACCGACCCTTAATTAGCTGTGGAAAACAGTATACCATTTTACCGTGAAAAAGTAAACAAAGCAAGCAATAAAGCCGCTCCGCGACGTATTGAGCTCTATACGCCGGTCGTTGTCCGGTCGTTGTTTTATAAATTTGCGACAAAAATCGATCTGCCAGAACCCTCAGATTTTTCTTCTTATAATAAGCCTTCTTCAAGGCAGATTAACTAAAGGCGCTTTAATGTCCGCTGCGCCGCGGAAATTTTATCCATGATTAATACAACGAAGAAGGCGGTAATTTGAGAAAATTGATTCAAAAATCTGCGGCGCTGTGCGGGATACTTGCGATGACGCTGCTTGGAACGGGAATGATGCTTGCCGGCGAGCTTCCGGATGATTTTTCCGTGCCTGCGGGACAGGGACTGTCGATAGCGTCGGGTCTCCCGGTCAAGGCTGTATCGTCCGGCACGATAGCGGTAGATGGGCGTGCGGGAGAAAAATACCGCAGCGATCTTAAACTTTTCGGAGTCGTCGAAATAAAGAGCGTGAACGTAAGCGTTATCGAGCCGGATTACGTCGCGGCGGGCGGCGGAGTATTCGGTGTGAAGCTATATACCGAGGGCGTGATGGTAATAGGCCTCAGCGACGTCGATGCGGCGTCCGGGGCGCGCAATCCCGCGTACGAAGCGGGAATACGCAAAGGTGACGTGATAACCTCGGTAGACGGAAGCTCGGTCAACACGAACTCGGAAATAGGTAAGATTTTCGAAGCAAGCGAAGGCAGAGCCGTAAAGGTTTCCGCCCGGCGCGGCTCCACCGGCTACGAGACCGAGGTCAAAGCGGAATACTCGATGAGTGCGAAGACGTATAAAGCGGGGATGTGGGTACGAGACAGTACGGCCGGCATAGGCACGATAACATATTACGATACCGGAAGCGGCGTTTTCGGCGGATTGGGTCACGCTGTATGCGACGTGGATACGGGTGAACTTCTGCCGCTGCATACGGGCCAGGCGGTAAAGGCCGACCTTTTCGGCGTCGTTAAAGGAAGCCGGGGCAGCGCGGGCGAGCTCGAAGGAACCCTCGAGGACACTCCGTTGGGAACGCTTGCGTTGAACAGCGAAACGGGGCTGTACGGCGTCGTGAGTGAAGTGCCGGCAGGAGCGAAGCGTATGCCTGTAGCAATGAGCCAGCAAGTCCATCCCGGAAGAGCCTCGATAATATCCACCGTAGACGCGTCAGGAGCGCATGAGTATGCCGTGACGATAGAAAACGTTGACTACACTCCCAAGTCTGCCGGCAGAAATATGGTGATAAAGGTGACCGATAAAACGCTTATCGCGAGGACCGGCGGCATAGTTCAGGGCATGAGCGGCAGCCCCATAATCCAGGACGGACGCCTCGCGGGGGCGGTGACCCATGTCCTCGTAAACGATCCGCTTACAGGTTACGGCATTTTTGCGGAGAATATGCGCAAGACCTCAAAGACACTGGTTGACTCGTTCAAAAAGGCGTCGTGAAAAAGCAGACGATGTCAGCAACCGGAAATTAAAATATAAAATTATGAATAAACAGATATTTACTATTGCATTTGACGGAAAATGGTGTATTATATTTCTGGTTGGACAAAAATATAACAATACCTTACTAAAGACGGTATTGCTGTATTTTTTTGACTTGCGTGCGCTGTGCCCCGGCTGATGTTTCTGCGTGATGAAATATAGGAAGCAATAAAAGGGAAAAAATAGAAAAATTTCAAGAAATAATTGTAAAATCGCTTGAAATATTTACCAGAATATGTTATTTTATATATATCAAAACGCAGGGAGGATGTATTAAGTTGGAAAATAAACTAAAGGTGATTGTTGCGGACAACAGCGTCGAGTTGGGTCAGATATGCGCTGCTACGCTCAGATCCTACGGTATGGACGTGGAGACGGTGGCGAAGGACGGCCAGGAAGTTCTCGATAAGCTCAGCAGCGGCGTCCCGGACGTGCTTCTTATGAATGCTTTTATGACGCGGGTCGACGCTATCGGCGTTATCAGTGCCGTAAAGTCTAAATTCCCGGATAAAAAGCCGGTTATGATAGTTATGTCCACGGATAACGGGCGTATCGCTTCGGCGGTCATGGACGCGGGCGCAAGCTATTTTATACCGATGCCTTTCGATTTCGACCTTCTCGCCGAGCGTATAAGCCAGCTCGTGGACGACGGCACCCAGAAGACGCATCCGTCGATCCGTCAGCCCGAAATACAGTATAATTCGACCCAGGACATCGAGATAATAGTCACCAAGATATTTCACCAGATAGGCGTTCCCGCGCATATTAAGGGCTACCATTATCTGCGCGAGGCGATAATGCTTGCAATAAACGATATCGATATCATCAATTCCGTTACCAAAGAGCTGTATCCGACAGTAGCCAAAAAGTTCGGTACGACCTCCTCGCGTGTTGAGCGCGCGATAAGACACGCGATAGAGGTCGCGTGGGACAGAGGCGACGTTGATATACTTAATTCATATTTCGGCTATACCGTCCACAATACCCGCGGCAAGCCGACGAATTCCGAATTCATTGCGCTTATTGCCGACAAACTCAGACTGCAGCTGCATATCAGCTGACGCGGGGAAATAACCCTTTCAAAAGTTATAGATGCCGGGCTGCTCTTTAGAGTAGCCCGGCGTTTAAATTTGCATTAGCGCATAAAGGCAAGCTTTGCGAAGCACATTATTTATTTTAAACAAATTGACACGGCCTGAAAATTAGCGTATATTTAAGATGCATAAATATTTTGCTGAAATACCGCGAAAACTGCTGAAAAGGCCCGTAATCAGGGATTTTTGATACATACGAAATTACACCGAATGAATATATCTGCATGGATAAATTCATTTTGCTTACGAATTATTTGCAGCGAAACGAATTTTCGGAAAAACGAAGTCGGAACGGCTGTTTTCGTTTTATATTGGTCTCATTTTAAGCAATAATTGTGCTTTTTATATTATATCTCCGCTAAACCTTGACTGAATGGAACAAAATAATTAAAATATTTAAAGAGACTGTTTAAATTGTGTAATATTATGTCATAAACAGTCGCAAGTTTCAGATGTGGTCCATTATATTCGGGCTTATGATGGGGGTGTAAGTTTGGAACGCGAGAAGCAGGTCGTTTTGGTTGTAGAGGATCAGAAGATCAACAGGGAGATCCTCCGCCGGATTCTCGAACCAGACTACGAAGTAGTCGAGGCGAGCGACGGCAACGCGGCGCTGACGCTTCTTTACGAACGAAGCAATATTTCCGCTATCCTTCTGGACATCGTGATGCCTGTAATGGATGGCTATGGATTTTTGCGCGCGTTTAAGAATACGCCGTTCGCGTCGATACCGGTAATTGCCGTAACGGCGACCAAGGACGCGGTCTCCGAGCAGAAGGCTCTCGATCTCGGGGCATGGGACTTTATCTCGAAGCCTTACGAGCCCAAGGTACTGACGATGCGGCTGAAGAACGTAATAGTGCGCAGCCAGTTCTATCTTATAAACGAAATGAAGTACGTCTACGAGCACGACTCGCTGACCGACCTTTATAACCGTACGGGTTTCTTTACGCGTACGCGCGAACTGCTCCGCGGGCATCACGACCAGACTTTCGCGTTCGTGCGCTTCGACGTCGATAATTTTCATCTTATCAACTCCTTTTGGGGTGAAGAAGAGGGCAACCGCTTCCTGCAGTTTATAGCCGATGAGATGCGCAGAATGGCGAAGCTAACGTCACCGGCGACCTACGGACGAATAAGCGCCGACACGTTCTGCATGTGTATACCGTTCGATCCCGACTTTATTGACCGCTGTCTTGAAGCTGCCAAGAAGGACCTGTCGGATTACAATCCGAATTACCTCATAAAGTCCTCGACCGGGATATATGTAATCGAGGACCCGTCCGAAAGCGTCGAGCGCATGTACGAATGGTCGACTCTCGCGGCGCGTGAATGCAAAGGCAAGTACTAAACTTTTGTAAGCTATTACAAGCCCGAAATGAGTCAGAAAGCGATGCTCGAGCAGACGATAGTCCACGAGATGCAGCATGCGCTGGATAACGAACAGTTCGAAGTGTTCCTCCAGCCGAAATACAATCTCGAGACTTCTCAGCCCTATGGAGCCGAGGCGCTGATACGCTGGCGGCATCCGGAAAAAGGGCTTATCTCGCCGGGAGTTTTTATTCCCGTATTCGAACGCAACGGCTTTATCGATAAAATTGACCAGTACATGTGGGAAAAGACCTGTCAGCTTCTGCGCAAGTGGATAGACGAAGGCAAAAAGCCGGCGCCAATTTCCGTAAACGTATCGCGCGTCAATATCTATAATCCCAATCTTGTAGCGCTGCTGACGGGGCTCGTGCGGAAATACGGACTGGAGCCGGGCTTACTTAATCTCGAGCTTACCGAGAGCGTGTACATGGACGATCCGGAGCTAATGAAAAAAACGGTTATAACTCTGCAAAAGGCCGGATTCGTCGTAATGATGGACGACTTCGGAAGCGGATATTCGTCGCTGAATACGCTCAAGGATATGCCGGTAAACGTGCTGAAGATCGACATGAACTTTTTGTCCTCAGGTACATCCGGAGGGCGCAACCAGTGTATACTCGCGTCGGTCATACGAATGGCGGGCTGGCTGAGCATACCGGTAATTGTCGAAGGAGTCGAGACCTCCGAGCAGATTCGATTTCTTAAGAGCGTCGGCTGCGGGTATGTCCAGGGGTATTATTACGCGCGCCCGATGCCCGTCTCCGAGTATGAGCAGCTTATAAATTCGGCAGTTCAGCGTCCGGTCGAGTCCTCTTCGGAGAACCACGACATACTTTTTCAGACGGTCTGGGCCTGCAGTCCGCAGTTCGACCTGCTTTTCAACTGCATAAAGCACCCGGCTGCGATCTATGAATTTGACGGCACGGATTTTTGGACGCTGCGTGTAAACGAACCGTTTCATGACCTTTTCGGCGACGATAAGCCTTCGCTCAGCAAAATGACGATGTCGCATCACAACCTGTCGTCAAAGGAGTGCGTAAAGCTTATCAAAGCATTTTCCGAGTCAGCCGAAAACAAAAATGAAGCTTCGGCCGATTTTACGATGACCGACGGCGCCGGGACAGAAAGGCAGATGCGCGCGGAGCTGCAGTATTGGGGCAAAAACGAAAAATCAGCTGTTCTGTTTGCATCATTTTCGTTTGAATGAAATACGCAGGCACATATAATAATCCGGAAATATAAAATACGGCTTTTATCGGAGGAGAAGTAATAATGAACGAAACTCTCGCAAAACTCAAAGAATGCGGATGCGATATAGACGGAGCGCTTGCACGTACGCTCAACGACAGCGATTTTCTGCTGCACTGCATGAAGGCGGCGCTGGCCGAGCCGGAATTCGGTCAGCTTGGTATTGCGCTTAAAAAGCAGGACGCTAAGGAAGCGTTCGAATATGCTCCCGCGCTTAAGGGTGTTGTGGCGAATGTCGGACTAACGCCTCTTTACGACTGCGTTGTTAAAATAGTCGAGCCGCTTCGCGCGGGCAACGCGAAGGGACTTGAAGACGAATACGCCGATTTGCTCAAGACGAAATCGAAGCTCGAGAAACTTATTAGTTAACGCCGGCAGCCCTGCCGCGGATTTTTTGCGGTTCAGACCGAACGTGAAACCTGCGCGCCCGCTGTGTTTTGACGCTGACGCGCGAAAAAAATATAATACTTTTAAACTGACACGCAGCGCTGATGGTATGCTGATGGCATGATAGGAGGCGGCCGGAATGGCAAATTTCAGATTCTGGATAAATGTCGGACTGAGTTCCTATTCCACCGTGCTGCTCATATTCCTTATAATTTCCACCAATAGACAGACTGTCGAAAAAACGGAACATCCGCGGCGCCAGAAGCTTTTTCTTATGTTTCTGGTGCTGACGCTGTTTATGCTTACCGTCGATACCGTCAGCCGGCTCGACGGTATACCCGGATTTTTGGCGATGCTTTGTCAGTCAAGTATGTTTCTGCTTTTCTTTTTCGAGCCCATGCTCGTGTTCAACTGGTTTTTATATATTTGCGAGCAGACCGACGTAGGGGCGCAGAATGAAAGGACCGGAGCGATAGTTCAACTCGCGTTTTTCGCGATAAACGCGGCGGCTGTCACGATGACGCCGTTTACCGGCATGATATATTATTTTTCGGACGATCTCAAGTATCACCGCGGACCGTATTTTTTTATAACGAGTACGGTCATGATGCTGATGATGGCTCATGTGGAGCTGCTGCTCATACGCAAAAGGAATACTCTCGAGCGCAGGCATTTCTGGTCGTTTCTCCTTTTCCCGGTCATACCCATAATTGCCGCGGCGGTTCAGATAGCGGCTTACGGAATTTCGATGGCGCTCAACGGCATTGTGTTTTCCATACTGCTCGTTTTTTTCTACGTTCAAAGCAGGAACCTCGACGTCGATTATCTTACCGGACTATACAACAGGCGCAAGCTCGACATAGTCATGCGGCAAAAAGTAGCGGCATGCGAACCCGGCAAAAGTTTTTCGGCGATACTGCTCGATATAAATAAGTTCAAGACCATTAACGACACGCTCGGGCATAATGCTGGCGATACTGCGCTTGCCGACGCCGCTTCGATTCTGCGCATGTGCCTGCGGGCGGGCACATTTATCGCGCGTTATGGCGGCGACGAATTTTGTGTGATACTCGATATAACCAAGCAAAATGATCTCGACCACGTGATGAAGCGTATCCGCCAGAGAGCCGAGGACTTCAACGAGCGCAGCGGAAAGCCCTACACGATAACCTTCAGTATGGGCGGAGACATTTACGATACGTCGCTGTCAGCGACTGCGGAGGATTTTCAGAAGCACATTGACGAGCTTATGTACCGTGAAAAACATGCGCTCGGCGCAGACAGACAGGAGCTTTCGGCCGTAGTCTCGACGCCAAAACGACGTCTTACCGACAGATAGACAGGCTGACTTTCCAGCGGGACCGCGTAAGTTGAAGCGGCATTCGCTGATGCCGGGAGAGAGCTAATGGATAAAGACACCGTTAATACGAATATGGAATTGTCCGGTCCCGGCGGAGAGAAGATACCGCTCAGGGAACTGATAGACAATATTCCTACCGGCATCTGCGTTTTCGGGCCGAATAACGGGCGCGAAATATGTATTTGCGCCAATCGCTTCTGCTCCGTGATACTCGGGCTCGGACCCGAGGAGTTTTACGGGACTACACTTGAAGACGCTATTAAAATGGTGCATCCCGAGGACAGGGAACGCTGCCGCTACGATATACTCGACGTCATGGAGCGCAGCGGGCGTTCAAACGGCACTTACAGAGTCTATAACAAAGTAAAAAGAGGCTATTTCTGGCTCAATATCATAGGCGAGCTCGTTTCCCGCCCCGAAGGCGGCAGGATAGCATATTTTACATACAACGACGTCAACGACCTTATGAATACCGAAAAAGCGCTCGACCAGAGCCAGCAGGTCCTGAATTCCATGATAAGATATATTCCGGGCGGTGTGTTTGTCTATTCCGCGGACGCCGACGAAAAGTTCTCCTTCGTAAGCGAAAATATGCTGACTATGCTCGGGTATACAAGACAGGAATTTTACGAAAAATTCGATCGCCGTTTTTCGCGAATGGTCTTCGAGGATGACCGCGGGCGCGTCCTGCGTGAGATCATCGACCAGACGCGCAGCGGCGATTTCGATACCTGTACATATCGTATCGAGAAAAAAGACGGAACGCTGCTTTGGGTGCATGACGAGGGACACATAATCTCGGATTCGTACGGGAACAGATGGTTTTACGTTATTATTGTTGATATAACTTTATCGGTTAAGGAAAAAAACGAACTTCTCAACCAGAATAACGAGCTGCGCGAGCTTATCGATTCAATACCCGCGAGCATAGTCGTTTTCAAGAAAACAGGAGATCAGGTATCTATCGCCGCGGTAAACGGATATTTCAGGCGACAGGAAAAAGTTACGGCCGATACGCTTACCAAAATGGGCCGCGACGAGCTTATCGCCCTCATATATGAGGAAGACAGGACCGAAGCCGTAAAGTTTTTCAATTCGCTGTTCGACAGCGAAAACGGTTCGGGAGATATCACCTACCGTACCATAGTCGATCAATCCAGGATGTTTCAGTGGTATCGCTGCAGCGCCATTCAGACGCGGCAAAAGGACGGGTCGTCGCTTATTTATGCCGTCTATACCGATGCTACGTACCAGAAGATAAAAGAAGAGGACTTCAACCGCATAATCCAGGAGCTGCTTACTTCGAACCCGAATTCTCTTTGCGCTTTTCGTCTCAATCTTACTAAGAATTCCTGCAGCGACGGCCACGGGGCTTCGGAATACATCCGACAACTGCTCGATGCGCATACGGCCGACGAGCTTCTCGACAAAATCGCCACCATTATAACCGATGCCGGCGAAGCGGAAAAATTCCGCCGTACATATAACCGCGGAGAGTTGCTCGAGCGCTACGGACGCGGCGAAGAACGGCTGTCGGTTACCTATCACCGTCTTACGGATAACGGCGAATCGCACTGGGTGACTACGTATTTTCATATGCTTCAGAATCCTTATACCAAGGATACCGAGGCAGTGGTTTATTCTGTCGATTACGACCGCGAGCGGAAAAAAGAAGAAATAATCGCCGCTCTGACCGGGGAAGAATACGACTATATAGGACTTGCGGATATAAAGACCGAACAGGTGAACTTTTACTATATTTCCGATAAAAACGCGGTTAAGAAAGATGCGATGCCGAAAACATACGCGCAGACCATCGAAACTCTGAGCAAACACTTGCTGCCCGAGGACGGCAGGGATTACTATATCGCCAACGTAAGTCTTCCGGTAGTGCTCGAGCAGCTCCGTGACAAGCCGGTTTATCTTTATGCCTATACCTGCCGGAACGAACGCGGGGAGCGGCTCAGGAAACAGACGAAGTTCCGCTATATTGAAAACGACCGCAGGGAAATAATGTTTTCCCGCTCCGACGTGACGGCGACGTTCGAACATGAGGAAGCCTATGCGAACAGACTTAAGCACGCACTCCTTGACGCCGAGAAGGCCAACGAGATGAAGACGGATTTTCTCGGTAACGTCAGCCATGACATGCGTACGCCGCTCAACGCGATACTCGGTTACGACAGGCTTGCGCTT
>Ga0070399_1004445_pt1 | contig 11574 bp, 9 predicted proteins | sample BioMet4_FD_61217 | JGI IMG/M metagenome (GOLD analysis project Ga0070399, IMG submission 61217) | Microbial communities from bioreactor (seeded with sewage sludge) at LBNL, California, USA - Biofuel metagenome 4 (version 1) | ecosystem: Engineered > Bioreactor > Anaerobic > Unclassified ... | reverse complement strand
CACCTCATCGCAAACACGTCATTAAGGCGCAATTCCGCGCGCATGAATGATCTGATTCAGCGACTCATCATGAGCATAAGCGCTGTCGATGTCATCGATCATGACGGGAGCGTCCGCCTTTACGGGACGAATCAGCACTTCCCCCGACATGAGCTCACGACAGGAAAGCTGCCCCTTGAGCAGAGGGATCGCCAAATAGACGTCGTCGTCGATGCACTCGTGATCAAGCGTATATCCCACGGGAAGATCGCGCTTCGCGTAGACGCCCCGGACCAGGCCGTCCAAGTACTCGATTTCCTCTTTGCAGGGAACGCGCTTCGACTCTCCGCTGCCCCCGCACATCTCCTTGGCCTTGTGGAACGCCTTGAACCACGCGTCTAACTGCCCCGGTAAGGAACAATACGGAGAAACCGGATACGCGCCGTCATTGATATCAATGTGCCGCTCAAACGTCCTCGCTCCCTTCGCATAAGCAATCAGCATCGACGCATCCCAACTCCGCTGCTCATGCGTCGAAAAGCCAATGGTATGATTGGGATAACGGCTCCGCAGAAAATCGATCTGATTCAGCTCCAAGTCCCGATCTTCCGATGGATAGAGCGAGACGCAGTGATTGATGGCGAGCGGAATATTCCGATTATCAAAGAAAGCCACAAGATCATCCAAGTCCTTCTGAGAGGTCCCTCCCGTCGAACACAAAACCGGCTTGTGTGTTCTCGCAATCCGCTCAATCAGGGGCCAGTCGTTGACGTCCGAACTCGCAAGCTTAATGAGCGGAAGGCCCAAATCGACGCAGAGATCTACCGACTTTTCGTCAAACGGCGTCGCCATGGGAATACAGCTCGTGTTGCGGATTGCTTCCACCAGTTTGGCGAAGTGTTCCCGCGGCATTTGCGTGTCAATGGTCTTTTTAATATACCGGATATCGGTCCGCCCGCGAAAATCTTTATGAATAAACCGCTCAACGTTACGAAACTGCAGCTTGATGGCCGCACGGATGTTATTGAAGCGAACAACTTTTGAAAACTCTGTGATAATGCGCAGGCCCCGGTCAAGTTGACCCCAATGATTGTTCGCCATTTCCAACACGAACAAGTCTTCAAAGATATTGCTTCTCATGTCTTTTCCTTTCTCCTTCGAGCAGACCCCATATCCTATCAGACTCGCCGGCTCAGAGGTTTCCGCAACGCCCTTCATTCGAAGAGCCCCGCACGCATTCGACCATGTAGTCGAGAGCATCTCCCTCCATGCCAGGGTACACGCCAATCCAAAGGCTGTCGTTCATGATCTTGTCCGTGTTTGTAAGAGGGACTGCCACGCGATAATCGGTCCCATCTCGCAAACTCTCGAAGCAGGGATGTCGCGTCAGGTTGCCGGCGAAGAGGTTGCGCGTCTGGATCCGATTCCTTTCGAGATGCTCGGCCAGCTGGTTCCGAGACACAGGCGCATTCTTTTTGAGCGTCATCAGAAAACCGAACCAAGACGGGTCGGCCCCCGAGACCGATTGAGGCAACATCAGCCACCCCACGTCTTTCAGCCCGCCGAACAAAGCTTGAAAATTCCGTTTGCGTTTCTCCACAAACGAGGGAAGCTTCTCCAGTTGGGCGCACCCGACAGCGGCCTGCAGGTCCGTGGCCTTGAGGTTGTAGCCGAAGTGGCCGTAAACATACTTGTGGTCGTAGCCGAACGGCAAGGAGCCGTACTGCTTGGAAAAGCGATTGCCGCACGTGTTGTCGACGCCGCTGTCGCACCAACAGTCGCGCCCCCAGTCCCGCAGCGAAAGCATGATTCTTTTCAGCAGCGGATCGCTGGTATAAACCGCGCCCCCCTCACCCATCGTCACATGATGAGGCGGATAGAAACTGGACGTTCCAATATCGCCAAAGGTCCCCGTCAATTGTCCGTCCACGCGACTGCCGAGCGCGTCGCAGTTATCCTCAATCAACCAGAGATTGTGCCGCCGACAAAAAGCTTTGACCGCTTTTACGTCGAAGGGGTTCCCCAACGTATGCGCCAACATCACCGCTTTGGTTCTGGACGAGACGGCCGTTTCAAGCAATGAGACATTGACGTTAGCAGTATCGAGTTCGACATCAACAAAAACAGGTACAGCCCCGTACTGGATGATCGGCGCAACGGTCGTTGGAAACCCGCAGGCCACGGTAATGACCTCATCTCCGCGGCAAATACGACGCTCGGCCAACAGAGGAGACGTCAACGCCATGAATGCCAGCAAATTGGCGGAGGACCCCGAATTCACCAGCAGAGCCCAGCGCACCCCGAGATAGTCGGCCAGTTTTTTTTCAAACGTCCGCGAATAATTTCCGTATGTCAGCCAGAAGTCAAGCGATGCATCAGCCAAATTCACCAGCTCGCGCTCGTCAAACACGCGTCCGGCGTAGTTGAGGCGCGTGGACCCCGGCACAAACGGAGCACTCTGGACGGGAGCATGAACCAGCCGGTAGTACTCGGAGACTTTGGAAAGAATCTCCTGTTTCAGCTTCTGTTGCGCAGACATCAGACCAACTCTCTGTACTCCTCGATGTCAGCCTCACATGCGGCACGGGCACTAGCCTTGTCGCACAGCACGTGCCGATACCATCTGGCCGTCCGCTCAACCATTTCCTGCGCCAACCAGCGCGGACGCCATCCGAGTTCCCAACCGGCCTTTTCGATGCAAAGTCTAAGAACACCGGCCTCGTGCGGCTGACCGGGCGAGCTCTGATCCACCCACGACCCCGATCCCCATGCCCGAACAAACGCGTCCATAAGCTGGCCGACGCGCAGCTCGGTCCCCGAAACAGGTCCGAAATTCCAGCCCGAACACCAGACCGCATCCGGCTTCGTCAGCATGGCTGCAGCCAGCAACAAATAACCGGAAAGGGGTTCCAGCACGTGCTGCCAGGGACGAATGGCATACGGATTCCGAACCGGCACAGGGCGTCCGGCAATGAGCGCAGCCACAGCGTCCGTCATGATCCGGTCGCGGGCCCAATCACCTCCACCGACGACGTTTCCGGCACGTGCAGACGCCAATTGAACGCCATGCTCACACAAACGTTCCGGATTGAAGAACGAGCGACGATAAGAGGAGATCAAAATTTCCGCAGCACCCTTACTTGCGCTGTAGGGGTCATATCCGCCCAAGGGATCGCACTCGCGATACCCCCACACCTGTTCGCGGTTTTCATAGCACTTGTCGGTCGTGATGCATACAACCGCGCAGGGCCGCCCCAATCCCCGCACCGCATCCAGCACACAGGCCGTTCCCATCACGTTAACATCGAACGTCTCAAACGGTTGGGCATAACCATCCCGCACCAATGGTTGCGCTGCTAAGTGGAAAACCACATCCGGAGCAAAAGCGGTCATTGATTGCTGGAGTCCTCTGCTGTCCCTGATGTCGCCTATCGTTTCTCCAGCAAGCGCACTTTTCACGTTGGCAAGCGCGTAATTCGACGGCGTGGTAGGCGGCGGCAACGAGAACCCGTAAACCTCCGCCCCCAAACGTTTGAGCCACAAAGTCAGCCACGAGCCCTTGAATCCCGTGTGCCCTGTGACAAACACGCGCTTGCCGGAAAAAGCCGAAACGCTCATTCTATTCTCTCTCTACCAATGCGCGATCCATGGGGCCTGGCCGCTTTTCCACTGATCGTTTAACAACTGATACTCGCGGGGCGTATCCATGCACTGCCAAAAACCCTCGTGCAGAAAAGCCGCCATCTCGCCATCAGCCATCGCCTGATGCATGGGTGCCTGTTCAAAGAAGAGGTCGTCCTTGAGAGCCAGATATTTCGGAACAAAGGCCCTCTCAACAACCATGAAACCACCGTTGATGTACCCGTCCACACGCGCAGGTTTTTCTTCGAATCCATGAACGCGTCCATTTCTCAAGTGCATTTCGCCAAACCGTCCTTCGGGATGTACGGCCGTCACCGTAATCAGTTTTCCGGACTTCCGATGAAAATCCAGCAACGCACCGATATCGATGTCCGACACCGCATCCCCATATGTCAGAAAGAACGCTCCGTCTTCTTTGTGCAGATGTTTGGTGGCGATAACCACCCGCCCCCCCGTCATCGTATCGATTCCCGTGTTGGCCAACGTCACTTCCCAATCGGACTCAACGGCATGGTCGTGATAGATGATGGCACCCTGTTGACCAAGCCGAACGGTAATGTCCGACGCATAGGCATGAAAGTTCAGGAAGTAATCAACAAAGCAGTCCCGTTTATAGCCCAAGCAGAGGATAAAACGCTTCACGCCGTAAGCCGCATAACTGCGCATGATGTGCCAGATGATGGGCTGCTCACCGATGGGAACCATCGGCTTGGGAAGCAGTTCCGTCACGTCGCGCAGACGCGTCCCCTTGCCTCCGCACAAAATCATCACCGGCGGCATTTCAACTGAGCGATCCATTGGCTTTCAACTCCGTTTTCAATCCGCACCGGAACAAAATCGCGCCCAATTCTCTGAGCTATGCCTTGAAATAACGCTTTTTGCCCGAAAGCTCAGGCAACACGTTTCTCGTATCGACAATCAGTTGGGACCACGCAACCAGTTTTTTGTAGTCAACGCATGCGTGTGCGGTAGCGATCAAAACACAGTCGTACGACGCGATCCGTTTCTGGCTCCAAGTGATCGATTTCTTACCCGCCCACTGCGGATGCTCCCGGGTCATCTTGATAACCGGCACGAAAGGATCGTAGTAGTCCACTTTCGCGCCGCGCTGTTTCAGCAGGTTGAGCAACATGTAGCTCGGCGATTCGCGGTCGTCGTCCACGTTCGCCTTATACGCCAAGCCAAGGACAAGAACCTTGCTTCCGTTCAACGGTTTTTTGAACACATTCAAAGCATCGGCGACACGCTCGACAACATATTCCGGCATTTTGGTGTTGATTTCGCCAGCCAGCTCAATAAACCGCGTTGTCTGCCCATACTCGCGGGCTTTCCATGTCAGATAAAAAGGATCGATGGGAATGCAATGACCGCCCAGTCCGGGGCCGGGGTAAAACGGCATGAAGCCGAAGGGCTTCGTTTTGGCCGCATTCACAATTTCCCAAATGTCGATTCCCATGGCGTCATAGACCACTTTAAGCTCGTTCACCAAGGCAATATTCACGCACCGGAAAATATTCTCCATCAGCTTTGTAGCCTCGGCGGCCCGGCACGAGGACACCGGCACCAGCGTTTTGATGGCGATGCCGTAAATTTCCATCGCGCACTTCAAACATGCCGGCGTAAGGCCGCCGACGACCTTGGGAATCGTCGCCACAACGCTCTGCGGATTTCCCGGATCCTCTCGCTCCGGCGAAAACGCCAAATGGAAGTCCCGCCCGGCCTTTAATCCTGAACCGGCCTCAAGAACGCGAAGCAGATCCTCATCGGTCGTCCCCGGATAGGTAGAGGACTCGAGCGACACCAGCACACCCTTTTTCAAATAGGGTGCGATTTCTTTGCCCGTGTCGAGTATGAACGAAACATCGGGCTCGCGATTTTTATTCAATGGCGTCGGAACGCAAATAATCACAGCATCGACGTCGGCGACAAGCGAGAAATCGGTCGAGATATCAAAATGACCGCCCTCACGTTGCGCGACAATTGCTTGGTTTGAAATGTGCTTGATGTAAGAGCGTCCATGCTTAAGCGCATCCACCTTCTTGGCATCAATGTCCAATCCCCACACTTTGGAACCAGACCGGCTGAACTGTAACGCCAACGGCAATCCCACGTAACCCAAACCGACAATTGCAATTGTTTTCATACGCGATATCCTTTTGTTTCGGTCAAGCTCGCTTCACAGTCGGGACCCAGCCCAAAACACAGATCCACGACAACGTCCAAATCAGCAAAACGGCCGGATCGCGAAAAGGCAGGTCTCCCAACGAATGGCACACTGTTGCGCCCGCCCCGATTATCACACAAGTCAACACAAGAGGGACACGACGCCACCCGGAAACTTTTGTTGACGTCTCTGCATCTGAGTTAGACGCAATTTTTGCAAACGAAAGCCGAACCGCTTGAACAAGAACAGGGATAATCAAGCAGAGGGCGCTTAAAAGGATAAGCCCAAAACCAACGGTGCCCTGCTCGGCAAGAAACTGCAAAGTGTCGTTATGAACGTTGGCACCGCCACCGATCTGCATGTTGTTTTTGTCTTCGGGGGTCAGGTACTGAAGCTGATACATCGGATACCCCCATCCGCCGACTCCGAAGACCGGATGATCGCGAAAGATTTCTTTTGCGATCCTCGCATGATAGAGTCCCTTTCCGGAAACGCGCTGAACAATCGCCGAATATGAAATGTCATTTATTTCGTGTTTCAAACCGTCAAATTTAAAGATGGCAAATGACGCCACCACAATCATCACAATAGCAAAAACACTCGCAACAAGTGTTACGCGGAAACCGGACGATAGGTTTTTCCACAAACACAAAAAACCATATAACGAAATCGTCAGCAACACGAGACCGCTCAAAAGAATCGCCGCGCGCGATAGCGATCCCAGCGCTCCCAAAAAGTTGAACGCCATAGGCACTAAAAGTCTGTTGACCCAAAGCCAAGAATCATCCTCATGTGCGGAGGCGGATGTCCCCAGCGAAGCCCCCAACTTGTCCGAAACCATTTGCAACCAAACACCCAACGAAAGGGCCGTTGAAAGAGTGAAAAAAGCCCCGGCAAAATTGGGATAACCGAAGGTTGAAAAGAAATAGCCCTCCATCGGCGTTAACCCCAGGATCTTATTTGTCCCCATCCCAATCTGAACGAAACCCAAAACCGAAAGGGCCGCACTGTTCCAGCATACAAATTCCAACAACGCTCGCTTGCTTTTTTTCAGAAGGCCGTGGCGTGCCGCCAACGCGCCGACCAGCGCGGGAGGGAACCACAATAGCAATACGGCATGGCCGCTCGGGTCAACGCAAGACGGCAGCCAACGAACCGGCGGCGCAAAATTTTTCCAGACGTTGTGTGCGACATCAAAGACAGGCGCTTGGGCGACGTTAAACAACGGCATAAGCAAAACAACAAAAAAAACCAACGCAATGTAAGTTAAGGGATCACGCGCAAGGCTTCGCCACACGCGCAAACGCGCCTCTGCCAGCGTCTCTGCTGACTTCGCCTGAGGAAAGACCAGCAGCCATTCCAAAACAAACGCAGACAGCCATGGAATCACAGGCAACAGCAGATCAGCCCGCGTTCCGCCTTCAATCCAACTGAACGCCACGATCAACGCCGCAAGATGCACCCAAAGAAGATTTCGAACAAACCAATTCATTTATCGCTGACCGATTTGACGTTTTGGAAACAAGCTCTTGTTTCTCATTTGCTTCTCACTGCTGACTCAATCGCACATAGGCATCCAACGCATCCATCCAATTCGGCATGGGAGGCAATCCAGCTAACCGTAACATCCGTTTTTCCAAACGCGAATTCGCCGGACGTGGAGCCTTGCGGGGAAATTCAGCGGTCGTGCACGGCTGAATAACACGACGCAATCCCACGCGTTCAAAAATCGCACGGGCAAAATCAAACCAAGACGCGTCACCCTCACACGAACCGTGAACCGTCCCGGGAATCGGCGTTTCCAAAAGACGCTCAATCAACGTCGCGACCGCATCAGTCGACGTGGGATTCCCGATTTGATCGTTAACCACTTTGAGCGGATCTCCAACCTGTTGTCCGACCTTCACCATCGCGTGGAAGAAACTGGGGCCATTCTCTCCGTAAAGCCAAGCTATCCGAACGATAGTGTGATCAGAACAGTGTGCGCGAACGGCCTCTTCCCCCGCCAGTTTACTTGCGCCATAAACCGTCTTCGGAGCCGGTTTGTCAAACTCGTCATAAGGCCGATCCAACGCGCCGTCAAACACGTAGTCGGTCGAAAGCGCGATAAGCCTAGCCCCCCAGCGCTGTGCAGCTCGCGCCACATTCGCGCTGCCCAGCGCATTAATTTTGAACGCCTTGTCAGAGTCCGTCTCGCAGGCATCCACTTGTGTCATGGCTGCCGCATGAATCACGACATCAGGCCTGAACGACGAAACCGCCTGATCAATGATCTGCGAACGAGTAATATCCACTTCGGGAAGGTCTGCTATGAAGAGCTGATGCTTCTCGCCCAATCGACGTTGCAGCGTGCGTCCCAACATACCTTTCCCGCCGGTTATCAACAGTTTCATAAAAAACAGCTTCCACGAAGGGACTTACTCAAACGCGCACAACACATGTTACGACTAATTAGTAGCGATAAAAGTCAGGCTTGAAGGGCCCATTCACTGGCACACCGATATAATCGGCCTGCTTTTGGGTCAAAACCGTCAGTTTTGCCCCCAACTGGTCCAAGTGAAGACGCGCGACCTCCTCATCCAACTCCTTGGGCAAGCGGTAAACACCGACAGCCAACTTTTCATTCCACAACTTCATCTGCGCCAACGTCTGGTTGGTGAAGCTGTTAGACATGACAAAACTGGGATGTCCTGTAGCGCACCCGAGGTTGACCAGGCGGCCTTCGGCCAGCAGATAGATGCAGTGCCCATCCGGGAAGATGAATTTGTCAACCTGCGGTTTGATGTTCACATTGCGTATCCCGGGCCAAGCCTTGAGTCTGGCAACCTGAATCTCGTTGTCAAAATGTCCGATGTTGCAAACGATCGACTGATCGCGCATTTGGCTCATGTGCTCGGGGGTGATGATGTCGCAATTGCCCGTCGTTGTGACATAGATGTTCGCGTACGGCAGGGCATCTTCAATGGTGCATACCTTGAAACCGGCCATGCAGGCTTGAAGCGCGCAAATCGGATCGACTTCAGAAACCCAAACCTGCGCCTTGTTCTCTTTCATCGCCTCGGCGCATCCCTTGCCCACATCGCCATAACCACACACAAACGCGATCTTGCCGGCAATCATCACGTCCATCGCGCGTTTGATCCCGTCGACCAATGACTCGCGGCATCCGTAAATGTTGTCGAACTTTGACTTCGTGACGGAGTCGTTCACATTGATGGCGGGAACGAGCAATTTCTTTTCGGCTTCCAGTTGATAAAGACGATGAACGCCCGTCGTCGTTTCTTCCGACACGCCTTTCCACTTCTTAACCGCTTTTCCGAACCATCCCGGCGCATCTTTTAAGATCCGCTTGATCAGTTCATGAATAACCCGGACCTCCTCGACATCCGTCGGGACATCAAGGAAAGAAGCGTCCTGCTCCGCCTTAAAGCCAAGATGCATCAAGAGCGTTGCATCGCCGCCGTCGTCAACAATCAGGTCGGGACCATCTCCGTCCGGCCAAGTCATCGCCTGTTTTGTGCACCACCAGTAGTCCTCCAGCGTTTCGCCCTTCCAGGCGAAAACGGGCACACCCCGCACCGCGATAGCCGCTGCCGCGTGGTCCTGCGTCGAAAAGATATTGCAGGAACACCAACGCACATCGGCCCCCAACTCCACAAGCGTCTCAATCAGCACGGCCGTCTCAACGGTCATATGGAGGCTTCCCATCACGCGGGCACCGGACAGCGGTTTCTGCGGACCGTATTTCGCACGCGTGGCCATCAGCCCCGGCATTTCTTTTTCCGCAATCTCAATCGCGCGCCGCCCCCACTCTGCCAACCCAATATCCTTGATCTTGTAATTCATCGGTATCCCTTCAAACAAAGAGGCAGACTCTGCCGGTCTGCCTCCCAATGTTTTAAAACCACAAACCGGCTCGTCTTACTTCAACCCCGCAGCGAATCGAAGCGCACTCACCCGATTCGTTTTCTCCCACGGGAAACCTTCCCGTCCGAAGTGCCCGTAATTCGAAGTCAGCCGGTAAGACCATCCCTTCGGACGGGTCAACCCTAACTCTTTAATCAGCATGCCCGGGCGGAAATCAAAGACATCTCCTTCCATCAGAATTTTTTCGATTCTCTCCTCCGGCACCTTGCCCGTTCCGAACGTACTGACATTGATGCTCAAAGGCTTGGCCACTCCGATCGCATAAGCGACCTGAATTTCGCACTTGTCGGCCAAACCGGCGGCGACAATATTCTTCGCAACATAGCGGCAATAATAAGCCGCCGAACGGTCAACCTTGGACGGGTCCTTACCCGAAAAAGCACCGCCGCCGTGAGACCCCACGCCGCCATAACTGTCAACAATGATCTTGCGGCCGGTCAATCCGGAGTCACCGCAGGGGCCACCGATAACAAAACGGCCGGTGGGATTGATGTAAAACTTAGTCTTGTTTGTAAGCAGGCCGGTATCTTTCAGGAAGTCGCGCGCAGCCGCCTCCAGATCCTTGCGAATGCGGGTGATCGGCACCTCTTTTGTCTGATGAGAGATGACCACCGTCACGATTTCCTTTACCTGCCCATTGTCATGAAGAACACTGACCTGGGCCTTGGAGTCGGGACGGAGGTAGGCAATCTCGCCATTCTTTCGCAGAGCTGTAAGGTACTCCAACAAACCGTGCGCATAAACAATCGGTGCGGGCATCAGCTGTGGCGTCGCGTTTGACGCGTAACCGAACATCATTCCCTGATCGCCCGCCCCCTGCTCCTCGAGCTTTTGCTTATTGACGCCCTGCGCAATATCCACCGACTGACCATGCAATGCGCTCACATAATTAAACGTGTCAAAACTAAACCCTTCGGCGGGATTGTCATATCCGATATCTTTCACCACCTTGCGGGCAATCACTTGTGGGTTAATTTTCTCCCAATCCTTGCAGGTGATTTCCCCCACATTGACAACGAGATTCGTCCCCGCAGCAGTCTCGCACCCCACGTGGGCAAACGGGTCCTGCGCAAGGCACGCATCCAAAATCGCGTCCGATATCTGATCGCACACCTTGTCAGGATGCCCTTCCGACACCGACTCGGAAGTAAAGACATGTCTTCTCGCCAATTTACTCATTGTTTCATTCCTTTGACAAAAACATTTTCTTCATAACCCACGAAAACACTTACGGAAATCTCTCCGACCAAAATGAAAACAAAAAAGACTCCGTCCCCGAAAATTATGCGGATTTCTTCACCCGGATAATTTCCAACCCATTGGATACCAAAGAATTATGAATCACAAAAGGATGTGGCCAAACCCTCAACATATTGCCCATCTCTTCTTTTTTACTTTATCAGAATGACCGATAACACGCAAGCAAGGAGCGCTCGGTACACAACAAACCAATCCACCGCCGTTCAAGGCATTTCGCTTGCCAAAAGCCGAACCAAATACTCGCCGTAAGCCGACTTCTTCAAGGGCAAGGCCAACCGGGCCAACTGATCACGATCAATGAAGCCCATTCTCCACGCAATCTCTTCAATACAAGCGATTTTAAGCCCCTGCCGATCTTGGATCGCCTTCACAAACGCCGTCGCCTCTGCCAGAGAATCATGAGTTCCCGTATCCAGCCACGCGATGCCCCGGCCCATCACTTTGACGAGCAATCGTTTTTGCTCCAAATAAATGCGGTTCACATCCGTGATTTCATACTCACCCCGCTTGGAGGGTTTTAAGTCCGCTGCGACATTCACAACGCTATTGTCATAAAAGTAAAGCCCGACGACCGCATAGTTTGACTTGGGCTGTTGGGGTTT
>Ga0070399_1004429_pt1 | contig 11614 bp, 10 predicted proteins | sample BioMet4_FD_61217 | JGI IMG/M metagenome (GOLD analysis project Ga0070399, IMG submission 61217) | Microbial communities from bioreactor (seeded with sewage sludge) at LBNL, California, USA - Biofuel metagenome 4 (version 1) | ecosystem: Engineered > Bioreactor > Anaerobic > Unclassified ... | reverse complement strand
TGCACCAGCAGCAAGCTGGACATGTCCGAAATGCGGTATCGTAAATACAGGAAACTTCTGCTCCTCCTGCGGCACGCCAAAGCCAGCAAATGGACAATGGACTTGTCCAAAGTGCGGTACTGTTAATACAGGAAACTTTTGTTCTTCCTGCGGTGAGAAAAAGCCTCAATAAACAGAATAATCCGAGGGTATTCATGATGATTGATTTGCAAAAATATCATCAGAAGCTTCGTGACAACGAGACTGCCGCCTTCATTCTGGGCCTCGGAGCTTTATGTTTTGCAATCATTATGATTATCCTCACATCTGTTTTGTCATGAAAGGAGCATCCAATGCCGGAACAACTTACCAACTATCAATGTCCGAACTGTAAAGCACCACTGCATTTCGAACCCAGCATCCAGAAATTGAAATGCGACAACTGCGGATCGGAATTTACCATCGAACAAATCACTGCTGCCTTTGCTGAAAAGAATCAAGAAGCGGTGTCCATCGATGATGCAAAAGCACAAGCCACGGCCTCTGAAACTCTGCAATGGAGTGAAGAGGAAACAAAACACCTGCGTGCATACAACTGTCCTTCCTGTGGAGCACAGCTTGTGACCGATGAAACAACGGCCGCAACCAGCTGCCCATACTGTGGGAATCCTACTGTTGTTCCTGCTCAATTTTCCGGCTCCTTAAAGCCAGACTACTTGATTCCTTTCAAATATGAAAAAAAACAGGTTGTGGAAGCTTTGAAGGGATTCTATAAAGGAAAACCATTCCTGCCTTCGAAGTTCTCGGCACAAAACCATATTGAAGAAATCAAGGGACTCTATGTACCATTCTGGCTCTATGATGGAACTGCGAATGGAAATCTGCAGTATCATGGCACCCGAGTAACAAGTTTCTCACGCGGCGATGATCTTGTCACCGTGACGGAACATTATCAGATTGGCCGCCAAGGAGATGTCGACTTCGACAATATTCCTGCCGATGCCTCCAGTACGATGCCTGATGAACTGATGGATGCCATTGAGCCATTTGATTACAGTGAAATGAAGCCATTCGTTCTGAGTTATTTACCCGGTTTCTTAGCAAATCGCTACGATGTTGACAGCAGCACCGACGCATCCCGTGCAGATCAGCGCATGAAGAACACCACCATTGATCAACTACGGTCCACCATCATTGGATATGCGGCGTTGCTCCCACAGGTCGAGAATGTTTCCATTGAACCTGGCATGGTCCACTATGCATTCTTGCCAGTCTGGCTGCTATCAACAAAATATAATGGTAAAAATTATCTCTTCGCAATGAATGGACAGACCGGAAAGATGGTCAGTGATGATCTGCCGGTCGCCTGGAATAAATTCTTCCTGACTTTTATTGTTATTGCAGCTGTCTTAGGCGTCATTGCTTGGTTTGCCATAGGCATGATGGGATGAGGTGAAAAAATGAGAAAATTTAGGAACTTATTTTTACTGCTTCTGTTCACCTTTGCTCTGATTGTGCCAATTCATGCCGATAATACCGAATACGTACGCGATGACTATGGCGAATTAAATTCTTCCGAAGTCAGCGAATTAAATCAATTAGCCGCACAAGTTTCAAAGAAATACAACGTTGGTGTTTACATCCGTGTTGAGAAAAGTTCTTCCGGATACAGTAATATTGAAAAATATGCGGAATCTTTGTATACCAGTGACACATTAGGCTATGGTACTGGTGACAGCAGAGAATGCGTCGCTCTTGTCATTACGATGAGTGATCGTCACTACGATATCATGGCGCATGGCGATACCTGCAATACTGCTTTCACGGATTATGGCAAAAATGAACTTGCAGATAATGTGAAGCATTATCTGCGGGAAGACGATTACTTCACCGGTTTCAAGACATTCATTGAAGACTGTGATACCTATCTTGCTTCCGCTGCTGAAGGGAAACCAATCGATGTGGCTGCTGCTGATCCAGAAGCACATGCCAACATGATGCGGAATATTCGTTACGGTGTTACCTTCGGCGCTGCACCATTGATTGCGCTGATTGTCTGCTTGATCCTTAAGGCAAAGAATAAGACCGCTGGCATTCAACTGGAAGCGAACAACTATATTCCAAAGGGTGGTGTTCATTTGACTGGCCAGCAGGATATTTTCCTGTATCGTACCGAGACCGTCTCTCATATCAATCGTGATCGTGGCGGCGGTGGCACATCCATCAACAGTGGAGGTTTCTCGCACGGCTCCGGCAGTTTCTAAACTATATCAGAGATCCGGCAATCAATCTGCTGAATCTCTTATTTGATTCTTACCGCAACGGCAATGCCATCACCGATATCACTATGAAATTCCGTATGAAATCTCTCATCCTTGAGAATATGAGCACGGAATTTTTTTATTTTGTGCATCATCTGAATGGTGCTGCGGTTATGGGACAAAGATTCATCATCGACAATGCCATGAAAGTTCAAGTTGTCAAACACAAAGTATGTCCCAATTTCAGAATTCTTTATAAAGTGCTCCAGATACCTCCGATATTGTGACTTCGCGGCATCCACAAAAATCAGATCATATTTCTTTTTTGTTTCAAAATTTGATGCATCAACATAATATACCGTGATCCGTTCATTCAAATTTTCGCTTGTAATATTTGCAATAGCCTGCCGATACATCTGTTCATTTACTTCCAGTGTATCAATGCGGATGTCCCAACGAACAGAAGCCATATTGATCGCAGAATAACCTACCGCTGTACCGACCTCTAAGATATCGCGGATATTCTCATGGCCACGAATAAAATTTAAAAGATACTGCAGGCCATCATCCAACATAATCGGCACATCATTCTTTCTAGCGTCATCGTGAATCTTTTTTAGTTCTTCATTATTCATTGATTCTATTCTACACGATTGAAAAATAGATGTCATTCGCGCATCCCAATCAAATACATGTTAGAATATAGGATGCCCTAAAATGGAAGGAGTGTTGTTATGTTAAACCGTAAATTTTTATCCGCATACTTTGGTACACGCACCTATACAAAAGCTCTTTCCATCTATGAAAAGGGGTATGTTCAGGAGTTAGATGTCCGCGAGGATCCAGATACTGGTATCATCACGATTCAATCCGATGTACGCAGTGGACACAGTGATACTCTGTATCATGTTCGCATTACCCTCAGCAGCAACGAAAATTGGATTGTCGACAGTGAATGTACCTGCACATTTTATAATTCGTACATGACGCCATGTAAACATATTGTTGCAGTACTTTTTAAATACATTGATGAAGCGAATTCCGCCATCATTGGCAATGGCTTCCATAAACCGGCCCGTCATACTGACAGTGCCGTTGAACATTTGTTGAATCAATATTTACCCGTCCAGCGTTCCTCATTTCTATCCTCGACTGCACCAATCACCTTAGAGCCTACCATTCACGGGATTGTGAAGGATGCCTTAGAAGTTTCTTTCAAAATTTATGAAGCCGCCAGCCACAAGTATGTCATCCAGAATATTGACGACTTATGCACATACGTTCGAAATCATGATTTAAAACGTTATGGGAAAACTTTAGAATTTGTACATTCGCTGCATGCATTTTCACTGCGTTCCCGGCCAATGTTAAAGTTCCTGATGGAGCTGTCATCGCATCAGGATGCCTATACCACTGCTGCCAGCAGCTATGCAAGCTACTACCATTCCAGCAGCTACGATGAACCTTCGATCAAACGAACCCTTTCTTTAAAAGGAAGATTTTTGGATGAATTTTTTGCGGCATTAAAAGATCTGCCAGCTTATATTATGATTCCAAATTCCTATGACTATGATACGGAAGTCTTACTGCATGTTGTAGATGGAGCGCCAGATATGCACGCATCGATCGAACCGAGTGAAAATGGATATCTCTTTAAGGGAACTGCTCTTCCGCATGCGGCAGGACATTCCTATATATACTATATGGATTACCTTCATAAGCGTTTGCTGCGTACTCCACTGCAGGATGAGCGTATTCTTGCACTTTTGAATTTCTTAGATCAGAATGCAGATGAAGAGAACTATATTGCTCAGAAAGATCTGCCGGCATTTGCTAAGTATCTCTATCCATTGATAAATGAGCACATGCATGTCGAAAACATAGATTTTGATCCAGCTGAGTATGTTCCGCAGAAGCCAGCCTTTGAAATCTATTTAGATCAGCTGGCAGACAGTACAATTACCTGCAGTCTCTTTGCTGTCTATAAAGATGAAAAATACAATGTCTTTGAAGACATGGAAAACAGCGGCAGAAGAGATACTGCTTCAGAAAAAGAAATCGATGAATTCTTATCTCCGTGGTTCAATCACTTTAACCGTCAAAAACATCTGCTGGAGATCTTTCAGGATGATGATAAGTTATATGCATTATTGCACGAAGGTATACCTCAGATAAAGGATCTTGCGACTGTCTATATCAGTGACAGCTTTAAGAAGTTACAAATTCATGACATGCCGAAGTTTTCTGTTGGAGTATCCGTTGCACATGATTTATTGCAGCTGGATCTTGTATCCGACACAATGTCCAATAAACAACTGGCAGAGATTTTAGCAAAATATGATAGCAAAAAAAAGTATTATCGTCTAAAGAATGGGGATTTTCTGAACATTGATGACTCGATTCAGGAATTAGCAGACTTAAAAGAATCCTTGTCTCTCAGTTCCACACAGATTTCCTCCGGATCAATTGCGATACCAACCTATCGTGCACAGTATCTGCAAGATCTTGCCGAAGAGAACACAAACTTCGAATTGAAACAGGATGCTTCATTCCACACTCTGATCAATCATATGCATGACAGTGCATCTATTGTTCATGAACTTCCCTCAGAACTGCACGCCAAACTGCGGAACTATCAAAAAGAAGGTTTCCGCTGGCTATGTGCGCTGCGTGACAATGGTTTCTCAGGCTTGCTGGCCGATGAAATGGGATTAGGCAAGACACTCCAAGTCATTGCCTTCTTGGGAGATTGGAAGGATCGAGACCGGTGTCTGATTGTATGCCCCGCATCCTTGGTCTATAACTGGTCCTCCGAAATTCAGCGATTTCTGCCATCATTGTCCAGTCGAATCATTTCTGGTTCTGCTTCCATGCGTCACGAACTGATCCGTTCTTCCGAAAAACAGGAAGTATTGATTACTTCCTATGACCTTTTGAAACGGGATATTGAAATCTATGAAGAATTCAATTTTTCCTGTGAAGTCATTGATGAAGCTCAGTATATCAAGAATGCTGGAACGCAGGCAGCACGTGCCGTAAAGGCTGTCCATGCGCAGTTTAAAGTAGCTCTGACCGGGACACCAATTGAAAATCGTTTAAGTGAATTGTGGTCCATTTTTGATTATCTTTTGCCAGGGTTCTTCTATAACTATCCAAAGTTCCGCAGCAACTTTGAGGTTCCCATTATCAAAGATGCAGATGAAGATGTCGAAAATCGTTTGCGGAAAATGATTACGCCGTTTGTCTTACGACGCTTGAAAAAAAACGTCTTGAAAGATCTGCCGGATAAATTGGAAGAAGTTTATTATGCCTCCGCCGACAGTGAGCAAAGGCAGTTGTATGATGCCCGTGTGCAAAATCTGAAAAATCAGTTAACAAAACAGACCAATCAGGAATTCAAAGAAAATAAACTAATGATATTGGCAGAGCTGACCCGTCTGCGGCAACTTTGCTGTGATCCCTCGCTAGTCTATGATCACTATACAGGTGCATCTGCGAAAGCAGAGATGTGCATCGATATGATCAAGAATGCGGTTGAAGCTGGACATAAAGTATTATTATTCTCACAATTCACCAGCATGCTTGCAATCTTAACCGGCCGTTTGAAAAAAGAAGGACTGGCGTATCACCTGCTGGAAGGTTCGACTCCAAAGAAACATCGTGCGGATATGGTGGAATCCTTCCAGAAAGATGATGTTCCTATTTTCTGCATCTCTTTGAAGGCAGGCGGTACTGGTCTGAACTTAACAGCTGCAGATATTGTCATTCATTATGATCCATGGTGGAATACCGCTGTCGAGAATCAGGCAAGTGACCGTGCCCACCGGATTGGTCAAAAAAATGTAGTCTCCGTCTACCGCTTGATTATGAAAGATACCATTGAAGAGCGGATTTTGAACCTGCAGCAGTCCAAAAACGATCTTGCTGATAAGATATTGTCGGGGGAAGGCATGTCAAGTTCCAAACTGACCAGAGAAGATCTCTTATCCATTTTATAAAACAGTACACGCAGTGCACTGTTTTTTTTAACCTCAATTTAACATGACCTTTGTTTTGAACTTTACATTTCCTTCCTATACTATCAGCGTTACAAAGAAATCTACAGGAGGAAAAAATGAACACGAAACTAATTACAAAAACATTTATGACAGTTCTCATAACATTGTCTTTAACCGCATGCAGTTCAGGCGCACAGGATAACACGAATACCGCTGCATCGAATGTCAGCGGCACTGTTACCGCTGCAGGATCTTCCGCATTACTTCCATTAGTACAAGCTGCTGCCGATGATTACATGGCAGCTAATCCAAATGTATCCATTAGTGCAAATGGCGGTGGCTCTGGTACTGGTTTAAAGCAGGTAGCAGATGGCTCCATTGATATCGGTAATTCGGATGTCTTTGCCTCAGAGAAACTTGATACATCCGTCGCATCTTCCTTAACAGATCATGAAGTAGCGGTCATCTCCGTTGCTGCTGTTGTAAATAAGTCTCTTGGCGTAACGAAACTCACCTCCGCACAGTTAACCGATATCTTCACTGGCAAAGTTACAAACTGGAAAGAAGTCGGCGGACCAGATCTTGCCATTATGTTAGTTACACGGCCGACATCTTCCGGTACAAGAGCGTTATTTAAAAAATGGGCAATGAATAATATTGAAGAAGCAGGTACCTCTGCATTGGAGACCGATGACTCTGGTACACTGATGCAAACAATCAATGACAATAAGGGAGCGTTCGGTTATGTTGCTTTATCCTATTTGGTCAACAGCAGTTCTGCTGTCGGAGTATCCATCGATGGTGTCGCGCCAACACTCGAAAACACCTACAATGGTTCCTACAAAATCTGGGGGTTTGAACATATGTATACCAAAGGGGACGGCAGTGAAGCTTCTCAGGATTTCATCAAATTCATTACCGGTGACACTTTCTCAAAGAAGGTTGAAGCAATGGGGTACGGCGTCGCTTCTAAGATGAGTGATACTGCAATCAGCAGCCACAAGTAAGATTTCATAAAAATTTAGAGTTTATTTACGGCAGGAGATTCCTGCCGTTTACTCCGAAAAGAAAGGATTCTTCAGTATGAGTACACAAAAAATTCTTCGCCGAAGCCCTGCTCGCGATCCACAAATGTTTCGTAAAGAGACTTTCTGGCGAATTCTCGTCAGTATCTGTGGCATCTTGATCATCGTCTTGACTTTAGCTATTGCTTTCTTTCTCATTTACCAAGGAAGTACAACTTTCACTCAGAACCATCATTCTATCTTGGAATTCTTATTTTCTTCTCAGTGGAATCCAACCGACAGTCCAAATACGGCAGGAGGACAAGTCGGGGCCGCCATCTATATTGTCGGCTCATTAGAAACATGTGGCCTCGCCTTATTAATTGCTGTACCATTCTCAATTGCTGCTGCCATCTTCATGACTGAGATCAATCCGAAGGCCGGCACAAAGATCTTCCAACCTGCTACAGAAATCTTCTTAGGCATCCCATCGGTTGTCTATGGCTGGGTTGGTTTAACCATTCTGGTACCGTTTATCCGTGATGTCTTCCATGCCCAAATGGGAGGCTTTTCCATCTTAGCTGCTGGTATTGTTTTAGCCGTCATGATTTTTCCAACCATTACAACTTTATCAGCAGATGCCATCCGCAGTGTACCTGACAGTTATCGAAAAGCCGCCTATGGCATTGGTTCAACACGATGGCAAGTCATTCGTCATATCGTCATTCCTGCCTCCATGTCCGGTATCTTCAGCGGTATTATCTTAGGTTTATCCCGCGCTTTTGGCGAAGCACTTGCCGTTGCAATGGTCATTGGCAAGACCAGAGCATTTGCAAACAGCATCCTGTCACCGACCACAAATCTCACTGCCGAAATAGCATCGGATATGGGCAACACTGCCAATGGCGGAGAATACAATTCAGCCTTATGGTCCATGGCTCTGCTGCTGTTCATCCTCTCAATGATTTCAATTATTTTGATCCATTATATTTCATCAAGAAAGGAGAAGACCCATGGAGCTTAAACAAGGAAGTATTCGCAAAGCAAAAACAGTCGATCATTTTATGACCGGTATCTTCTATGGTGTCGGCGGTTTCTTCCTCGTCTTTCTTCTCTTTCTTGCCGGATACATTATTATCAAGGGATTGCTCAGTTATTATCCTGATCTCTTCTCCTTTACAAAAAATGGCATTGGCAATCAACTATTCAATACCGTTTATCTCGTCTTTCTAGCATTGTTGATCTCCGTACCACTTGGCATGGCTGCCGGTATCTATATGGCGGAATATGCACACGATGGAAAATTTCTAAAGTTTTTACGGATTTCCATCGAATCCCTGTCGTCTCTACCATCAATTGTGATTGGTCTGTTTGGCTATCTTGTCTTTATCTTGATGACAGGCATGAAATGGAATTTATTTGCCGGTGCACTTGCGGTCAGTATTCTTTCCCTTCCGGCCATTACAACAACTACAGAGGATGCTATTCGTTCTTTACCAAAAGGATATAAACTCGGCAGTATGGCTTTAGGAGCAACTCATTGGCAAACCATTGTGAAGGTATTGATTCCAACTTGTACATCTCGCATCATGACCGGTGTCCTGTTAACAGCTGGCAGAGGATTTGGCGAAGCAGCTGCTCTGCTTTATACGGCTGGTCAGAGTACCAATATCAACTGGTCCAACTTCAATATTACTTCACCAACCTGCCCATGGAACCCCTTCCGGCCTGGCGAAACATTAGCATTGCATATCTGGGTTATGCGCACCGACGGAAGTTTAAATGTTCATGCCGCAGATATTGCAAATTTTTCCTCGGCAATTCTCGTAATATTGATTCTAATATTTTCAATTTTGACACGTGTATTATCCCGGCGCTATGAGCGCAAGATTGGAGGCGCAAAATGACACAGATTATCAACTCAGTATTTTCTGTTAAAGACATGCAGTTCTATTATGGAGACTTCCATGCATTACATAACATCAGCATTGAAATACCCGAGCATCAGATCACGGCATTGATTGGTCCATCTGGGTGCGGCAAATCGACGTTTTTAAAGACTTTGAATCGCATGAATGACTTTGAACCAGGCATCAAAGTGGAAGGTCAGATCTTGATGGATGGTGTGGATGTATACCATGACATTGATCCCATTGCATTAAGACGACAGGTTGGGATGGTTTTCCAGCAGCCAAATCCATTTCCAAAAAGCATCTATGAAAATGTTGCCTATGGACCGCGATTGGCCGGCATCCATGATAAGAAACAGTTGGATGAGATTGTGGAAACCGCACTGAAGCAGGCAGCCATATGGGACGAGGTCAAGGACCGTCTAAAAAAGTCGGCATTGGGTCTCTCTGGCGGTCAGCAGCAGCGTTTATGCATTGCCCGCGCGTTAGCGGTCAAGCCAAAAGTATTACTGATGGATGAGCCGACCAGCGCATTGGATCCAATTGCAACAGCAAAAATTGAAGATCTGGCACAAGAGTTGAAGAAAACATACACTATTCTTATCGTGACACATAACATGCAGCAAGCCGTACGTATTTCAGATCAGACAGCTTTCTTCTTATTAGGTGATTTGATTGAAGTAGGTCCTACCGAGAAGTTATTCTCAATGCCAAAAGAAAAGAAAACTTACGAATACATTACAGGAAGGTTTGGATAATATGAGAGTACAATACTTTGAAGAATTAAAAAATCTGAATGTACAGATGCAGGAGATGGGTGCCTTATGTGAGGATGCCATCACCCATACCGAAAATTCACTGATCAATGGAAACTGTGAAGAAGCTAAATTAGTTCGAGGCATTCATGAATCAATTCTGCAGAATGAAAAGAATATTGAAGCACTGTGCCTGCGGTTGTTATTACAGCAACAGCCAGTGGCCGGTGATCTGCGCCAGATCAGTGCAGCTTTAAAGATGATTACAGACATGAAGCGAATTGGTGAAGTTGCCAGTGATACAGCAGATATTATTCTCTACACCTCACGCTTCCATCGAATGAAGGACATTGAGGAGCTTGCAGGTAAAGCCTGCTTAATGGTCCATCAGAGTGTCGACGCTTACGTCAAACCAGATCTTGCAACGGCAGAGTCAGTCATTCAGTATGATGATATTGTGGACAGCTTATTTTTGAAGGTGAAAGTAGACCTTGTTGAAGCGATTCAAAAGAATCCGCAATATGCGGAAGATTACTTAGATCTATTAATGCTAGCTAAGTATTTTGAGAAGATTGGCGATCATGCCGTCAACATTAGTAAATGGGTCATCTATTCCATAACAGGTGAAATCAAAATTGCAGATGAATAAAGAAGAAACCGGAGAAATCCGGTTTTTAATTTTGCAGCATCTTGCTTTCATTAAAAATGAAATTTCTGGTAGTAACAAGAAATCGAGACTAAATAGTGATCATCCTAGAGCCTGTAATTACACTGCAACCCAAAACAGAACAAGTATGCGTTGCTTCTTCTGTCCAATTGTAAAGGAAAGAAGTACAGCGTGGCAGACGAAAAACAAGAAATGGTCAAAATCGAGAAGCGTAAATGCCTCATAAGGTATACGAAGCACCTAACAAAGTAAGTTACCATAACGTAAAGAAAGCCTGATCGTATTATCAATCAGGCATCCTGAATCATTATATTATTTCATGTGTTTACTTGATCATGGTTGAATCCACTCAAAGTAATCCTTTGATTAGTTTTTTAATGAGTTGAGTGGCGATGGAATTCTTCCGCCGCGATTGACCATGACATCTGGCTTTGCAGTCTTCACAGGCATGACAGGGCCTTCCCCCATCAGTCCACCGAAAACAAGATGGTCTCCCGCCTTCTTGCCGATGGCAGGAATCAAACGACACGCTGTTGTCTTCGTATTGATCATGCCAATGGCAGCTTCATCCGCGATGATAGCACTGATTGTTTCCGCTGTCGTATCTCCTGGCACAATGATCATATCCAAACCAACCGAGCAGACTGCCGTCATAGCTTCCAACTTTTCAATGGTGAGTACACCCTTCTCTGCCGCTTCAATCATTCCGGCATCTTCGGATACTGGAATGAAAGCACCAGATAATCCGCCGACACTAGAGGATGCCATGACGCCTCCTTTTTTGACCGCATCATTTAACATAGCTAAACAAGCTGTTGTGCCTGGGCCGCCACATGTCTCTAAGCCAATTTCTTCCAAAATACGGGCAACGGAATCACCCACAGCTGGAGTTGGGGCTAATGATAAATCAACAATACCAAAAGCTACATTTAAACGGCGGCTGGCTTCACGGCCGACAAGTTGTCCCATACGGGTAATTTTAAAGGCAGTCTTCTTAATGATCTCAGCAATCTCATCCATGCTGGCATGCTCACCAGCTT
>Ga0070399_1004423_pt1 | contig 11632 bp, 13 predicted proteins | sample BioMet4_FD_61217 | JGI IMG/M metagenome (GOLD analysis project Ga0070399, IMG submission 61217) | Microbial communities from bioreactor (seeded with sewage sludge) at LBNL, California, USA - Biofuel metagenome 4 (version 1) | ecosystem: Engineered > Bioreactor > Anaerobic > Unclassified ... | reverse complement strand
GGCCAGGCGGTAGCAGGGAGGTGATCGGAATGACGTAACAGTGAATTTTACTCGGATTTGACCTCGGAGATTCCCAAAGCACGTGCGGACTGGCCGTCCCGACAAAGCACGTGCGCTAACCTCAAAACGCAAAAAAACCTACAGGAGTCTGATTTATGAGTCAAAAAACAACCATCGCCATCGACCGGGAAATCCGGTGCGCCTATCATCAATTGAGTGACATTCTGAGGAAACAGATCATGGGCGGCGAATATCTGCCCGGCGGAGCCTTGCCGTCGGTAGCCGAGTTGTGTCGGCAAACCGGACTTCATCCGAATACGGTGAAGCTGGCGTTCAAAGAATTGCGGGATTGGGGGCTGGTCAAGTTTCGTCCGACGGTTGGGTGCGTGGTTAGGGCTGACGCACCGTTTCGGGCGGCGCTGGTTCTGCCGGAAAACTACGGTTCGGCCATAGATGTGTTTGCCGGGCTGAATGAATCGCTGGGTAAAAACGGTCGAGTCGACCTCTTCCTTTATAAGGATAAGGCGGCGTTCGAAAGCGTCCTGCGGTGTCTTCAGTCGGAAAACTATTCCGGCGCGGCGATCTACCCGGATCATGCGGCAGCGGAAAAGGTCAGTCCGTTGCGGGATTCCGGCTTCCCAATCGTCGTGATCGACAACTTCCTCAAAGACTCGTCGCCGGGATGGTTCGTGGATTCCGGACTGTATGAGGCCGGGCAACTGCTGACCGAAACGCTGCTTGCCAAACGGGGCGTTCCGGTTGCTTTAATTGCTCCAGATAATCCCGCCGGCTGGAAATTCATCGATGGCTTCCGGGAGGCACACCGCAAACGAAAGGAAACGGTCAGGACACAGCACGTCAAAATGCTGACTCCGCAGTTCGATGCCGCCAACGCGACAAAAGATTTGCTGTCCTCGCCAAAGCAGCCGGGCGCAATCATCTATGCTCGTCCTATGGACGCCTTGGCCGGATGCGCTGTGCTTCGGGAGGCAGGCAGCAAGATCCAGGTCGCGTCCTTTGGCAATCTGCCTGGCATGAATCTGTGGTCACCGCCGGTGATTGTCGCCAGCCGGAACTTCCGGCAAGTGGGAGTCGACGCCGGTAAAATGCTACTGGAACTGCGGCAATTGCCAAAGCCGCAGCGGCTGGTATTACGAACAGTGAAGCATCGGACCGAACTGACAGTGTAGGACAGGTCCGACGGAAACACACTTTGCCGGGGGAAAAGCCGGGTTTGAGCTGGAGGTTCGCAATGCACGTGTTTACAAAAAATGGCGACAGTGCACGTGCGTTAACCTCAAAATCGGCGGGAGGATGGAACTGAGTGCGTAACGCACTCGGTTCCCGAAGCAGAGACGCAGACAGCTTTGGACAGCCTGGGAGAGTCCCGGACAGGTTCGGCAGAAAAACACTTTATAAAGAGGAATAGCGATGAACGAAGTAATCAGAGTCCCTTTTTCGGAAGACAATCTTGGCGTTGTCGAGTCGGGTGGCGGAAAATATGTTCCGTTGAAGCCGCTATGCAAAGCTATTGGACTTAATTGGGTGGCACAGTTTGAAAAAATCCATCGCGATCCGGCATTGAAATCGCAGATCGTCATATTACAATGCCAATCCAACGGCGGCATGCAGTCTATGATCACCCTCCCGCTTGGATGCATCAACGAATGGTTGATCAAGATACCGGCCAGCCGGTATTCCGGCAAGTTGCGCGAAAAAATCATCCGCTATCAGCGGCAGTGTTATCAGGCGCATCATGATCCTTTCAACGGAATTGCGATCAACCCGGACATCAGCATCGAACAGGCAAAAGCCGTCAGCGAGAAAATCGCCAGGCAGGTCGGGGCTCAGATCGACGCCATGCTCGAACAGCATCGGCGGGATATGGCCGCCGGGGGCAGCGACAAAATTCAGCAAGACGTTTTGCGGGAATTTTTCGGAAATCACTTTCCGAGGTGACGGATTTTGCTTTCGCTCCTGGTTGAAATATGCGGCACGGAAAATTCAACCGTTCTCGTATGAAAACAGTTGCCGAGCATTGTTCAGAGATAGTGAATTCAACCGAGTTTCATAAGAACACGGTTGCCTGGTATGGTGACGTATGGAAGCAAACCGAGGCGAAAATGCGTGGCGATATTCAGTTACCCTTGTTACGAGGATAACTGAAAACGCACCACCTCAAAAGGGATACGTTTCAGATGTTGGATGACGACCGCCAGGCTGCGAATCGTGGTTGCTCGAGCTGGGTTTTGTCGGCAAGGAATGGTTGATTCTACCATACCCCATCCATCATCATTGATGAATGTGTGTTTCCGCCATGAACTGTCGTGGACTGTCAGCGGCGACAAGGGACTCGTATTGATAAACGCATGGCGGCAATGGATGGCAATATCACCATCCATCCATTCATTCAATGCATTGATAAACAATGGATTCCATCAACATGAAATATTCGAAAAACAGTAGCTACTACGATTTGAATAGCGGCAACCCTGGCGACAACTATACCGGACCGTCAAGCTCTCGCCAGAGGATATGGGGAATGCGTATCCTGCCAGGGGATGCCGGTGGACCAAGTCCGCCGCATCCCCGCTTCATCGAGTTAGGGGCGTAACGCCCTCAACTGAATTTCGGGTTCGTGCATCCCAACCATCACCGTTACGGTGATGGTCCGAATTTCAACTACCCCCGTAACAGGGGCGGTTCCCTGATTGCCACCTGCCATTGGGAACGGCGCTACGCCTGCAAATTTACACAACTTGAATCTCTATTAGTTCATAACATCAAATACTTGATTATAAACATCTTATTCCGCATTACATGCGTTGACTATTCGGCACACCGGATCAAACATATACACAGCGAGCGAGAAGTGAGCACAACGCCTTGAATAGCAACGAACAACAGCGGAGCGAAAGCAAAATGAACATTTACGAACAGACCTTCGGAACAGAGCTCGAATACACTCACATCGGACGGGAACGCGCCGCCAAGGCGATCCAAAGCGTGGTCGGTGGAACGGTCCGCTACGTCGGTGGTCCCTACGATGCTTGGGAATGCCGGGCGACCGACGGTCGGGTATGGCGTGCGGTTAATGATTCCAGCCTAAGCGATGTTCCCAGTAACTTCCGCGCCGAAGTGGTTACCCCGATTTTGAAGTACGCCGATATCGAAACCTTGCAGGAAGTTGTCCGCGCGCTACGCCGCGCCGGAGCGAAGGCGACGCCAACCTGCAGTCAGCACCTCCACCTTGGCCTTGAAAAGTTTTCACCGGAACAGATTGCCAACTTCGTCAAAATGTTTTATAAGCAGGAAGAGCTGATTCTGAAGGCGCTCGGCACCAGCGAAGCCCGGCTGGCCAATTATACCCGCCGTACCGATCCAGAGTTCATCGAACGGCTCACCAGCCGGAAGCCGCATACTGACGGCGAGCTCAATCAAGCCTGGTTCGGCTACAGCAATCCGAATCCAGAGCACTATGACCGGTCGCGCTACCACTCGCTAAATCTTGCATGTTTATGGCGCCAGCGGACTGCTGAAATTCGCTGTGCAGAAGGTTCGACCCATTCAGGGGAGATAAAATCGGTGATTATCCTCGGTCTCGCCCTCGCGGTTAAAGCCTTCAACAGCAAGGCCGCCAGCGCCGCCAAACGCGAATACAACCCGGCCAGCGCCAAGTACGACCTGAGGGTCTTTCTCCTCCGTCTCGGCCTGATCGGCCCCGAATTCAAAACTGTCCGCTACCACCTGCTGAAACGGCTTCCCGGATCAGCGGCGTGGAAGAACGGTCGCCCGACTGCAACCGCCAACACCAACGCCTAACAATAACCGGGGGCGGTGACGCCCCCAACAAAACGGAGAATTTGACCATGAAAGTACGCATCAACGAAACCGATCTGAACGGCAAGCCGATCCACGATTCCGGCGAGATTTTGGACGGAACCAGCCATCTTGACATTGTCGACGGCATGAAGATGTCGCCGTTTACCGCCGGACTCGAACCGTTGGCCTACATGCGTGACGTGTTGGGCCGTAGCGGCAACCCCGACTTCGTGTTGCCGGACGAACCGGAAGCGGCGGCAAAGGCCTTTCTGTTGAAACTGGCCGCAACCGGTCTGGTCCAGTTCATCGAGGACGATCCATACCCGCCGCGCCTGATGGAAACCATCCTGGCGATTCGGGATTCCGGCAAAACCAACATGCTGGACATCCCCACGGTGGTTTACTTCGCCCTTGAACGCGGCGAAGATGAGGTCGCCAACTGGATCAACACCCACCACCGCGATTACGCCGAGATCATCATCAACGGACGTCCCAAATCTTCAACCACCGAGGTGAAATAATGTGTGGACTTTGCGGCATAATTTTCGGTAAAGCAAACAGGAGCCGAAGCCAGTACGCCAAGCTGAATTCGGCATTCACCCGACTGCTGGCACTGAACGAAACCCGAGGCAAGGATGCGGCGGGCATGGCAGTGGTTCGCGACGACCGCGACTACTACCTCTTGAAGCGGCCCGGCCGGGCCATTTCGCTGATCGGCTTACCGGAATATTTCGACCGGCTGGACATGGTCGATGGCCACGCCACCTTGCTGATGGGACACACCCGGTTGGCCACGGTGGGGCAGATCGAGCGGATGGACAATGCCCAGCCGCTTCGCGCCGGATCCTGCCTGGGCACGGTCAACGGCACCATCACCAACGCCGATGAATTGTTCCGCAAGCACAAACTGCCCCGGTTCGCCGAGGTGGACAGCGAACTGATCGTTCGGCTGGCCGACAAAAGTATTGTCAACACCGACATTGCCCTGAAACGGCTCCTTCCGGCCTTGCGGACCTGCCACGGACAGCTCAGCGCGGTGATCGTCAACCTCGGCAACCCCGGGCGGATTCTGCTGCTGAAAGGCAACCGCCCGTTGACCGCCTACTACCACGAGGACTTGAACGTGGTGGCGTATTCTTCGGAAGCCCGGCATCTGGACCGGGCACTGTCCGACATCAACGGTTGGTGCGATTTCGAACTCAAGACAATGACTTACGCGGTTTTCAATGTTGCCGACTTATCGGACCCGAAGACCGGTCCATTCACCTTTAACGCCCATCCGGGCAGGAGGTAAATCATGTGTAGCATATCGATTTTCGTTTACGGCACTTTGATGACCGGCTACCACAATTCCCATTTTTGCCGCAACGGAACCAGTATCGAACCGTCCACAGTTTGTGGACGGATTTACCAGCTGTCGCCGGGCTACCCGGCCTTGCTGGTTCCGGTGGAAAACATCATCGTCAAGGGGACGAACTCCCTGACGCAGGATGCCCGGATGCAGTACGACCGCAACCTCAATCCGGTCGAGTTCCACACTCCGGCGGGATGGTACGAAGTCCGTGGCGAACTGGTGACGTTCGAGAACCCGGAACGGGATCTTATTCCCATTGACCGCTTGGAGTCGGTACCTCGCTATTACGAAAGAGTCCTGCTGCCAGTCCGCAAGGCGAACAACGAAGTGACCACCGCCTGGGTCTATATCATGTACCGCGTCCCTTGCGGCTCAGTCCTGTTGAAATCCGGCCACTGGCCAGAGTAAAAAACTAATCCGCACCGGCTCGTAGCCGGTCTGGGTCCAGCGCAGAACGCGCTGGTCGCCAAAGGCGAAATGCCCCCTATATATAAGGAAATAGGAAACCATGAACGCAAACGAAATCATCGTCGGCAAGGACTACATCCTGAAGATCGCCCACAACAACGTCAAGGTTAAAGTTCTGAGCCATACCGGCCATAGCTGGATCGTCAAAACCGCCGGCGGCAAAATCATGCCAATTCAGATGTCGGACCGCTTCGTCCGGCAGGTAGCACCTGCCGGCGATGTACCGACTGGCGAAGTACCGCTTCAAACTCCGGCTATGTCTGCGGAAACGGAAGAACCGATAGTGTTGCCAGCCCCGGTTCCCACTCCGGTTCCACTTCCGGTTGCGGCACCCACAGAACCAGCCACGCCTTCTCCCGTCACTACCGAAAAGAAACTTTCGATGCTCGATGCGGCGGCTCAGGTATTGAAGGACGCCGGGCATCCAATGAAGATCCAAGAAATTCTCGACGCCATGCAGACTTCCGGCATTTGGACGCCCGGATTGGGTAAGACACCTTCAAACTCACTCATTAGCGGGATTGGGGTTGAGCAAAGACGCAAGCCTCATCCCCGGTTCCGTAAAACCGCGCCGGGCACGTTCGAATACGTCGGAGGAGCCAACCATGACTGATGATTCCAAACGCACCAGCGTCCTGCGGCAATTGACTGCGTTGAAGACCATGACCCGCACGGAACTCGACGACAAGTGGCGCGATCTTTACGGCTACGAGCCGCCCCGGTTTCGCCGGGCCTTTCTGGAACGTCGGTTGGCCTATCGCATCCAGGAACTTTTCTACGGCGGCTTGGAACCTTCCGTCAAGAAAAAGCTGGAGGAAATCGCCGCAGAAGCCGAAGGCACGAAGCCCAAGATCCGCGTCGAAGTCAACGGCAAAATCCTCTCCGGCACCCGCTTCGTCCGCGAATGGAACGGCAAAATTTACGAGACCATCGTTCGCGACGATGGCTTCGAGTACAACGGCAAGATGTACCGTTCGCTTTCGGCGATCGCCACGGCCATTACCGGAACCCAATGGAATGGCCGCAAATGGTGGGGCCTGCCGGGAAAAAAGCGATGAGGGAAATTGGGGGCAAAGAGGGGCGGTTTTTCAAAACCGCCTCTCTTTGCCCCCAAACCCCCGACCGCTTCCCGCAAAACTTTTTAACCTGTTGAATCGCCGGCAAAGTCGGCAATTCAACGCCTTTTAAACTATTCGCCACCGGCGGCGCGCCGGTCGCGATCCAACGGCGATCCGTTGGTCGCACGAAGTGCGAAAGGAGCTGTAAATGACTGAGATCAAAGTCAAACGTTGTGCCGTTTATTGTCGGAAGAGTACCGAAATCGGACTGGAGAAGGACTACAATTCGCTGGATGCGCAGCGGGAATCCGCCGAAAATTACATCAAAAGCCAGAAGCATAACGGCTGGGAACTGCTGCCGGAGCATTATGACGATGGCGGGTACTCGGGCGGCAATACCGAACGTCCGGCGCTGAAGCGACTTATGGCTGATGTAGAGGCTGGAAAACTAGAAATTATTGTCCTGTACAAACTCGACAGACTTTCCCGTTCTCTGCTCGATTTTATGAAGCTGGCCGAGTTCTTTGAAAAGCACAACGTCAGCTTTGTTTCGGTTACCCAGGACATCAACACTTCCACGTCATCGGGACGCATGATGCTGAACATTTTGATGGCATTTGCTGAATTCGAGCGGTTGGTCATTACAGAGAGAATAAGGGACTCCGTAGCTGGCAAAAAAAGGCGCGGAAAATATTGCGGCGGCGGTCCAACTCTGGGCTACGACGCCAATTCGGAAACGAAAAAGCTGATCGTCAATAAGAAAGAGGCGAAGCAGATTCAGGAGATTTTTTCGTTGTACGCCAAGCTCGGATCTGGCATTGAAGTCACCAAAATCATGAACGGCAAAGGCGTGACCACGAAAAGCTGGAAGTCGAAAAAGGGCAAATTTCACGCGGGCGGCAAGCTGACGCCGAAAGCGATTTACCGTATTCTGGGCAATCCGCTCTACATCGGCATGGTGCCGCACAATGGCAATGTCTATCCCGGTGAGCAAAAAGCGATCATCGAAAAGTCGCTCTGGGATAAAGTCCAGCATTTGTTGCAGGCCAACACCCCCTATGCCTCCGGCAAAAGACGGAACCAGATCGAGTCTCCGTTCAAGGGACTGCTGGTCTGCGGTTACTGCGGCGGTTCGTTCGGGATTACTTATGCAAAGAAGCGAAACCGCCGGTACATGTACTACATCTGCATCAAGGACAAGGCCCAGGCCGAGCATGTGTGCCCACTGAAAAGTTTTGCCGCCGGGGATATCGACAAAATTATCCTTAAACAACTCGGTCGGCTGATCAAAAATCCGGCCATTCTGGTAAAGCTGTTTGCTGAACTGCAGAATCAGGAAAAGGAACGCCGAAAAGAACTGCTGGAGCAGCAGTCGAAGCTGGAAAGTGAACTGTATAAACTTAGGGAACTGATGCAGACCGGAGGCGACATTATTGTTTTGCGGGAAAAGTTTGCCGAGTTCAGCCAGGAGTTGGAGGCGGTCAAAAGCGAGATCAATGCCCTGCGGGATGTGTTTTCGACGCAAGACTTGGCCTCGACCTGCGGTTCGATTGAAGCGATCTGGAACGAACTGTTTCCGGCGGAACGTTATAATCTCGTTCATTTGCTGATCGACAAGATCACGCTGTTCACCGACAGCATCGTCATGGACATCAAGCATCACGGCATCAAATCGCTGATCCGCGATCTGAAGTCCGGCCAGGATGACGTCAAGGTTTCATCCGGGCAAGACACCATCCAACTGACGATCCCGATGATGGTCAAGCGTTGGAACGGACGAAAAATCATCCTTGCTCCTGGCGGGGCCGATGCCAGCGAACCCGACAGAGAGGAACCCAACCCCATTGCTCGGAAGCTGGCTCAGGCGCACCGGCTGATGAAAATGATCGAAGCGGGCAAATATCCCACGCGGACCATGCTGGCCGAAGAACTCGGCCTTGATCCATCCAATATAGTCAAGACCCTGAACCTGCTCAACCTGTCCCCGAAAATCCAGAAGATGATCGTCGAGGGCGATCTGCCGTCCGGCATGACCCTGAAGCGGCTCTATGGCGAGGTGCCGGTCGAGTGGGAGAGGCAGGAGGAGGTGTTGTTGGGAAAAGTCGCAGAATACTGCTCACCTCTGGTCTGTCACCAGCGTCGACCGGCACGTTCTATAAATTAATGTACCCTCCAGAAATTTTTCGAAATACTTGTATCGCACAATAATTTGTGATAGATTGAATCATAAGTATCACTGATAGGCCAACTGGTGTTTTTTATACTTGTAGAAAGGACATAACATGGGTATTCCGAACATCCCAACTGATAATCTTTATAAATTCGTTGCAGTAACTGGGGTATTGATTATCTTTGTTCCAACATTTTTTCTTCTCAAAGAAGCTGCTGATATTGATAGTAAAATAATTAAGCTTCAAGGAGCAACCGATATTCTAAATGCAAAAATCAAGGTATACAATGCCATTGCCAATATTAAGATGATACAATTAAAATCGATCGAAGTTAAAACACAATTGAATATTCTCGAAAATAAACTGTCAAAGAAAATTGTATCAGAGAAAAAATCGGAAACACTATCAAGTGCTATGAAATCAATAACATGTAGTGAGACTGATCTAGCGACTTTTTGTTTACTAGCAAAAGATCTTGAATCTCTCCAGATCGAGAAAGAAAAATTGCATTGCACCGCTAAAGAAATTAGTGCTCTGAGTAATAATCTATTGTATTCGATCGTATTTTTAGTTTTCTCTTTAGTTATTGGATTTTTTATGGCGATTTGGGGATTTTGTAAATGGTATGTGAAAGTACAAAAACGCCAAGATGAAACTCCAATGTCACCCGTTATTCAAAATGCTCAATAGGTTACGATCATTGCCACTGGCGGTGCCGATGCTATTGACGCAGAAAAGGACGAACCCAATCCCATCGCGAAAAAACTGGCCCAAGCGCTCCGGCTGATGAAAATGATCGAAGCGGGCAAGTATCACACGCGGACTATGTTGGCCGAAGATCTCGGCCTTGATACGTCATACGTGATAAAAACGTTGAACCTTCTCAACTTCTCTCCCAAAATCCAGAAGATGATCGTCGAGGGCAATCTGCCGTCCGGCATGACGCTGAAACGGCTCGATAGGAAGGTTTCTCGTTAGGGCGATACACGATTCCGTCTTCAGGGGGAGGAGGAAATCAACATGCTTTATTTCGTTTCGGCGAGATCAAATGACCAGGTTTCGTTCAAGGAACAACTGTCACCGGGGCGCAGAAAAACAACATTTCCGTGGCCTTCCAGTTCGGTAAAGAAACGATCGGCGAAAATGTGAACTATGCCGGGCTTGTCCGCCTTCGCTTGATAGGTGATGTTAAGGCGATTTCCGGAATTGAATTCAGCCAACAGTACCATCGGGAGTGAGGAGCACAGCAACTCCAGAAAGAAATCACGCGGAATTGATTCCGCTAATTTAACGCGGAAGACGCCATTCTCCCGTATCACCTTGGCCGCACCTTTTTCATTGCGGATTTTGAAATGACTTTCCTGTTTTGCCAGCGAATGGGGGATTACAACCTTTGTTACTTTACCGCCCGGCAGACGGGTCAAAGACCATACTCCGGCCTGATGCGGAAAAGGCGCGGTATTTTGTATCCGGTTCCCGACTTTGACCTGTCCGTTGTTCGGCTGAAACTCAAAACGGTATTCGTATTTTACCAGAAAGATCGGGCTGGAGGAAGAGCGCATGGCGATGACCCCTTCGGCTGGAAAGCTGACGTCATATGGCCCTTGTTCCAGTACCGGATCGGTAGGAATAAAGTAATCCTGCGGCAGCAGTCGGATAAAATGTCCGCCGGTCATGTCTTCCGCGCGGCCCCGGGCGGGGATAGGGTTGCGGTCCTGCGGCAAGCGATCACACAAAAGGTTTTGTCCGCTCTGGCCGGAAAGCCAGATGATGCGCCCTCCCATTTCCGGTACGAAAATGGCTTTCAATACCCCATTGTTGATTTCGTAGGCGTTGTGATAGCCCTGCCACGTTATCTTTTTTATAGCGATATTTTTCCAGGCTGGAGGGGGAGGATAAGATCTTGGCGTTGTAAAAATGGTGTCGCGTTTCTGCTTTTCCTGTGCAAGAGTCGTTCGCAGCAACTCCGGCCGAGTGCAGAGGAAGACCGGCTTGCCCCATGCAATTCGGTGCCGTTGAAAGCTGCCCTTGCCGCTGTCGCCACGTAGCTCAATTTGAGTCTTACCGTGCAAGTCAATCCAGACCGGAACCGCCGGGGCGCCCAGTTTGATCTCTCGTTTGAAGACTGTTTCCCGGTCGACGCGGATTTCGATCATCACAGACGGAGCGATTGCGTCTTTACGCTCGATATCTTTGGGATGATCTTCGCCTTCCAGACCGATCAGCGCGGTAAATCCGTCGGCGGTGCCCCTGACATTGTAAACCATGCTGAACGGCACATGGCCACAGATGCCGTTGTTCATGTGCTCACCGCCAATCGAAATGGGATTGCCGGAGAGGTTCCGGTCAAATAAAGGCGGCATTCGTCCGCTATAAGTCCAGGACCAACGCGCATCGGTAACAGGCAGGTCGGCCGAAAGCTGAACTTCCGCCGCCGGCAGCACCGACGCCAGTAACAGTAAAAACGTCCAACCGATTTTCACCGGACGGCTTCCATCACGAAATGGCGAATTTCAAACCACCCTGGCTGCTGCCAGTTGAGCAGATATACTGCGAAATAGGAGACATCCGCCGGTGAATTAACGGTGGCAGCATATCCCTTCCAGTCCTCGGTTAGAGGCAAATTCACAAAAAAATCCTTCCTGGTCTTGCCGTAGAGATAAGCGGTCAATTTGATATTTCCGCGCGCTTCAAAGAAAATTTTGTATGGGGTATTGGGCTTGACTGCCAGCGGTGGTGTTCCGAGCGTGGAGTAATCA
>Ga0070399_1004420_pt1 | contig 11638 bp, 7 predicted proteins | sample BioMet4_FD_61217 | JGI IMG/M metagenome (GOLD analysis project Ga0070399, IMG submission 61217) | Microbial communities from bioreactor (seeded with sewage sludge) at LBNL, California, USA - Biofuel metagenome 4 (version 1) | ecosystem: Engineered > Bioreactor > Anaerobic > Unclassified ... | reverse complement strand
CCAACCTGTTCGCCGTAATAAGCATTGAGAATATAAGGTTAAGTTCCGAATGCTGCTTTATTTTTGACTGACGGAAAATAGGGCTTAACTCAGGGTCAATTCCCGCTGACAGCCAGTCTATTACCATATCAATGGAATCCTGATAAATATTTTCAGTATCAAGTTTTGTTGTTAGAACATGATAATCCGCAATTAAGAAAAAATTGTCGTATTCCTTTTGGAATTTTATCCAATTTTCCAGAGCTCCGGTATAATGCCCCAAATGGAGTTTTCCCGTAGGTCTCATTCCGCTTAAAATTCTTTTTTTAGCCATAACAAATAATAATTTTTAAATTAAACAAATAAATAAGGTTTCCAGTTTTCGTCTAATTTGGAAACAAAATTCTTAATAAACATAATATGACTCGGAACAAAAGGCTTTACCAAAAGCTGAAAGCCTGATTCTTCCAGAGTCCTGTCTCCTTTCTTGTTATTACAAACGGTACACGCACAGACAAGATTTTCCCAAGTATCCTGTCCGCCTCTGGCTTTGGGAATAATATGATCCACCGTCAGCGGCAAATCTCCTCTTCCACAGTACGCGCAACGAAAAGAGTCTCTTCTTAATACATTTTTTCTTGTCAGAAATACTTTTTTATAAGGCACCGGTATATACCTGTGCAATCTAATGACGCTTGGCCAGTCATATTGGCCTGTTACAGACCTAATAGTCTTGCGGGGGTCTGTTTTTACAAGTTCCGCTTTACCGAGATAAACAAGAACAAATGCTTTTTTTATAGTACATATCGTAATAGGTTCATAGCTTTGGTTGAGTATTAAAACCTTCGCGTTAAGTTTTCCGTCATATTTTACAGAAGACTCGAAAATTACCTCCTATTGCTTTCGGTCCTTCATAAAAAAGAACATTCTGAGAATTGTTCTTATTATAAATAAAACGAAGGCGGATATTAGCAAAATATATGAAACTCCTTTAGGAACCAGATTTGCCCAGTATAAAATAAAAGATATAACTATGTAGATAATTAAAGTAATGCTAAAAATATCAAACCATCTTCTCTGCATTATTTACCCTCTTTTATTATTCCTCCGGCAAGCACATAACCCTGTTCGTCATAAATTACTGCTGATTGACCTGGCGTTATAGCGCTTTTAGGCTCTAAAAATCTTAATTCAAACGATTTATCATCCGCTTTTACTACTTCAGCAGGCGATCCTTTATCAGAATATCTTATTTTACATCTTATAACAGACTTCTCTTTTAACTCTTTTACGCTTACATAGTTTACATCATCTGCTATAAGCCCGCTTTGGTAAACTGAATTCTTATCTCCTATTTCAACTATATTATTTTCGACATCTATTTTTTTTACATATACAGGCGAACCTGTAGCTATACCCAAACCTCTTCTTTGCCCTACCGTATAAAATGGAATGCCTTTATGCCGGCCAACTTTGCGGCCATCCATTACAATATCGCCTTCGGGCAGACTATTAATTATGTCTGGTACTTTTTCTCTTAAAAATCTTTCGTAATTGTTATCCGCAACAAAACATATTTCCTGGCTATCCGGTTTATTGGCTGTTTTAATATCATATTCTGCAGCCAATTGCCTTACTTCGGTTTTATTAAAATCGCCCAAGGGGAATAAAGTCCGGCTCAGGCTCTCCTGCGTCAGTCCCCATAAAGCGTAAGTCTGGTCTTTTTTATCATCTTCCGAAGCTTTAATACAATATCTGCCAGTCACTTCCGAAAACTCTATTCTTGAATAATGCCCTGTGGCAACAAATTTCGCGTCGAGAGAATCGGCTTTTTTAAGCATCTCCTCCCATTTTATTTTTCTATTGCATATTACACAAGGATTTGGAGTTCTTCCGTGTAAATACTCGTCAACAAAATTATCTATAACGGCTTGTTCAAACTGTTTAGTAAAATCGACCGTATAATGAGGAAAACCAAGAGAATTTGCAACGCTTTTAGCGTCAAATATGGCATCCAAAGAACAACAACCGGACTCATGTTTAGGAGCGCCTCCCACTTCCATAAAGCCCCAGGTTTTCATAGTAACACCAACTACATCGTAGCCCTGCTTTTTCAAAATAGCCGCGGCAACAGAAGAATCGACGCCACCGCTCATTGCAACAATCACTCTTTCGCTAACCAAATAAATCCCATTACATTTTTTTCTGAATGTTAAATATAAGCAATTAGATTAGTATTTACTAATATATAGAATTGAAATTTTCGGGGAAAAATTAGTAGTCTTTTTTCAAGAAACAATATTAGACAATCGTTTGTAACTCTTTGAGAAATAACGTTTAATATGATGTTCTTTTATTGAATCCGGAGATTTAACCTTAGGTTAAATCTCCTCATCAAACTCATCATCCGTATCTTCAGGCGGCATCATTTCTTCTTCGAATTTAGCTATGAACAGCTTCGAACACATCTCACCGTTAAACTTGCCTGTATTTTTGCAATTTTCGTGATTGTCTTTAACGGCTTTTACATCTTTCGATCTTTTGGAAAGAAAGAAATTATCCAGATCCTTTTCGCATTCGGTGCAGAACTGTATGTCAAGTTTCAGCTTTGCAATACTTTCCGGTAGCGGTTTGTTTAACCTTTTCATTATATGTACTTACTCAATAATTTTGAATATTGCCTCTATTCTTCCCAGTGGAGCAGCAAGCTGCACACCATTTACTTGAGATTTAATCTTGTTAAAAGTCTCTCTGGCTATTTCTACCCCTTCGTTAAAACCTTCTTCTTTCGTATTTGTTTTACTCATTCTTTCCAAAATATCTTTAGGTACTGTAGCTCCGGGAACCTCATTATTCATAAACTCCGCATTACGGTAAGATACCAAAGGCCAGATTCCACAAATAAGCGGAATTTTTATGTCTTCAATCCTTTTCATGAAATTATCAAGAATTTTAAGATCAAAAACCGGCTGTGTTATCATAAATTCCGCGCCAGCCTCAATTTTCCATTCAAGACGCCTGAGTTCTTCATCAAGATTAATTGCGCCCGGATTAACTCCAACGGCAATATTAAAACCAGTCGGAGCCCCTATTGGGTTCCCGGCAAGGTCTAAACCGTTGTTTAACCTTGTAATAAGGTTGGTTAAACCAATCGCATCTACATCAAAAACAGCAGTTGCGTCAGGATAATTCCCTAATTTTGGCGGATCGCCCGTAATTGCCAAAATATTTCTTATCCCAAGCGCCCAGGCACCAAGTAAATCGCTCTGCATACCTATTACATTTCTATCTCGGCAGGCAATATGCAAGACAGCTTCAATTCCTACTTCCCTTTGCAAAATACTTGCAAGAGCCATTCCCGACATTCTTGCCGAAGCTCTTGGTCCGTCAGGCAGATTTATTGCGTCAATTCCAAAGTAATGCAATTTTCTGGCTTTTTCTATTTCTTTTTGAGGAGAAACGCCCCTTGGCGAAACCAGTTCAACAAGTTTAACAAATTCTTTGCGCAATAGTTTGTTTGAAAGACGCGATTTTTCATTTTTCTCGTAAACTCGTACTTCAGCCGGCTTCTCAATGGCAAGCTCAGATATTTTAATATCCATCCTCTTTGATGGCTGAAGGGCTTGTACTGCTTTCCTTATTGCTTTTATATGCGTTGGATTTGTTCCGCAGCATCCGCCTACTATTTCGGCCCCTTTCTGGATAAATCTTTTTGCGTATTCCGCCATATACTCAGGGGAGGCCATGTAAATATTTCTTCCGCCAATATTTTGCGGTACGCCTGCATTTGGCTGAATTGATATTGGTATAGTGGTAATACTCTTCAGAGATTCCAAAGCTTCAAGCATCGATTTAGGGCCTACTGAACAGTTCAAACCAATAGCATCTATTTTGTATTCCTTAAGGCTCTCAGTAAATTTTGAAAGCGGAGCGCCGCTTAACAGAGTACAATCGTCATTTATTGTCATCTGAGTAATTACTGGCATTTCAGGATCGAGCTCTCTTAAAGCCTGTACGGCCAGCACCAATTCATTTACAACAGCAAAAGTTTCAAGAATAATAAGGTCTACTTTGCCATCCAGCAATCCTTTCATTTGCTCCTTAAAAGCTTCTTTTGCTTCCATGTTGCTAACTTTACCTAAAGGCTCGAGCTGAACGCCAAGAGGGCCTACGGAACCGGCCACGTAAGTATTATCTCCTGCAACCTTTCGGGCTAACTGAGCTCCTTTCAGGTTTATTTCGTATACCTTGTCTTTTAATCCGTGAGGAGTTAATTTAAAAACGTTTGCGCCAAATGTATTGGTTTCAATAACATCGGCGCCGGCATTTATATAATCTTTATGTACTTCGGTTATAAGTTCGGGATTAGTTAAATTCAACTCGTCAAAACAACGATTGATGTATATTCCTTTTTCGTAAAGATATGTTCCTGTTCCCCCGTCAAATACTATTACCTGTTTTCCAAGTTTTTCTCTAAAATTCATATAGGCTTATATTATTTTTATTCAAAAATTAAATTTAAGATAAATATTTATGTTAATCAAAGCACATCGCTATAAAAATATTTTTTGAACTCCGGGAACCTATGTTGTAACATTAAATGTTACAACACTATATCTCACAAAGTATAGAGTTTATTAATTTATAAAAGGAGTTCAAGATGAAAAAAATACAGTTATTAATCGCTGTTTTCTTACTAACCGCAACTTTCGGATACGGCCAGTCGAATTGGAAAATTGACGCGTCACATTCCAACGTAATCTTTACTGTAAGTCACATGGTTGTTTCGGAAGTTTCAGGGTATTTCAAAATTTTTGAAGGAGCGGTTTCCGCAAAAGACGATTTATTTAAGGACGCGAAAATTACTTTTTCGGCGGACGCTGCAAGCATAAATACTGATAATGAAAAAAGAGACGAACACTTAAAGTCGGACGACTTTTTCAGTACGGCTAAATATCCTAAAATTACTTTTGTAAGCAAATCTTTTAAAAAAGTAAAAAACAACAAATACAAGCTTACGGGCGATTTTACAATGAAGGGCGTCACAAAACAAATTACTCTTGATGTTACTTATAACGGCACTGTAAAAGACCCCTGGGGAAATACAAGAGCCGGTTTTAAATTATCGGGAGAATTGAACAGATTTGATTACAACCTTAAATGGAATAATGTAGTTGAGGCTGGCGGCGCAGTTGTTGGCAAAACCGTAACTATCAAATGTAATATTGAACTTGTAAAAAATAAATAGAAATGAAAATTGAAGAAGCTATCAGGCAAAAGAAATTTGCCAATAACAGGCAAAAAGGAATGGTTAACCTGATATATACTAATAATTGGTTAATTAACAAACAGTCTGTTTTGCTAAAACAATTCGGAATAACTTTACAACAGTTTAATATACTGCGAATTTTAAGAGGTCAGTTTCCTAAGCCGGCTACAATAAAACTGATAAAAAAAAGGATGCTTGACCACATGTCCGATGCTTCGAGAATAGTTGAAAAACTTAGAATCAAAGAGTTGGCCGAAAGAAAAGTATGCCCCAATGACAGAAGAAATGTGGATGTTATTATTACAAACAAAGGATTGGCTCTTTTGGCTGAAATAGATGAAAGGAAAAACGAAATGGATGGCTTTATGTCTAACCTTTCGGACCAGGAGCTGTTACAGCTTAACCAACTACTTGACAAACTGAGAGGATAAAAAAAGCCCGGTTTTAATGCCGGGCTTTTTCATTAATAAAATTTATTTATTTGAGCAGCATCATCTTTTTTACAGAATTGAAATCTTTTCCGTTTTCAAGAGACTTTGCAGTTACGCTATAGAAATAAACTCCCGAAGACAGGCTGTTTGCATTGAACTGAATATCATAGGAACCTTCTTCTTTTATTCCGTTATAAAGCTCTTTAACAACCATACCAAGCGTGTTATATACTTTTAAACTAACCTGACTTTTGTACGGTACGGAAAACTTAATTGTCGTACTCGGATTAAAAGGATTCGGATAATTCTGTTCCAGCGAGTAATTTGAAGGCAATTCTATCTGTGCGGTTGCTGCAACCAGACCAGTATTAATTTCATCACCATTAAGACCAGTTATTGAGTTATCGCCAATAACACTCAGGTTTATATTTGATTTTAATAATGATGTGGATTTAGGCGCTAACTGTACGGCAAACAAATTTGAATTATCGCTCAACTCCACTTTGCTTTGCGTCATGTTTGCCCAACTGATATAAACTGTTCCGTTTTCTTCTTTAAAAACTGCGCCTGAAAGTAATGGATTAAATTTAATACCTTTAAATTCGGCAGATTCTTTTGGATAAGAAAGTTTTAATGACAAAGAACTGATTTCGGAAGCGCGATCAAGGCAAACAGGAATTTCGAAATTTGTTTTTGCCGTTACCTTTGTCACTCCAATGTTTTTAATACCAATAGAATTTGACTTATCAATTGTTGTAACTCCCGGCAAATAAGATCTGTTAACGTCTCCTGTACATAAAGCGGCAATATCTACAAAAAGGTTTGAATTTTGCACTTTCAGAGTATCTGCACCACCGTTTGAAGCATTTAATATTACATTTTTAATAGAAGCGACATTATAAGGTTTAAAAACCCAATCAGGTCTCGCAAAAGAAGCAATTGCGTTTATATATCTTTGCATTATCAACAAAGCGTCGTTAGCGTTAACAGAATAACTCATATTAACATCACCGGCGCAAAGCTGCAACAGATCGAGAGTATCAATCTGTGAATAATACCGGCCAATAGTAAACGCGTCCGCGGAGTTAGAACCTCCCCACCCGTCTGTCTTGGTTGCTTTTATGATATAAGACCCGGCTTGTAGATTACCGAAGGAATAATTTCCATCGTTATCGGTTGTGGTAGTTAAAGAATCGTTTCCCGGCAGAATATATAACTTCAGCTGAACATTTTTAAGCGGGCTTTTTATCGTATTGTAATATGTCACTTTTCCGCTTATGCTGTAAATTGCCTGAGTAGTAAAGCTGAAAACAGGTGAATAAGGGCTTGTGCCTCCCTCGTTTGAAGCGCTTACGCGCCAGTAGTATTTAGTGTTGCCCAACAATGTGGAAACATTTAAGTAAGTATCTGTAATGCCGGTTTTGCTTAATGCAATACTTGTAAAAGCAGCATCTGTTGCAATTTGAACATTGTAATCGGAAGCTCTTGCAGAGGCATTCCACATTAATGATGAATTTAGCGGAACGCTTGCATAACCATCTGAAGGAGCGGTTAAAACAGGAGCATCGGGAGCGGTCAATACAGTTCTGAATGAACGGACAGAAGAATAATCGCTTGTCCCGTTTGAATTTGTTGCGCTGACTTTCCAATAATATGTGGTATAATTTTTTAAACCATTAACTGTAAAAGTAGTATCCGTCAATCCGTTTCTATCAGCAGTCATTGATGTAAAAGCCGCATCCGTGGCAACTTTTAAATTATAACTTGTTGCGTTTGCGGAAGAATTCCAGGATAGCGCTGCATTTATAGGAATGCTTACAGCATTTTCTGCCGGATAAACAAGCGTTGGCGGCATTGGGTATGTTACTCCCGTACTGAAGCTAAACGGAGCGGAAAATCCGCTTGATGTAGCGCCGTTTGTTGCTGATACCCGCCAATAGTAAACGGTATTTAAGGCGAGATCGTAAATTGTAAACGAAGTGGTTGTAATACCTGGCTGATAGTAAAATATTGTTTTAAATTGACTGTCGGTAGATACCTGTAAATCGTACGAAGTAGCGCCAACTGAAGTATTCCATGTTAAAGTTGGAGCCAAAGAGACACCTGAAATTCCGTTAACTGGCGAGATCAAGGCCGGAGCGCTTATACCAGATTGAGTAGAAGTTGTAAAACTCCATATTACGGAATACGCGCTTGTACCAACATTGTTAGTCGCGTTTACACGCCAGAAATACTGCGAGTTGGCGTTTAACCCTGTAACAGAAACCTGTGTTGAAGATAAGCTTGAAGCCGAATATATCACAGATGTGAAATTCACATCTGTTGCAACCTGTATGCTATATGTATTTGCTCCCGATGAGGCGTTCCATGATAACGATGGAGCTACCGAAACACCGGTGGAATAATTTGCAGGCAAGCTTAAAACAGGTACATCGGGTATAGTTGGTGTAACAGAGCCTGTTACCAATCCATTGTTATACGAAATACCAGAAACAACCGAAAGATCGGTATGAGCAATTTCGCATTGACTTGATAAGAAATTAATACTTGACGTTCCGCCATTATAAACAAATTTCATATCGCAAAGCTTACCGCTGGCAATACTAATTCCATTAGTGCTGTACCAGCCAAAAGTTACTTTGTTTCCGTTAGCGTTTACAATTGCGCCTGAGGTAAGTCCGTTAATATTAGTACCGAGTTGTGAATCTGAAGGATAAGGCGTCAGCACGCTTCTGTCAAATTGTAATTCAATTGAAATAGAACCAATGTTTGTAAAATTAGTAACGTTTATTGGTATTGTAATAATATCACCCGCTTTTGCCGATATTACACTGCCGGCGGAAACAGTAATTTGAGATGCGGACGAAACGGTTGTAAAATTTGCTGTTGAATATGGGCTTGTTCCCGCGCTATTACTTGCGCTGACACGCCAGTAATATTTCGTTTCGGGCTGCAATGAACTTAATGATAATGATGTTGAAGTAAGTCCGCTGTAATTAGCTGTTAAAGTAGTAAAATCCGCAGAAGTAGATACTTGCAAATTATAGCCCGTAGCGCCTGTAGCCGAGCTCCATATTAAGGTTGGGTTTGCCTGTATACCGGTTGAACCGGAAGAAGGAGAAACAATATTGGGAGCCGATGGTATCTGAACATCAGATAAAGTTGTAAAATGCCATACGGCGGAATACCCGCTTGTACCCGATGAATTTTCGGCGCTTACTTTCCAGTAGTATGTCGTGTTTTTTGCAAGACCGCTCAGTGAATAAATGTTTGTGTTCAAATTGCTTACATTAACAACGGGAGAAGAAAAATCAGAATTTGCAGAAACAATTACGCTGTAAGAAGAAGCTTCTGAAACCGCGTTCCATGTAAGAGAAGGATTTTGAGAAATACCCGTGCTTCCGTTATTGGGAGAGACCAAAACCGGAACGGTTGGAAGAGCCGGCGCATTTCCGTTTGATATTACTCCGTTTGTATAAACAACTCCGGTGAGATCTGTCAGATTTGGATATGAAATCTCGCATTCAGAAGTAAGAATTTTAAGATTTGAGGTTCCGCCAAGATAAGTAAAACTAAGATCGCAAAGCTTTCCGCTTGATATGTTAAGAGGATTTGCGCTGTACCAGCCAAATGTTACCTTATTGCCTATTACATTTATAATAGCGCCGCTTGCCGCGCTGTTTATATTGGAACCCAAACCCTTATCGCTTGGATATGGCGTCAAAACGCTTCTATCAAACTGTATGGCAAGCGATATTGCGCCTATATTATTAAAATTTGTAATGTTTACAGGAACAGTAACAACTGTGCCCGGAACGGCGCTTGTAATACTGCCAACTGTAACTGTTGTCTGCGCAAAACTTATTGCCGACAACAACAATAATATTGATACAAGTAATTTTATCCTGTTCATTAATCTCTCCCGAGGTTATAAGATTTTTTAATTTAATGATTCAATTTAGAAATTATATGATATCATTACAACATCAATTTTCGAGATGTGATCTAAATCTATTAGTATTAATTTATGCTAATAAAAAACCGTTCCGTAATTGTATTATTTGCCAATTATTTCAGCAGAACCATGGATTTTGTAGTTGCGGCGTTTTCTGTGGAGAGTTTATAAAAATAAACTCCGCTTGCAAGGTTTTTCCCGGCGGAAGAGAACTCTATTGTATACTTTCCCGCCGGTTTTTCTTCGTTTATTAAAGTGGTAATTTCTTTACCTGTTATATCGTATATTTTTAAAGATACCTTACCGCTTTCAGGCAGATAAAATTCAATTTTTGTGGAGGGATTAAACGGATTAGGGTAATTCTGCTTTAATTCAAATTTTTCAAGCATAGTTTTATCTTTTTTTATTCCTGTTACCATGCTAAAAAAGTTGACTATTGAAGACATAAGAACATTTCTTGCCGATTCCGGATATATGGTTTCAAAAGGAATTGACATTGTAACTACCCTTCCTGTGGCTGAACCGCCAAATTTACCTTCGTAATATATACCGGCAGCGCAATTGCTTGTATCAACTCCGCTGTACTTAAGAAAAGGAATACCCCCTGCGTTTCCTTTAATTGCATCGGGCCATTTGACGTTAATTGTTCCGTGTGTACCGTCATCAAAACCGAATTGGGAAATATTGCCGAAAGGCGGAGTTTTTAATATACCTTCGGCTTTATAATATGTACCCGATGTTCCGTTTGGAGCATCTGCTATATATTTTGCTTTTAAATAGTTCCATATAAAGCTTTTATCCGCGCTGGTTCCTTTAGCGTCAAGGTCCCATGCTATTTCGCTCCCCGATACAATAAGATTATTGCCTGCATCCAAAAAAGCTTTAACCTTATCCTGTTCGGCGCTGCTGAATGTTTCATCAGCTGTACTTTCGTCTCCCAAAATATAATCAGCCATATTGTAATTGTTAAGCGAAAAAAGACCATCCACAATGGCATCGTTAGTAGCTGAATCAAAATACAACAAACCGGCCGCTAACAGAGCGGAAGCGTGTTGCCGTACAAAATTATATGTATTGCCTGTTGACGCTCTGTCGTATCCGTTTACAATTATTGCTTTGGAACCGTAAGATGAAGGTATTCCGCACAACAGTTCGGAAAACGCCGAACTGCCGGCCGTATTGTTGGCGCATATTTTTATATAATAAATTTTCCCTTTCGTAAGATTGTTAATTACTGAATTGGAACTGTATAAATGAATTGTATCGGTAAAAGTAAGTCCGTCACCGCTAAGTAAGGCGGCATATTCTTTTGCAAGAGTATCAGGTTTAATAATTATTCGCAGCGAGCTTGAACTTTCGGATTTTATTCCGAACGACTTTGGAACCGAAGGAATGTTTGCATCGCTTAAATAGCTTGGCTGCGTCATGGGCGAAGCTTCGTTGCTTAATATTTTATAAAAGACAGGATCTGTTAACAGTTTTGGAATTTCTTTAACTACTGAGTCGACTATAATCTGCTTGTTCAGCAGTCGTATTCCGTGGCTGTAATCCAGATAATAGTTTACATGCCCATTATATACAGGTTGAATAGGCTGTCCGTTTAGTTGATGCCATCCGTAAATTACAACATTGCCGGGTTTTTCAAGTATCTTAATACTTATAATAACGTCCTTCTTTATTCCGCCTACAAGATACCCAAGCGGAGCTCCGGCAGCTGCTCTTTGAGCTTCAATTGCGGCATTGTGCTCAATAAATTTTGCGACCGAAGAATTTGAATCGCCTACCGGAGTGTAAGTAACCGGCGCTAGTTTAACATCGGCATTTGCATAAATATCGTCTACAAGTTTGCTTGTTGGCAGCGTTGCCCCAAACAGATTCGCAATTTTTTGTGCCGTAACAGGTCCCATTGGTATTCTGCAGTAATCGCTGTTAGAGCCAATAGCCAGATAATCAGGCAAGACTTCATAAGACACTTTATGCGATGTGCCGGAAGCATCCTGAAAA
>Ga0070399_1004419_pt1 | contig 11638 bp, 14 predicted proteins | sample BioMet4_FD_61217 | JGI IMG/M metagenome (GOLD analysis project Ga0070399, IMG submission 61217) | Microbial communities from bioreactor (seeded with sewage sludge) at LBNL, California, USA - Biofuel metagenome 4 (version 1) | ecosystem: Engineered > Bioreactor > Anaerobic > Unclassified ... | reverse complement strand
AGGGGAGCTTCGGGTCGGGCCCGACAGACTTCCCGTGCGGCAGAGGCGGCTATTCGCCCAGTCCGCTGTCGATGAGTCCGATCAGGGCGGTCACGGCTGCCTCTTCATCCGGGCCGGCGGCGGAGATTTCCACGCGGCTGCCCTGGTTCAGAACCATATTCAAAACGGAGACGATCGACTTCGCGTTGGCGGGCCGGTCGGCGGGATGATCCAGGTTCTGCACGGTGATCCGGGACTGGAATTTCTTTGCCTCCTCGATGAACCGGGAGGCGGGGCGTGCATGGATTCCGCTGGCATTGCGGACAGTGGTTTTGGCTGTATACATGGCTTATCGATCCTTTCCCTGATGTTCGGACAGCGATGTCCGCAGATACGTCAGCACTTCCTGCTCGGTGGAGAACGTCTGGACCTGCCGGGCGAGCGTCTCCATCTGCGCGAGCGTGAGCCGCGAGAGCGCGCGCTTGACGCGCGGAACCTGAGAGATGTTCATGGAGAGGGTCCGCATACCGGCGCCGACCAAAACCGGCGCGGCGAGCTCGTTCCCGCCCATCTCTCCGCAGACGCTGATCGGCTTGCCCGCGCGGACAAAGGCCTGGACCGCCTGGCAGATCACACGGAACATGGCGGGATGGAAGGTCTGATAATAGGCGTTCAGGGCGGGATTCATCCGGTCGGCGGCGGTCAGGTACTGGCACAGATCATTGGTGCCGATCGACGCGAAATCCACCTCCCGCGCCGCCTGGTCCGCGACGACTGCGATCGAGGGGACCTCGATCATGATGCCCAGCCGGAACGAATCGCTGACAGGGACACCCTCCGCCAGCAGCTCGTCCCGAACCGCACGGATGAGGCCCTTCGCTCTGCGGATGTTGTCCAGACTGGAGACCATCGGGAGCATCAGCCACAGATCCCCGAAAACAGATGCGCGCAGCGCGGCGCGGATCTGGGTCCGGAACAGCTCCGGCTGAGAAAAGCTGAGGCGGAGCGCGCGGTTTCCGAGGAACGGGTTGTCCTCGTGCGGGAGGGGCAGATACGGCAGGGACTTGTCGCCGCCGATGTCCATGGTGCGCAGCGTGACGTGCCGGCCGCTCCAGGCGAGCAGGACCTTTTTATATGCCTCGAACTGCTCGTCCTCGGAAGGCGCGTGCTGACTCTGCATATAGAGAAATTCCGTCCGGTACAGCCCGACGCAGTCGGTGCAGTCTGCATTCCGCAGCTCCTCCGGCTGGGAGGAGCCGATGTTCAGACCGATGTCGATGTGCACGCCGTCGGCGGTCAGAGCCTCCCGCAGCCGATACTGCTCCGCATCGCTCCGGTCGGCCAGGTACTGCACCCGCTTCTGCTCGCGGGCGGATACGGTTTCGCGGTCGGGCGAGAGAATCAGCTCGCCGCTCATGGCGTCCAGCACCGCGTCCATCCCGTCCTCCGCGCGCCCGAGCAGGCCGCGGATGCCGAGAACGGCCGGAATCCCGTAGCTTCTGGCGATGATGGCGGTGTGGGATGTTTTTCCACCCGACTCCGCCGCGATGCCCAGGACGTTCCCCCGGTCCAGCATGGCCGTATCGGAGGGCAGCAGATCGTGCGCGGCCACGATGACCGGCCGGGCCAGATGGGAGAGGTCCTTTTCGGGCAGGCCGTAATAGTTGCGCAGAAGCCGCTGCTTTACATCCAGAATGTCCGCTGAACGCTCCGACAAAAGAGCGTCCGAGGCCCCGGCCAGCATGGAGGCGTACTGCGAAAACACCGTTTCGACGGCATAGTCGGGCGTGTACGATTCCTCCTCGATCAGCGCGCGGATGTCCTCGTCCATCGCTTCGTCGAACAGAATATCCCGGTGGGCCTGGAAGATGTCGGCCTTTTCCGGGTCAACGGGCCGAAGAGAGGCACAGATCGCCTGCAGCTCCCGGTCGGCGGACTGCCGGGCGGCCTCATATTTTGCCAGGACCTCCGCCTTGTCGCGGGCGTCGAAACGGGCGGCGGCGACGTCGGCATGGAAGGGACGATAGACGAACAGCGGGCCGTGCGCGATCCCGGACGACACGGGATTGCCTGTCATTGTTTCCATGAGCCATTCCCTCTTTGTCAGATGATCTGGGGCTGAACTTTAGTATAGCATCCGAAGAAATGACTGTCAATAAATTCAGCCATTTTAATGAAAGAAATAATCAAATGACCCACATAAAGCAAACAGACGGGCAATCTGTGAAAAAACAGATAAATGGAAATCAGAGACAAATAATTGCCATAAATACGGATAAATATGAGATTATCACAAAGTAATCCGATATAAAATTAAAAAATGCAAAAAAGAAGAAAACTGTTGCAAGCAAAAAAATGACAGAAATAGTCACATTTATATTGACACCGGAAATACATTGGAATATAATTACGATAATGACAGATGCTGCTGGAGAGGAGACATACGGATGAAGAGCATTTTTCCGGACAAGATTTCTCCGAAAATACCGGGAATCCTGCTGATCAGCCACGGAACGCTCGCGCTGGGCGCCGTCGAGGCGGCGGAAATGATCCTGGGCGAGACGGAAAACCTCGCGGCGCTTTGCTTCGAGGGCGACTGCAACCCTGAGGATTTCGGTCATAAAATCAAAGACACGGTCGAGGCGTTTCCGGCCGGCTGTCTGGTGCTGGTGGATCTGATGGGCGGGACGCCCTTCAACCAGCTCATGCTGGAGGCGCCCCGCGACCGGTACCGCGCGGTGTGCGGGATGAATCTCAGCATGGTGGCGGAAGTGATTTCAAACAGGGCAGATCTGAGCCTGGAGGAATTGGCGCAGACCGCGGTGTCGGCCGGAACCGCCGGCGTGGTGGATGTGGCTGCCTTTTTAAGCAAGAGAATGATGAGTCAGGATCATTCTAAATAATTTAGGGGAGGAAAGAGTATGAATCTATTTCAGGCAATCCTGCTCGGCGGGCTGTATTGGCTGAGCTACTGCGGATTCGGATGCCATTTCCTGAATCTGTGGGTCCTTCAGCCGCTGCCCCTGTCCGTACTGGTCGGACTGATTCTGGGCGACGTGCCGACCGCGATGATCGTGGGCGCGACCATTCAGCCGATGTACCTCTCGCAGACCCAGGCAGGCTGGGTCATCACCAACGACACCTCGGCGGCCGGCATCATCACGGCTGCGGTCGTGATCACGAGCGGCATGGAGATCAAGAGCGCCATGGCCGTCGCCGTCACAGTCGGCGTCGTCATGAGCCAGCTGACCAATGTCCGCATGACGGTCGGCGCGGTCTGGAACCATCTGACCGACCGCTACATCGCCAAGGGGGAATATGAGAAGACCTGGCTTTCCTCTGTCGTATTCCCCAGCTTGTTCAAAATCATTCTGTACTGGCTGCCGATGACGCTGGCCCTGTATTTCGGCGCGGAGTCCCTGGGCCTGTTTGTCAACGGCCTGCCCGCCTGGCTGCAGAGCGGTCTGTCCGCTGTGGGCAGCCTGATGCCGATTCTCGGCATGTGCATCGTGGCATCCGCGATCAACAAGAGAGGCTATTTCCCCTTCTTCATCGCGGGCTTCTTCGCGGTCGCCTACACCGGACTTTCTCCGATCGGCATCGCGCTTCTCGGCGTTTTTGTCGCGTTCTTCTTCTATTTCTGCAGCAACCGGGGCGAGGGCCTCAACCTCGACCTGAGCGCGCTTCACAACAATCCGGACCGCAGGGTCTCTCCGAGAGAACTCGATCTGGCGACGCTGCGCCTGCTGTTCTTCTACACCTCCGGCAACAGCTATGAACGCTACCAGGCCAACGGCGTTGTCACGACGATGTACCCGGTTCTGAAAAAGCTGTACAAGGACAACCCCGACGGGATGAAAGAGGCCATGGAGCGCACCTCCGAGCTGTTCAACGCCGAGGACATGACGGCTGCGCTGCCGATCGGCATCGCGATCTCCATGGAGGAACAGAAGGCGGCCGCCGCACCGGTGGAGGGCGAGCTGATCACAGAGACGAAAGCCGCGCTCTTCCCGCCGATGGCCGCGCTCGGCGACACCCTCAACTGGGCGACGATCGTTCCGGTCGTGCTGGCGCTGATGTGCCCGTACGCGCTGACCGGCGCCTGGTGGCCCGGCATCGCCGCAATCGTGATCTGCGGCGTGATCTGCAACTCCGAGGCGTTCTTCCTGATGCGCTTCGGCTACAACATCGGCACAAAGGCCGTCAAGCAACTGACGGAGAGCGGGATCATCGACAAGATTCTGTCGCTGTTCACGGTGCTGGGTCTGTTCGTGATCGGCGGCATGACCAGCTCTCTCGTGAACGTATCGACGCCGCTTGTCATTACGACGGCGGAATCCACGATCGCGCTTCAGACCGATCTGTTCGACCGGATCGTTCCGGACCTGCTGACCTTTGTCGCGACCATGATTATTTACCGGATCCTGAAAAAGGGCAAGACGCCCATCATCGCCGTGATCCTCGGCATGGTCCTGGTCGGACTCGTCTGCGGCGCGCTGGGAATTCTTGCGTAACTTGCGTAAAGAGCGGTCTGATGATATAATCAGACATGGAATACCGGATTTTGAATGCTCCTGAGCCCTGGCCCGGGAACGGAAAGGGGATCTGACCGAAGTGGCTAATTTGGCATTGGTACGTGTGGACAACCGACTGATTCACGGGCAGGTGGCCACCGGCTTCATCGGGAAGCTGGGCGTCGGCAAGATCGTTGTGATCGACGACAAGACGGCGACGAACGAATTTGCCCGCGACGTGCTTGCACTGGCGGTGCCGCCAGGAGTCACACTCGAGGTCTACACAGCCGCGCAGGCCGCTGAGGTGTGGAAGAAGGACCAGTTCGGCACGGGCACAGTCATGGTGATCGCCAAGAGCATCCCGACTGTTTTTCAGGCGTTCGAGGGCGGATTCGCGTTTTCTTCCCTGATGATCGGCGGGACGGCGATCGCGCCGGACCGGAAAAAAATCGAGGGCGCGATCTCCCTGAACGCGGAGGAGGCCGGAATGCTGGATCAGATGGCCGAGAAGGACATCAAGATTACCTTCCAGCAGACGGCGCAGACGAGAATCACCTCCTGGCACGAGATCAGAAAGAGACTGCCGTTTTAAACAAATCACACAGCCACCGGCCGATCCTGACCGGTGGCTGCGCCGTATGGACCAGAAGTTCCTGAAAAGTGAGGGATTCTTTCAGAATTTGAAGAAAATGATGTTTTATTTCGGCCTGCCCCATGCTATAATAAGCAAAAGATCCGGTGCGGCGCTGCTGTCCGCCCGGCTCGGAGCGAACGGATGACGTGAGACGGTGCGGCACGGCAGCCCGCCTGGAGCCCCCGCTGTACGTTCGTGTGAAAATAGATAGGCGGAGGATTAGATATGGGTGGGGCAAAAGAGGAACTGATGCGTTTTACGGTTCTCAATGAACTGGCTAAAACAGATCAGATGAGCACGGCGGACGCCATTCAGCTCCTGAACGTCTCAGAATCCACAGTGCGGCGCCTGTTCGCCAAGCTGGAGGCCTGCCACGACGTGATTCGGGTCTATGGCGGGATCCGCGCGAACCGGAGTCAGAACAGCTATCAGTACGACCGTTTTTATTCGCATGAGCAGGAGGCCAAAAGTGTGATCGGCAATATCGCCGGGAATCTGGTGGCGAATTCCGACTGCATTTTCATCGACTGCGGGACGACGACGGTGCACATGGTCCAGAGGCTCGTGGAGCGCATGCAGAGCGGGGAGCTCCACAACATTTCCATCGTGACGAATTCTCTCGTCAATCTGGAGCTGCTGGCGCCGCACTGCAAGGCCATCCTCGCGGGCGGGATCTATACGCCGGAGCGCAAGAGCTTCGCGGGATATTTGAGCGAACGGTTCATCACACAGTTTCATTTCAACAAGAGCTTTATCGGCGTGGACGGATTCACCTTCGAGGAGGGCTTCGCCACGGCCGACCCCGACTTCGCGCGCCTGAGCGGCGCCGCGGCGACGGCTGCCGACGAGACCTTCGTGCTGATGGATTCGTCCAAGATCGGCCGCCGGTCGTTCGTCGTGTACGACAAATATGTACGGATCCACAAGATCATCACAGATTCTCATGTCAAGGCGGAGGATCTGGAACGCTTCAAGGAAAACGGAATCGACGTTTTTATCGGCAAGTGAGCCGAAGAACCGGCTGCCTGCCATGCGGAAAGGCGGGGAGAATTCTGAAACAGACGGACAACAATGACCTTCCGATTTACATTTACGGCCGGCAGGTCGGACTTTTCGACGGGGAAGCGGCCTACGTAGCCATTCCGTGGCCGATGTCGCTGTGGAAAAGATGCCGGGAGGTGCGGGTCCCCTACGAGCAGATCCGGCGGATCTCCATGATGCAGAGCAACAGCGATCTGAGCATCTATCTCACGACGGACAGCGGCGGCGGGAAACAGACGGGCTACACCATCAACCTGGGGATTGATCTGCCGCGGGCGGTCGTGATGTTTGAGCACGCCGTGTCGCTGGTCAGGCAGAAGAACAGGGACGCGCAGGTCTATCTGCCCCCGGCGCTGGTCAAAAAGCTCGAGGGCAGAACATGCTGCACAAAATAGACAGAACAGCGGCAGCGCGGAGGAAATGAAATTTCCTCCGCGCTGCCGCTGTTTTACGGATGGCCGCCGCAGGCGGCTCCGTCCGCGACGGTGATCTCGTCGAGCGAACGGCAGATGACGTCGGCAAACGGCTCCATGCGGGAGCGGGTGCTCTCTGATTCGGGAATTCCGACGGAAAAGGCGCCGGCGCGCCGGGCCATCTGAAGATCGACATACATGTCGCCCACCATGACGATCCGGTTCGCCGGGACGGAAAACCGTTCGGCGAGCGCGAGCAGCGCGTCCGGCTCCGGCTTGACGCGCGGGACCTCGCTGGGCGAGAGAATAAAGGACAGGTTTTCCGCATGACAGTAGCGGCTGATGACGCGGACCGCGCGTTCCCGGCTGTCCAGCGTCACGATCCCGTATGGGACGCCGCCCGCGTCCAGGCGGCGGAAGATCTCCGGAAAGCCGCGGTGGGGCCGGATGGCGCATGCGTCGTCCAGATGCCGGTCGGCCCAGGCGTGGACGTATTCGGCGAGCGTTCTCGCATCCGACCAGGGCAGGCGCAGATGCTCCGCGAAAAAGGCGGCGGAGACAAGGACCTCCTCCGACACGGAGGCGATGATCGCGGGGCTGTCCGGGCGGAGCCCCAGCATCTCCGGCTCGCCCGCCTGCGTAAAGCGGAAGCGGACGCCGAGCTGAAGCATCCATTCGGAGACGAATTCCCGGCAGGCGCCCTGCCGGAGCATGGCTATAATGCGCATCCGGTTCAGCTCGAGCAGGAAAACCTCGCTGTCGAACAAAAGCCCATCCTTGTCGAACGCGATCAGCGCGGCCTCGACGGTATGGGAGCCGATCCTCAGCGTGTGCAGGGCGGTGTTCATGGTTCCGACCTCAGACACCGGCGGTCAGAGCGCGGAACTGCGGATGGCTTCCAGCAGAATGCCGGTGAACTCCGCCATCGTCTGCTCGGTGGCAATCGTGATCCGAAGATGCTTCTCGCTGTTTCCGGTAAAAATGCGGATCAGATAGCCGTGGTCCGCGCATATCTGCTTGATGTTCTCGACATCATAGCCGGTCAGCTTGATGTAGACAAAGTTCGCGTCGGAACGGAAGGCCAGCACGCCGGGGACCTTGTTCAGCGTGTCGATGAACCGCTCTCTGGAGGAAATGATCTTTTGAGAGACGGCGCGGTAATACGCGTCGTCCTGCAGGGCGGCAATGGCGATCCGCTTGCTGATGTGCGGGATGCGGTGCAGGGGCATGTCCAGCCAGAGCACCCGCTTCAGCGCGGCGCTGCAGAAGCCGTAGCCGATGCGGAGGTTCGCCAGTCCGTAGTATTTGGAGAACGTTCTCGAAAAGACCACGTTGTCGTATGTCTCAATCATGCGCCGCGCGTCCAGATGATAGGGAGCGAAGCCGTAGTAAGCCTCATCCACGACGATCAGGGACTGCGGGAAGTCGCGCACAAGGCCCTCGAGCTCGGCGGCGTCCACCTGATTGCCGGTCGGCATGGCGGGCGAGGTGATGAAGATGATCCGCGGCTTCCACTTTTCCGCCAGACTGCGCAGCTGCGCGATGTCGTGCACGCATTTGTCCGGTCCCTCCAGGATCGGATAACAGACCTTGTTGCAGAATTTATATTCCGCAATCCCGAAATAATAACTCCATCCGGGGTCCGGCAGCAGCACGGTCCTGCCGCGTCCGGCGGCCAGACTGAAAATGCTCTTGATGATCTCCGCCGAGCCGTTGTTGAGGAAAATCAGGTCGGACGGGATCCCCGTTTTGGCGGAAATCGCGTCAATCAGGTCATCCCTTGCGCCCGACTCATAGAGATAGAGATCGGAAACGTCAAAATTTTTCAATGCGTCCAGGCATTTCGGCGAGGGGCCGTACAGGTTCTCATTGTAATGAAGCCGACCGGAAATCTGTTCTGTCGGAACTCCGGCATAGCGGCTGATTCCGTCATATTCCTGAAAGAGGTCGAATTGATTGTTTTCCATGAGCAGCTACACTCCATCCTTTTCTTAAGTCCTGTACGATTATCATACTCGTGAGCGTCAAAATTGTCAAGCATAAATGACCGATATAGTCATAAATATGGCTGATTCTTTCTGCAAGATGGGATAAAATGAGACAACCTGACGGAATCGTCGCCCGGACGGCGGAAGTTGGACGGGAGAAGAGCGCATTTTGCCGGAAATTCTGGCAGAACCGGCAAAGCGGAAAGAACGCTCCCGCCCGGTTTTGAAGGAATACGGCACGGGCGGAGATGCGGCCGGCGGGCGCAGGACAGCGAAACGCCCGTCTGCTCTTCGCAGACGGGCGTTTCGCCACAGGCCGCGCCGCACGGGGCCGCGTGAACGGCTCCCATGCGTCCGCGGCGGGGAGGGCGGCCCCCGATCTCCGGGGGCGGGATTCTTTCCGGGGCGTCTGCCGGAAACGGGCGCCTAATTTTTGCCGATGAGGAACAGTCCGGCGATGCACACCAGCACGCCGGCAATTTTTGTCATGCTGATCGGCTCGTGATAGACGAAAACGCCGACAAAGATCAGGCAGATTGCCAGTATGATGCTGTAAACGAGCTGCCCGCTGCTGACATTCCAGCCGGCCTGATACATATAAATCGATCCGGCCTCCAATCCGACGACGGCCAGGCCGAGGAGGAAGCTGCTCCCGTTCAGATGGCGGTATTCCTGCAGCAGATTTTTCCCGCTGCCGAATACAAAATACAGGGCGGCGGAAAAAACGGCGCCGACGACATAGGTCACGGTCAGGGACGCGAACGGGTTGACCGAGGCCGGGGTTTCTTTTGAACAGATGTTGTAGCATACATTGGAAAGGACGATCAAGGCGATGGGCCAAATCATGGAAATCCGCATAAACGCTCCAAAACTGACCCGGCAAAAAAAGCCGACAGCCAGTTTAGCCTGACTGTCGGTAGGTGCTCACCCGTAATGATTCTTTTATACCACGAAAACAGACATTCCGCAAGCGCGCTGCTTTTTAAAATTTCCGCCGGCCGGATCGCCGGCGGGCAGGCGGCGGGACGGTTCAGAACGTCCGCTTCATCTGCTGGAGATAGAAGGACCGATTGTCCACCGCGCGCATGGTCGCCAGAATCCCGTCCAGGTGATCGTACTCGTGCTGCAGGAGTTCCGAATAATCGCCCTCCAGGTGCATCTTCTGCGGCTGGAGACCGGCGTCCAGGTACCGGATGTCCGCCCGTCTGTATCTGGATACGCGGACCAGGAGGCCGGGGAAGGACATGCAGTCGTCCAGGAGCTCGTACGTCTCGTCGTCCGGAAAGGTCAGCACCGGGTTGATGAACACAAAGGGCCTTTTGTCGTACAGATAGAGCAGGCGCTTCTGCACGCCGATCTGCGGCGCCGCGACGGCGCGTCCCGCTCCGTAAACCCTCCTGTATTCCATCAGAGTGTCGTGCAGATCGGTCACCCAGCCCGCGATCAGAGGCGCATCTGCCGCCGTGATCTCCGTGCTGGTTTCGTACAGCTTCGGATTGCCGAGTTTCAGAATTTCCCGTATCATATGTCTGCCCCTTTCTGTACAGATCGATTTTCGTTCGTGCGCCGGCCCGGCGAATCGGGACCGGAGCCTTTCCAGAGCAACAAGAGGTTCAGCGGGCGTCCGGAGCCCCGCCTTCCGGCTGCGCCGGCGATCCGTCGGCGAGCCACACCCGATGCCCCCACCGGCCCAGCATGTCGAGAGCCGGCGTCAGCGCCCTGCCGAGTTCGGTCAGCGAGTACTCCACATGGGGCGGGATCGCCTGAAACTCCCGGCGCAGCACAAGACCATGCTCCTCCAGCTCCCCGAGCGTCCGGGAGAGCATCAGGGCCGAAATGCCGCCGACCTGCCGCTGAAGTTCGTTGAAGCGGATGCTCTCATTCTCCGTCAGGATGTACAGGATGTACATGGTCCATTTGCCGGACAGCACGTCCAGCGCGTACTTCACGGGACAATCCTTCATCCCGCCACCTCCGATGCCACATTTGAACTTAACTTTTATTCAGTACTTGTTTTTATTTAGCGAACGTCTATACTGTAACGCAGACGGAGCGAATTGTCAATCCGCAATATTCAGAATCGGCATCTGGAGGATAACACGATGACCAACACGGAAAAAGTATGGGATTACCTGGATCGGGCGAAGATTTTTTATGTGGCCACGGCGGACGGCGACCAGCCGAAATGCAGACCGTTCAGCTTCAAGATGATGGCGGACGGAAAAATCTATTTTGGCGTCGGCACCTTCAAGGACTGCTATCGCCAGCTGGAACGCAATCCGAAAATGGAGATCGTCGCAAGCGACGGAAAGGGTTTCCTGCGCTACTACGGCAAGGCGGTCTTTGACGACGACCCGGCCCTGTTCCAACAGGCCTGTGCGGAAGCCGACTACATCCCCAAAATGTACAACGAAAAGACCGGCCGCAGGCTCAGAATGTTCCATCTGGGGGAAGCGACCGCCGAGCTCCGCAGTCTCGCGGGAATCCAGGAATCCTTGCCCATGTAGCCGCCAGTCCCGCGGAGAGCGCGCGGGCGCCGGGCGGCGTCCCGTTCGCGGGGCGGCTCGCGCCCTTCGCATATCCCGTGAGATCGGCCGGCGGCAAAGGCTGCCGCGAATGACGAATCATTCGCGGCAGCCTTTGTTTTCCGGTGCCGTCCGTTATCAGAATTTTTCCCGGCTGTACCGGTCGATCTCCGCCGTCAGCGCCTCGTAGACGCCGGGGAAGGTGCTCATCGGCAGGCCCTGGGACGCGTTCGGAATGAAATACAGCTTTCCGCACTCGTCACAGGCGCGACGGACCTCGCGCACAATGTCCTCGTGCGTCCAGCCCGGCTTGTCGACGGCCGCGCTGTCGATGCCGCCCATGAAGCTGATCTTCCCGCCGTACTTTTTGATGAGCGCCGGGATGTCGTTCGAGGTCATGCAGCCCTGCCAGATGTTGACGCCCATTTCGATCATGTCGGGCACCAGCGTCGCGGCGTAGGAATCGGAGTGGTGCACGACCAGCTCCACGCCGTGCTGGTGGTAGTAGCCGTAGATCTGCTTGTAGCTCTCGAGGAAGAAATCC
>Ga0070399_1004411_pt1 | contig 11665 bp, 10 predicted proteins | sample BioMet4_FD_61217 | JGI IMG/M metagenome (GOLD analysis project Ga0070399, IMG submission 61217) | Microbial communities from bioreactor (seeded with sewage sludge) at LBNL, California, USA - Biofuel metagenome 4 (version 1) | ecosystem: Engineered > Bioreactor > Anaerobic > Unclassified ... | reverse complement strand
GGTCAAATGACATCATTGAAAACGCAGTCCAATTTTTCACAGAAAAAGTGCCCAAAAAGCCTGATATCATGCGGCTTTCACCGCATGATATCATTTTTGGGCACTTAGTATGGTGGGGGATGGTGGATTCGAACCACCGAAGGCGGTGCCAGCAGATTTACAGTCTGTCCCCTTTGGCCACTCGGGAAATCCCCCATATGAAATTGGAGCTGGTGGACGGATTCGAACCCCCGACCTGCTGATTACAAATCAGCTGCTCTACCAGCTGAGCTACACCAGCACATGCACCGGAACCAGCGAAAATTATATTAACAGAAGTTCCTTACTTTGTCAACCACAAAAACCGGAATGCCCTAAAAATTCCATATGCGAAGCATGGAAAGGAAGATACAAATGAATTTAACTCAGCTCTCCGACGTATACCGCGACAGTGCCGCGCAGATCAGTGCCCGCATGCGCGCCCTGCGCGCCGCGGAGCACGAGGCCAGGGACCCGGATGAGGTCCGGCAGCTCCAGATACGTCTGGCCGCCCTGCGCCCTCTTTTGCAGGAAGCCAACGAATTATCCGTTTTGCTTGCACATTATTACGACAGGAGTTATCATAAAAATGAAAAGTACACCGTATGAGAACTGGGACGGCGCCAGTTTTCAGTTGTGGCGCAGCGCTCAGGGCGGCGACAACCGTGAACAGATGGAGCGCCTTTTCAACAATCTGCCGAAAGCCATGCGGGAAGAACTGACGGACCGGCAGCGTCAGATGCTGCAGATGCACTTCCTGCAGGGCATGAGCGTCACCGTCATCGCCGGAAAACTGGGGGTGAGCAAGTCCACCGTTTCACGCACCCTTGCCCGTTCCACGGACAAACTGTTTCATTCCCTGCGCTACAGCCTTTAGCCCCCGATTTATATGGATTTGAAAGGAAGTGGGAACTCTATGTTTCAAAAAGCCATGCAGCACCAATGGTCCCGGCTGCTGATCGCCATTTTCGGCACGCTGATCTATGCTCTTGCCGTGAACCTGTTCATCGTCCCTCAGAAGCTGTATACGGGCGGCATGCTGGGTATGTGTCAGGTGATCCGGACCGTTCTGGCCACCTACTGTCACTTTACCGTCACGGCTTTCGATCTGGCCGGTATTTTGTATTTCATTTTGAACATTCCTCTTTTCTGGCTGGCGTGGAAGGGTCTTGGCAAACGGTTCGTGTTTAACACCATTGTCTGCACCGCCAGCAGCTCCCTGTTTCTGGTGCTGATTACCGCCCCCGCGGCGCCCATTGTGCAGGACCCGCTGACCGGCTGCCTGCTGGGCGGCATTCTTGCCGGCTTCGGCGGCGGCCTTATCCTCACCTGCGGCTGTTCCGGCGGCGGATTGGATATTGTGGGCCTGTACCTGTTTAAGAAGGGGAAGGGCTTCACGGTGGGAAAATTCAGCATTACCTTCAACGCGGTTCTCTTTGCGGTCTGTCTGCTGCTGTTCGATGTGCCTACCGTCATCTACTCCGTCATCTTCATCGTTTTCAACTCCCTGTTCGTGGACCGCGCCCACCAGCAGAACATCACGGTGCAGGTGATGATCTTCACCAAGCACAAAAATCCCGATCTGCCCCGGTTTATTATGGAGGAACTGGAGCGGGGCGTCACCTTCTGGGAAGGGCAGGGCGGTTACACCGGCGACGAGGTGCGCGTGCTGTGCGTGTGTGTATCCAAGTATGAGATCGACACGCTGCAGTCTGCCGTCCGGGAGATGGACCCCAATGCGTTCTTTATCGTGCAGGAAGGCGTCCGCGTGGGCGGCAACTTCACCCGCAAGCTCTCATAGCGCCCGTTCCCGCAGCGGAGCCCTCCGGCGGAAGGTTCCGCTGCTTTTTTGCAGAAAATAGAGGAGTTTTTGCTTTTGCCGCAAAATTGTGGTATGCTAAAACCAATAAAGTGGGGAAATCCCGCGGACGGAGGCAGTTATGGACAAAGAGATGAAGATCGCCGTGTTGATCGACGCGGAAAATATCTCCTCGAAATATGTAAACGTGATTCTCAGTGAGGCGAACAACCTGGGCAGCGTGATCTACAAGCGCATTTACGGGGACTGGACGTCTTCCCGCATGAGCAGCTGGAAGACAACGGTGCTGGACAATTCCATCCAGCCCATTCAGCAGTACAGCAATGTGACGGGGAAGAATTCTTCGGATTCCTCCCTGATCATCGACGCCATGGATCTGCTCTATCAGGGCCGGCTGGACGGTTTTTGCATCGTTTCCTCCGACAGCGATTTTACCCGTCTTGCTTCGCGGCTGCGGGAGGCCGAGATCTATGTGCTTGGCATGGGCGAACAAAAGACGCCCCGTTCCTTTATCTCCGCCTGCAATAAATTTTCCTATCTGGATCTGCTCTACGACGACGGCACCAAGCATGAAGCGCCCCAGCCCGCCGAGAAGCTGCAGCCTGTTGCGCCCGCCGAGAGCCGGGGAGAGAAAAGACCGGAGAAGCATGTGGAGAAAAACGGTTCCGACCTCAAGAGCATCAAAAAAGCCCTGCGGGAACTGGCGGAGGAAAACTCCGACGACGGCGGCTGGATCCTTTCGGGGATGCTGGGCCAGCTCCTGATGCGCCGATTCCCGGACTTTGATGTGCGGAACTTCGGCTCCAAGAAGTTTGTGCCTTTCATCCAGTCCCTGGGTTTGTTTGAAACCAGAGAATCCGGCGGTGATGAGAACAACGGCTCCCGTGTGGTTTCTTTCCGCCTGAAATAAGCATCACGCCTCCGACTCGCCGGAGAGCAAAACGACACAATGGAACAGCGTCCGTCTTTCCCGGGAGGGAAAGACGGACGCTGTTCCATTGCAGGGGGAACCCTGTTTTCAGATCTGTTCGATGGCCTCCCGCAGCGCTGCGGCAGAGGGAAAGCGGTCGCGGGGATCCACTGCCAGCGCCCGGCAGGCGATCCGGCCCAGTGCGTCCGCCAAACCGCGGCTCTCCGCGTCAAACTGCGCGCCGATCCCTGCGCCCCGCGCCTGCGCGCAGGCGGCATAGCGCACAATGGCGGGCTCGCCCACCACGGCGCCCCGCAGCCGCTGCACCGTGGCTCTGTCCCGTTCCTTGGGCGTGAAAGGCGTGGGATAGGGGGGCAGAAGCGGGATCCGGTTGTCGTTGAGCAGGCGGTAGAGAACCATGCCCAGCGCGTACAGATCGGCGGCGGGCGTAAACGGCGCTCCCTGATAGACCTCCGGCGGCATATGGGTCAGCGTGCCGGCGCGGCCCTTGCCCTCCGTGGGGCGCTCCAGATAGTGGGCGATGCCGAAATCGCCCAGCTTGTAGCGGCCGTTTTCCGGCTGATAGAAAAGATTGTCCGGCTTGATGTCCCGGTGGATGATGCCGTGGGCTTCGCAGGCCTCCAGCGCCCGGGCAATGTCGATGCCGAGCCGGGCGATCTCCTGCACCGTCAGATTCCTTTCACACAGTATGCTCTTGAACGGCACAAGACGCTCCATGCGCAAAAGGATGACCCAGCCGAATTCGCCCGGTTCGTCCAGCGGCACCGTCTGACAGTCATACAGCTGCACGACGTTTTCACAGCAGGCCAGATCCCGCATGAGATCCACCTCCCGCTGCGTTTCCTTCATCAGCGCCTCAAAATAGGCTTTGGCACCGTCCGGATCCAGCCCCTCCGCCCGGGCCGTGTACAGGTCGCCGGTGGAAAAGGGAATCCGCACCTCTTTTACGGCCGCATATGCCGTGGTCCCGCCGCGTACGGTCTTGACCTGCCAGACGCGGCCGAAGGAGCCCTGCCCCAGAAATTTGTCCACCTGCCAGACGTCCCACAGCGGTTCAAACCGCCGGATGATATCCTCCATAACCGGTTTCCTTTCTTCCGCGGCGCTCACAGCTGCAGCGTCTGTACGGCCCGAATGTTGCGCAGGAGCCGCAGTTCCTTGTCGGGGGTTAAATCCTTCAGCCGCCCCAGCTGATAGAGCCGGTAGCGGAACATGGCGTTGGCCAGAAACTGCACCTTCATCATCCGGCAGTGAGCGTCGGAAACGTGGTAGATATTGTCGTACATTCCGAAATTGATGCCGTAGCAGGTGGGACACATCCCCACCACGGGACAGCTGCGGCACTTTTCGTCCAACTCCTCCAGACACAGCGCACAGGAGAAGTCCAGCTTCTTTGCTGCTTCGGCCTTTTCCTTGCCAAGACACAAAGGAGCGAAGGCATGGCAGGGGTAGGCGGAGCCGTCCGTATCGTAGGAGCGCATCATCGGGCCCACGCCGCAAAAACGCCTGGGCGTTTTGGTGCCGGGCGTCAGGTCCTGGATGCCCAGACGCAGGATGGTGGAGGGCGTCAGTTCGGGATGAGCCAGATAATAGTCTGTCAGTTTTTGCAGCTGCTGGGCCAGAATCACGGGGCAATCCTCCGTCCAGGGAACGCCGTGGCCCAGATTGGAGGACACCTCAAAGCCCATCTCGTGCAGCGCGATAACGCCGTCGGCCAGATGGGGCAGCGTTTCCAGGGATACCGTCATCTTGGCGAAGGGGAAGTGCCGCAGGAAAAAGCCGGTGTCGATCAGGTCGTAGGAATTGGAGCGGTTGCGGTTGTGCATCTCCCGGCTGCCGTCGATGCTGAGGTAGACCTCCATGGTGTCGAAGTTGTCCAGCAGCCACTGCTGCACGTCGCCGTGCACCAGCGTTCCGTTGGTGGTAGTAAAGCCGTACCAGCCCTTTTTCCACGTCCGGCTTTTCAAAAAGGCGTGGATCTGCCGGATCTTGTCGAAGGCCAGATACGGCTCGCCGCCGAAATAGTAGATGCACACAAAATCGGAGCCGTCCTCCATCGTCATCTCACGCTCCACGATGGAAAGCGCCGTTTCCAGCGACATGGCTTTGGGTTCCTTGTTATGTTCGTAGCAGTAGGTACACGCCAGATTGCACTGATTGGTCAGCGTCAGAATAATGATCTTTGTGTGGGGCTTGTTCATAAAGAGGTCCAGATTTTTTCTCATGATCGTTTCTCCTGTCGTGTCGTTTGATACAGCATACGGCGGCCGGGTAAAAGGCCGTCAAGACCTCTGCCCGGCCGCCGCTGTTTGCTGACTTAATCCCAAGCCATGCAATAGCCGGAAGCGCAGCCGCTGAAGTTCATCTCACCGCTATGCTCCGTGGAAGCAACCGCACCGTTTTCGGTGAGATGCTCCATCTTCTGATCGATGGCCTGCAGGGCCTCCTGGGGCAGATAAAACATGCTCATATTCTGACCTCCTATTACCACATATTTTGAAAGCGCGCTCCTGTCTGACATTTCACGCGCTCTTCAACAAAACAGCTTTACAAGGGTCTGATGCCTGCAAAGCCTTCCCAACAGGGTGATTTTAGTGTAGCGCGGCGGTCGGCGGAACTGAATTCAAAATTTTTACTCTTTTGGGGTTGATTTTTACCCGGAATAGTTTCTTTTTCAGTGCCAGGCACTCCCGCCGGACATGGTTTCACTCTTCTCTGCCGCCGTCTTTTTCCTTCTCTCCGGGACGGTGGGTCCGCCGGTACTCGCGTACCGTGACGCCGGTGTACTTTTTGAAGCATTGCCCGAAATAATGGGCGTCGGGGATGCCCACACGGGTCGCCACTTCATACACACGCCTGTCGGTGGAGGCAAACAGCTCCTTCCCCTTTTCCATGCGCCGGTGCCAGATATAGTCCGTGACCGTTTCACCCATCTCCTCGCGGAATACGCGGCTGAGATAGCTGCTGTTGGTATAGATGGCCGAAGCGATGGTCCTGAGGGACAGACCGCTGACGGAAAGGTGATCTTCTATGTAGAAAACAGCCGTCCGGATGAGGTCGTTCCGGATACCCGCCAGAGGTCCCGGGGAGGTTTCCAGCTCCGATCTGATCCGCTCCACGGTGCGCAGCAGCTCGTCGGACTGGATGGGCTTGAGCAGGTAGCTTTTCACGCCCAGCTCGATAGACTGCTGCGCGTAGGCAAAATCCCGGTGACCGGTGATGATGACAAGACACACATCAGGGCGCCGCGCCTTCATCCGGCGGCACAGCTCCAGCCCGTCCATCACCGGCATATTGATGTCGCACAGCACGATGTCGGGTGCCTCCTGTTCAAAAAGCCGCAGCGCTTCCTGCGCGCTTTGGGCGCTGCCCACCACCGCGAAGCCGTGATCCGCCCAGTTGACGCACTTTTCCACCAGCAGCGCCTCATATTTTTCGTCATCCACGATCAGGATCTTCAGCTGTTCCACCCTGCCAGGCGCCTCCTTCCGCCGGAATGCGAATGGTCACTTTCGTCCATTTCCCCACCCGGCTTTCCAGGGAAACAGAACCGTCGGCCCCGTAAAAGAGAGATACGCGCTCCCGGACGCTGAGAAGGCCGAATCCTTTTCGCCCGTTTCGGGATTCGTGCATCACGTCCCGCATTTTTTCCGGCGTCATGCCCACGCCGCTGTCCCATACGGATAGCAGCAGAACGCCGTCCTGCTCCGCTGCGCCGATGGCCACCGTTCCGCTGTTGCCGCGGGGCCGAAGCCCATGGGCCACGGCGTTTTCCACCAGCGGCTGCAGCAAAAAGCGCAGGATTTTTTTGTGGTATACCGCCTCTTCCACACGAAAGACAGGGCGGATCAAGCCGCCGTAGCGCGCGTTGAGAATAGACAGGTAACTGCGGATGGTTTCCACTTCGTCGCTCAGGGCGATCATCTGCTGCCCGCTGCCAAGATTGTTCCGGTAGAACAGACCCAGCGCCTGCACCAGCTGAAAGCTCTGCTCCTGATCCCCGGAGAGGATCATGCCGGAGATGGTGCCCAGCGTGTTGTAAAGAAAGTGCGGGTTGATCTGGGAGATCACCAGCTCCAGTTCGCTGCACTGGAGCTGCTTTTTTTCCTCCTGCGTCTGGCGCAGAAGCGCCCGGATGGCCGTGAGCATACGGTTGTAGGCCCGCTTGAGATTGCCTATTTCGTCGTTCTGCCCCGGCAGAACCGGGAAATCAGCCGGAATGCCTTCCGCCGCCCCGATATGGGCTTCCATGTCGTGCAGGGGACGGCTGACATAGCGCGTGACGACAAGCCAGCAGACCGACAGCAGCGCCACATTGGCCGCCAGGATCAGCAGCATCTGACAGGTGTTGACGGAAAAGCCCGCCCGATGCAGAGGCGTTTCCGACACCAGAAACCAACCGTCCATGCCCAGCGCCGCCTTCTGACAGAGGGTATAGCCCGCCGCTGAACGCAGCAGCTTCGATTCTCCGGCGCCCAGGGAGCACAGCAGTTCCCGATTTTCCGCATAGCTGCCGCTGTCCTCCGGCCCCAGCGCCAGCGTGTCGCCTGAGAGAAGGTAATAGGCAGAGTCGCTCCCACCCGCGGCCTCAAAGCAGCCGCGAACGGTTTCCGCGTCAATGCTGACCATCAGCATGCCGCATGCGCCGCCGTCCTGTTCGCTTTTGACCAGCCTGATCATGGAGATGATGCTGCGGCTTCCGTTTTGACAAAGAGAAAGACTGCCGTCGCCGGTTTCGCAGACCCAGTCGCCGTCGGCGGCCACGGCGGAAGCATACCGCGCGGCGTCGTCCGCTGTGCCGCCCCGCGGCCGCACGGCGCTGTCCGGCAGGGAGCAGCTGTTTCCGCAGTTGTCGCAAAAGAAGACGGAGGCGATGCCGCTGCCGGGCCTTATCAGAGGCGCCAGGCAATCGATAACGTCGGAACGGATCTCAGGCGTCATGGGGCCTGTTTCAAGTCCGGCCAGCGCCTTTTGGACCGTGGAGTTTCCCAAAACGGCACAGGTGCTCTGCTGCGCATACTTCGTCATCATGTTCAGGTTGCCGGCCAGTGTCTGGAGTGTCCGGGCATCCAGCTCACGGGCCTCTTCCAATCCGTTTCTCCGATTAAAAAAGACAGTCATGAGAACCGACAAAGCGGCGGAGAGAAAAATGCAGGCGAGGAACAGGATCAGAATTCTTACCCTGATTTTCACGTAAGACACCTCTTGTTGGAAAGGATCGTTTCTGCCAATTGATTACATAATCAACCATTTTATAACTATCATAGCATTTCATGTATACTAAAAAGGTACCAGAGGCCGGACAGGTAAAAATTCCGTCAGATTTGGTAAAAAATGCGACCCTCCGCGCTTTCAACACCGAAAAAAATGACCGTTTTCAAAGGGCGCCGGTCATGAAAAACCGCTTGACCTGTACGTCCGGCGGGGCAGTTTCCACGGCATCGGAAGGCATAAAAGGGGAATCCCCACAGCCCGCTCACTGTGGCGGAAAGGGAGCGAGCAAGGGAAAACGCATAGCAGCAGGATCTTATTTCCGGCCCGCCTTGCCATATCGCGGACCTCTTTAAGGCCCGGGGCATGGAAGATGCTCAGAAAAAAGCCATTGCGTTTCATGCGCCCCTGTTTCTCCTTTACCGCATCTGTGGCGGTGCCGAAGATCAATCAGCCGCCGTGCCAAAAAGCGGCACTCTTTTGCGCCAGCGACGGCGGTTTCCCTTTCTGCGCGGCGCGATATTCTATTTCGGAAATTATGACAAAAAGGACGGAAGATCCTGCGGTTTGTATAGATAAGGCGGAATCTTTGCGAGAAAAAGAACAGCGTACTGCACACGAAAAAATATGCCGGATTTTTTAAGAAACGCAAAAATCCCCCATTTGGGGGATGGACATTTTCATTTTTTTCAGTATGCTAAAAGCAGCGAAGTATAGTTGGGAGGGTGCGTTGTGAAGCTGAAAACCATCTATAGCCGCCCGCGGATCGACAGACTGCTCGGACAGTGCAGCGATTATCCCCTGACTGTCGTCGTCGCCGGGGCGGGCTACGGCAAGACCACGGCGGCTGCGGAGTTTCTAAAGAAGACCGCCGTCCCGCATATGATGATCACGCTGACAAGCGGAAACGCAGATGTGTTTTGGGACAAGCTGTGCTCGGGTATGGAATCGTGCTGTAAGGAAGCGGCGGATCATTTGCGCATTCTTGGCCTTCCCATCGGCGCGTGGGAGGTTTCCCGTGTGGTCAGACTGGCGTGTGAAGCCTGCAAAGCGCCGTTCATCATCTGTATCGACGATTATCAGCTTCTGCCGGAGGACAGCCCTGTTCATACGCTCGTTGAAACGCTTGCATTTGAAAAGATCGACGATCTGCATATTCTGCTGCTCTCCCGCTCGCAGCCGAATATCCGTATCGGGACGCTTGCTTCCAAAGAAATGGTGCTGTGCGTCGATGCGGACGTTCTCGCTTTCGACGTAAAGGAAACGGACGGCTATCTCGCCATGCGCGGGCTGCGCCTGACCAAAAGCGCGGTAGAAGGGATCCATGAAAGCTCAGGAGGCTGGGTTTCCGCCATCTATCTGCTGGGAGAAGGACTTCGCGCGGGCGGCAAGAACTCGCGGGGTAGGAGTATTGACTCGCTGTTCGAGGAAAATCTGATCAATCCGCTTGCGGAGATCGACCGGGATATGCTGTACCGCATTTCATATTTTGAAAGCTTCCCGCTCGATATGGCGGTCACGGCTCTCGGCATGGAGCGCTTCCGCGACGTTATTGCCGCGATGATGCGCGAAAACGCTTTTATCACGAAAAACAGCAAGGGCGAATACCGTTTTCATCCGCTGCTCCGCGACTACCTGTATGCACACTGCCCGGAGGACGCGGAGCAGAAGGCACTTTACCGCCGTGCGGTGCTGTGGTATGCAGCGCGCAAGGACAGAAAGTACTTTTACTCGGTGGAGCTTGTAAAAAAAGCCGACTGTACGGAGGAATATCTCGCACTTTTCAATAAGCCGAACGCCAGCCGCCTGAATTATTATGATATGGCGTCTATCTGCCGCATGGCAAATGAACTTCCGGAAAATACCTGCCTCAGGTATCCGTTTCCGTTTTTGCAGATATGCTTCTATCTCCTGCTTTCCGGCCAGAATCGGTATATGACCTTTGCCGGCACGCTGCTGGACAGGATGAATGACTTTTTTGCGGAAAGCAGCTATGAGTATAGAGATATCATTCTCGCCGAGATCATCGTCATTTCGCGCGTGACGGGCTTCGGTCAGTACGGCTGCGGGAACGAACCGCTTGAGGAGGCGGCAAAGCTGTTCTGCGGCAGGCAGTCGGAGATCCTGAATCCCGCCGACCCGTTCACCTTCGGACTGCCGATGCTGCTTCATTCCGAATACATGGAAGCCGGAACGCTCGACGAAACGGTGAGGCGCTGCATGTATAATCCGTACGAACTGGTTTCCGATGGCTTCGGACGCGGTTCGGAACCTCTCATCCGCGCGGAAACGGCGCTGCTTCGCTGCGACATGAAACAGGCCCTGCTCCTCGCCGGACAATCCGCACTTGAAGCGAAAGAAAAGGATCAGTATTTTATCATGGTCAGCGCATATTCCACCCTGATGCGGCGCTCGCTCTTTCTCGGCAATACGGAGGATGCGTCAAAACAGCTCGGATATATTCGCGAGGTCATCGCGTCTGCGGCGCGAACCCTGACGGACAGCAGACTGACCGTCATCATGCTCCGCGAGGTGCTGACGCTTGCCGAATGCTTTTTCAACCTGGCGCTGTTCCGCACCGGTGAGATACCGTCCGATTTTCTTGACGGGACGCACCGGCACATGATGGCCGACGGGCTGGGCGTGCCGCAGGTGTATTCGGCAAAAGCGATGTATATCACCGGAAATCCCGCAGGAGCGCTGTCTATTTGCGAAAGACTTGATAAAATGCCGAATGCGTGTCAGGAAGCGCGGCTTTGCGCCCTGATTCTGATTTCCCTTGCCCGCGAGAAGCTCGGCGCAAAGGGCAGCGGCATTTCTGCGCTGAGTACGGCGCTTTCCGAGGCGCAGGCAGACGGCATTATTCTGCCCTTCGCCGAAAACCCGGACATTCTGCCGATGCTTGAAAAGATACGCAGGCGCGGCAAGATTGACGCGGCTTTCCTTGAAAACGTCCGTTCCCGGTGCGAAGGCTATCGCGATATTGCGCCGCAGGAGCCGGTTGATTCCGCAATATGCCTTTCCGCCCGTGAGCTTGAAGTGCTGCAGCTGACCGCGCAGGGCAAAAGCCGCGCCGAGGTCGCGGCCATGTTCCATGTGCAGGAGAACACGGTCAAGGCCCAGCTTGCTTCCGTCTATAAAAAGCTGGGTGCGCGGGGAAAGACCGAAGCCGTTCGGCTGGCGAAAACCTTCGGGCTGCTTTGATGCGCCATGATACACGCAAAGATTCACCCGTTTGGGCAATAGACAAAATTTTACGATCTGCTATACTGCGCGGTATGGCAGATTTTTTTATGTCTTTTGGAAGGAGGAAGCTCTTATGCAGAAAGACCTTGCCCACACGCCTGAGCTGTTTTGCGTAACGGTGGACGGAATGGAAAACAACGAATGTCAGGGTATGGTGCGGTTTGCGGACGGCACGGAGGCACGATTTGTCAGTCTGCTGGAGCTGCTGCATCTCATACAGGATAAACTCGAAAAACCTGTGCCGCACGGAAATGGTGGGGAACAGAATGAAAAAGAGATTTCATGCGTCTGTCTTTTGAAGGACCCGACCCTGCTGCGCGGCCTGCAAAACGAAAGGATGCCGAATACCGTCAGGCGGCTCTTGCCGTCCCGGCCATCAGAAAATGCGGGAAACACATTTCTGTGTTCCCGCATTTTCTCTGTCCTGCAATGTCCGCATG
>Ga0070399_1004406_pt1 | contig 11669 bp, 11 predicted proteins | sample BioMet4_FD_61217 | JGI IMG/M metagenome (GOLD analysis project Ga0070399, IMG submission 61217) | Microbial communities from bioreactor (seeded with sewage sludge) at LBNL, California, USA - Biofuel metagenome 4 (version 1) | ecosystem: Engineered > Bioreactor > Anaerobic > Unclassified ... | reverse complement strand
AAACGACACCATCTTGCGTCCTTCAGTAAAGCCGCCGCATCTGCTGATATCGCTCTGCAGATAGTCAATGCAGTTGTTGGAAATCAGGTCACGTGCACCAAAGCGGGTATATTCATGCTCGCCGGAAGCACACGGCAGAATATTTGCCGCTCTGAACCGTGCAAGACCGGGTATATCGTCAGCAAATACCGGCTCTTCAAAGAATGTAATATTGCAGTCCCTCAACTGATATGCCAGACGCATGGCAACAGCAGAAGTAAATGCATTGTTGGCATCGATCATGATTCCAATGTCCGGACCGAGCGCTTCGCTTACTGCATGGATACGCCGTGAATCCTCATTGGGATTCTTTCCGCCGTCGACACCGATCTTAATCTTTACCATTTTGTAGCCGGCCGCTTTCATCTGTTTGACTTCCGCAACAAGCTGGTCTACAGAATATGATGTCCATCCGCCGCTTGCATAACAGGGTATCTGTGTCTTATTGCCGCCAAGCAGACGATATACAGGCAGACCGAACATCTTGCCCTTTAAGTCCCACAGAGCAATATCAAGCGCACTTACGCCGCAGAAAGAAAGTCCTCTGCGCCCAACACCGCGCATATAGGCAAATATGTCATCATAGATCGCTTCTGTTTCCAGCGGTGACCGTCCAATGATTTTCTGGCCAATTGATTTAATAATAAACTCGGCAATTGCCTCTCCGCCCACTTCGTGATAGGTAACACCTATTCCATGCAGACCGGTATCAGTCTGTACATCAACAACAACATACCCTATTGTCTCAACCTTGCGTGTTGAATCCGAAAAATTGCCTTTCTGTTTTGTCTCAATCAGATATACATCGATACCTGACACTTTGCTGTTGATCAGATCTTTCATATTTTTCTCCTGTCAGTTTTCTATTTTCAGCCTTTAACCGCACCGGCAGTAAGGCCGGCCACGAGGCGTTTCTGTGCAAAAAAGAACATAATACAAACCGGAACAATGGTAACAATACCGCCTGCTGTAAGCAGATCCCATTCCACTCCCAGCTGTCCGATCAGATTTTTCAAAGCTACCGGTATTGTCCGTGTTGCATTATTTGTAAAGAGCATTGCAAAAGTATATTCATTCCATGAGTTCATGAAAATATATACTCCTGTGGCAACGATGCAGGGCGTAAGTATCGGCAGGATTATCTTGATGAACGCCTGTGCCCGGTTGCACCCGTCTATCATTGCAGCTTCCTCCATCGACATCGGCAGATCATTAAAGAATCCGTTCAGCAGCCAGACAGAGAATGGTATTGTAAATGTTGTGTACGACAGAATCAATGATGTATGCGTGTACAGCAGTCCCATTTTGCGCATTATTGCATACAGAGGCAGCAGCAGAAGCACGGTAGGAAACATATTGTTGCTTAAAAACAGACACATCAGAAATTTTCTGCCGGCAAATTTAAACCGCGAAAAAGCATACGATGCAAGTGTTGCAACAAAGAGCGTCACAACAGATGTCGATAATGCGACAATAAAGCTGTTCTTCATTGCAGAAAAGAAATTCACGGTTGTAGTGAACAGTTTTGAGTATGCTTCAAACGTTATCCGTTTAGGCCAGTATGTTACAGGTCCGGCCAGTTCAGCTTCCGGTTTTACCGATGTTACGAATGTCCAGTAAAACGGAAAAAGGAGAAATACAAGCAGCAGTAAAAGCGGAAGAAACAGCGTAAAAAATCTGTGTTCATGTGCATGTATCATGATGCGCTCCTGAATGTCGATTTCAAATACGGTACAGCAACAAGTGCCAGCAGCAGAGCAAGGACAATTGCCATACATGAAGCATAGCCAAGATTAAGGGAACTGCCTTTATTATAAATGTATACGCTCAATGTCTGTGTTGAATATGCAGGCCCGCCTTCTGTCATATTGAATATGACATCAACAGAGTTCGCCACCCAGATAACACGCAGCAGCAGCGTAATACATATCGTATTCTTTATCGAAGGTATTGTCACCGAGAAAAATTTCTGTATATGATTTGCACCGTCCATTTCTGCAGCTTCATACAGTTCTTCCGGCACTACCTGAAGAGCAGCAAGCAGCATCAGTGCAAAAAAAGGAATCCCCTGCCAGATGATTGCAACAATAACACATGGCAGTGCCGTTGTTGTCTGGGAAAGGAACGGTATCTTATCTTTCAGAATGCCAAGGCGCATCAGGACATCATTGAGGACACCAAAGTTCCCGTCGTATATCCACCGCCACATAAGACCAATCAGCACACCGGGAGTTACCCACGGTACCATACTTACCGCCCGGATTACGCCGCGGCCAAAAAAGTATTTATTCAAAAGCAGTGCAAGTGAAAAACCGAAGATAAACTGGAATCCGACGCCAAAAACAACCCAGGCTACAGTACGCAACAGCGCGCTCCAGAACAGAGGATCAGCTATCATCTCTCCATAATTCTGAAGCCCGATAAAGGCTATCTCTTTTGGACGGCGGAGATCATAGCTTTGAAAACTCATCAGAAAAGCATGTACAACAGGAACAAAGACAACCAGAAGTATTACCAGTACTGCAGGTGTTACGAGAAGATACGGCCAGACTGTCTTGTTTTTTTCCATATTTTTACCTCTTGCTGTAAAATGCCGGTCTTTTAAAGACCGGCATCCAGTATCTCAATTTCCGTGGATTACTTATTTCTTTCCGTACAGACCTTTCTGCAGAGTATCCATACAGGTCTTTGCATCGATCTTTCCGGTAAGAGCCTGAGCGATCGTGTTCGGCCAGGTAACAGAAATCCATTCTGTTGTTGTATCAAGAATAGGAAGAATGCCTGCAAAGCCTTCACCGGCGATAGAAGCTTTCATGAATCTGTTGTTCTGGAAGAACGGCTCGGCAGCGACAGTCTTGCTAACAGGGACATTGCCGGTACCTTCGCACCACATCTTCTGACCTTCACCGGCTGCCAGATATGCAACCCATTCAAAAGCAGCTTCTTTATTCTTGCATGACTTGAAAACGACAGTCTCCGTATCACCCATGCTTGTCCACTGGCCTTTGCCAGCCGGGAACGGGAACGCAGAAACATCATCGCCGAATTTATCGATCATTTTCTGTGATGAACCGGTATGATGAATTGTCATAGCGGTAAGACCGGACTGGAAGTTTGCAATGATTTCATTGAACCCGTCGCTTGGTGCTGTCGGAGGTACATAACCGCTCTTAAAAAGATCGATATAGTCCTGCATACCTTTTACAGATTCAGCGCTGTCAAGCTTATCAAAGCTGCCGCCTTCTCCATAGATAAAGCTGCCCCATGGCTCCTGCCCGCCTTTTGAACCGCGCATGCCGAATCCGTAAACATCAGGTTTTCCGTCTCCGTTTGTATCCATTGTGCATTTCTTTACAGCTTCAAGGAATTCAGCGTATGTCTTAGGTACACTGATGCCGGCTTTCTTGAAATATGACGGACGATAATAAACATACAGTACCTGAATATTCCACGGCATTACAAATATCTTGTCCGAGCCGCCGGCTTTTTTCATGATATTGTAGATATTCGGGTCAATATCAGCTTTTTTGTTCCACTTATTGATATAGGGGGTAAGGTCTTCAAGAAGATCATTGTTTACAAAGAGAGGTGTAGATGTCAGTTTCCATGTAGCACAGTCTACATCGCCGCCGCCCATCTTTACATTGAACAGGTTCTGTGAATATGCACCGCCGTCCCACGGAGATTCTTCTCCAACAACGGTAATGCCTTTTCCATTCTCAGCATTGAACTTTGCAATGATATCCTGCATAAGTTTTGAATATCCCGTATTGTCTGCCCAGTAACGGAATTTTATCGTAGCACCTTTTGTACCAGTGCTTTTACCTGCAGCATCTTTGCTTCCGCCGGCAAACAAAAATGATGCGGCTGCTGTCATAAGCATAGCCGCTGCCAATCTTTTTATCATTCTGTCCTCCTTTTTATGCATAATGTCTGTTTGTCTGACATCATGCCATGTCAATACCATCGTATCACAGTTTATCTATTTGTCAAATTCATTTTTTCCGTACTATTATGTGTTTTTTGACCCTGAATTTGACGATTCCGGAATTACATGATAGTATGCTGTCAGACAATTATGGAAATAATTAAGAGAGTTCCTGTAACAAAACAGGTTTCCGACTCTATAAAGGAATCTATCATCAATGGTACATATCCTGTTGGCAGCAGGCTGCCCAGCGAAGCAAGTTTCTGCGAATCACTGCAGGTCAGCCGTTCTTCCGTACGGGAAGCAATCAGGGAACTGCAGGCGGAAGGATACATAGAACTGAAAACCGGAAAAGGCGCTTATGTGTGCGACAACCAGATGCATGACTATGATACCGTCCGGAACTGGTTTATCGAAACCGCACCAAACCTGGAAGATTTTTCTGAAGTACGGGAAGCGATTGAAACACTTGCCGTCCGTCTTGCTGCAGAACGGCGGACAGATTCAGAACTTGCCGCTCTTCTGCAGATACATGAAAAGTTCAAAACTGCTGCCGCCCAGAACAATATTTCAGAAATGGCTTTACTCGATGAACAGTTCCACACTGCAATCATCGGAATGGCACACAATACCCTGCTTACAAAACTAATGTTCCTTGTAAATGCAGAACTGAAAAAATATCGTGTTATGGCAATATCAGTGAAAAAAAACTCGGACAACACCATCAGTGAACATGAGCGTATCTACGAAAGCATCAGAATACAGGAACCACGAGTAGCTTCATCAGCTATGCTTGAACATCTTGCAATGTCCATGGCAGAAATGCGCAGAATAGTACAGTCGGGAAAGGAGATACAAAAATGAAAATAAAACGTGTAGATCACATGACCATAGTCATCAAAGATCTTAAAAAAACCGAATATTTTTACGGCACGCTTCTTGGTTTTAAGCAGCTTCCGTCTGTTGATCTGAAAGACCATATTCTCCACTATTTTGAGCTGCCAGGAGAACAGCGGCTGGAACTGACCGAATACCTCTATCCGGTGCAGGAACACCATGGCAATCTCAATGATAAAGGTGATTTCCGCCATCTGGCTTTTGAAGTAGAAGATGTCTACGGCTGGGAAAAGAAACTGACTGATGCAGGATATCCGTTCCATATTCCTGTCGCGCCATCTCCAAAACTAAACTGCAGCAGCGGACTTCTAAAAGACCCTAACGGCGTAGAGCTGGAACTGCTGGAGTATAATCGGTAAAGGAAGTGACAGCCTTAAAAGTTCAGGCTGTTCTGTATTAAAACGCTGACTATTTTAGCATTGTTTCGCTGCACAAATTCACTTAATATACTGCAACATTAGCATGAATTCAGAGCTCCAGTTCATTGATAAACAGGAACGTTTTCATGCTATTTGTCCTGCAAATTAAGTCTAAAAGAGCGTTTCGTTCATTTAAAAAGAGCCGTAAAATCAACTGATTTGACAGATTCCGTTTTTTTAATTATTCAACCTTCTTCAATTTCATAAAATCCTGTTCGATGCACTTCATGTGTTCAATCATAGCCTTTTCACCTTCGTCAGGATTCCGGGCCATAAAAGCGTTGAGAATACGTTCATGCGGGGTCAGCACATTATCAGCATTTTCCCTGATGTAGAATGTACGGCTTCTGAATTCCTTCAACGGCATATTAATCTGCTGCATGATGCTGATCAGCAGCCGGTTTTTACTGCACTGTACAATCTCTTTATGGAAATTTTCATCACAGACAGCGATCTGTGAAACATCATTTTCTTTTACAGCCTGAATCAGCTGGTCATGGATATGTTTCAGACAGTCAATATCTTCATCCAAACTCCGCTCTACCGCAAGACGGGTCGCATACGGTTCAATCGCCCGGCGAACTTCATACAAATCACGGGTTTCAATCTCATGTTCGGAAAACCAGCTGATGACATCAGTAACTTCGATTTCCTTTGTACTGCATACAAACGCACCTTTACCGGGGCGTGTCTCAACATACCCCAGTGTTTCAAGGATGCGAATTGCTTCACGGATGGTACCCCGCCCTACACCGAGCATGCTGCACAGTTCCATTTCCGTAGGCAGTTTATCACCTTCTTTTATCTCACCTGAAAACAGGTAGTCCTTTATACTGTTTACAACCTGCTGCACAATTGAAAGTCTGGTAACTGCCTGCATCTTACAAAAACCTCTTTATGAATGAATCAATGTCGCGGGGAGCCATGTAACAATCCCCGGTATGTATGTGCACATAAAAAGCACGATAACAAGCGGTATTATAAACGGCATTATTGCCTTGTACAATGCATCCAGGCGCATTTTTGCCACATCGGCAACGACAAACAGACAGACACCAAATGGCGGGGTAACCTGTCCTATCATGAGGTTAAGAACCATAACGACGCCAAAATGTACCAGATTGATATCAAGTGCTTTTACGATTGGCAGCAGGACAGGAAGCATCAGCATAAGGATGGCACCTGGTTCCATAAACATACCCATCACAAGAAGCAGGATATTGATAATCAGCAGTATAACGTACGGATTGCGGCTGATTCCGAAAATAAAATCAGCTATCTGATTGGACACACCTTCTTTTACCATAACATAAGAGAACAATGTTGAGGTACCGATAATGAACAGGACATTTGCCGATGTAACAGCTGAATCAAGCAGACATTTTTTCAGAGTCTTCCAGTCAAGTGTATGATATACAAAAAAAGCGATTATCAGCGCATATGCGACAGATACACTGGACGCTTCCGTCGGTGTAAACCATCCAAGCGTAAAACCGCTTAATATGATAAGAGGCGTAATTATTGAAAGAATTGAACGGAAAAACTGCACTATAGTCCGTTTAAGGCTGAACTGTATGCGCGGATAATGACGTTTAACCGCATAGATATATACAAGCACCATCAGTGCCAGGCCAATCAGAAGTCCAGGGACCACTCCTCCCATGAACAGCTGTGCAACGCTGACACTTGCCACAGAACCATAAATAATAAGAGGTATACTTGGCGGGAAAATAGGTCCGATAACAGAAGATGCCGCGGTTATTGCTGCAGAAAACTCTGTATCATAGCCGTTTTTCGTCATAGCTTCCATTTCAATTGTGCCAAGTCCGCCGGCATCTGCAGTAGCACTGCCGGACATTCCTGCAAATATAATGCTTGCAAGGACATTCGCATGTCCCAGTCCGCCCGGTATCCAGCCGACTATTTCCTTTGCAAAGTCGAATATTTTTTCTGTTATCTTGCCGGCATTCATCAAGTTTCCGGCCAGAATAAACAGAGGTATTGCTACAAGAAGAAATGAGTCCACACCAGATACCATTTTCTGACCGATAACCATCAGAGGATATCCAAGACTTATACAGCCGAGAATTGCACTGGCACCGATAGAGATACTTATAGGAACCCCTATAACAAGGAGAAGCAGAAACGATACAAAGAAAAATGTCATTTTTTATACCCCGTCAGTTTTTCAAGCAGGTCATAGAATGATTTCAGGACAAGAAATCCTCCTGCGAGTGCCATAGGAAGGTATTCCCATGATTTGGGAAGTTTCGGCATGGACGAAAAGAAGTCTGTATGTACGTATGGATACAGTCCAATAAATGCCGCAATCATGACAGCACCAAGGATCCCTGTAACAATTTTGTATATATACCAGAACACAGTTTTTATGTTTTTGGGAACTTTGTCACTGAAAAATGTCAAAGCTATGAGCCCTTCATTGTCATACAGCACAATGATTCCAAGAAAAGCCATCCACAGGAACATAATTCCAACAAGCTCTGTCATTGCCTTAAAAGAGCGGTTAAAGAAATTCCTGATTACCAGCTCATGCAGGATAAGAAGCACTATGCCGGCTACAAAGCACATGAGCAGGACACACGTAATTTTTACAATGATATCGAGTATCCGTTTATATAATTTCATGAACAATTCCTGATGGTGAAAAGAAGAAAAATAGGAACGGCAGGTACACCGGCATGCCGTTCCCCGTCCGAAAAAAATCAGCAGTTATTTATATGACAGAATCGCGTCAACGATCTTCTGATCATACCATGGTTCTTTTGCATACTGCAGATAATACTTGCTGCCGCCAAGCTTGTCTTTAAAGCTCTGAATATCCGGTTTGTCATCAAATGCGACCCCGTGTTTTTTCAGTACATCCATAGCAGTTATATTATCCTGCGCAATTGTATCAAATGAATATTTAGCGGCAATAACAGCCTGTTCTTTGAGGATCTTCTGCTGATCAGGTGTCAGTTTTGCCCATTTGACAGAGTTTGCTGCCATAGTACAGCCCATCCACATATAGTTGATAAAGCTGTAGTATTTGATATCGTCATATGTTGCATTTGCAACGAGGTGGTATGTCGCATTGTCCTGCGCTTCTGCAGTTCCGTTAGAAAGAGCAATTGCAAGTTCAGGCAGAGCAAGCGCAACAGGTGTTGCACCAAGAGCACCCCATACATCAAGATACATCTTGCTTGTCGGAACACGGATCTTAAGCCCCTTAACATCATCTACGGTGTGAACAGGTTTTTTTGTAGTGGCAATATGGCGCATGCCGTTATCACCTTCAGAAAGATAGACAAGACCAACAGCTGTTAAACCGCTGAATATTTTTTCACCAATATCACTGTTGACTACCTTATAAGCTTCTTCTGCACTGGTAAACAGGAACGGCAGATCAAGAATTTTGGCTTTATCATAGAAATTGGTAAAACCTGAAGTACCGGCAAAAATGATATCGATTGTACCCATACGTGCAGACTGAAGCGCTTCTGCATCGTTCCCCAGTTCTCCGGAATGATGGACATCAAGTTTTATCTGTCCTTTTGAAGCTGCTTCTACAAGTTCCTTGTATTTGATAATGGATTTTGTTGGAACAGAATTGGCATTGCCAGGTGAATATACGGTAAGAGTTACCGTTTTACCAGCTCCGGATGCAGCGGATTCCTTAGAACCTGCGGCGAAAACGCATACAGACGTGAGCAGTATTATAACTGCTGCTACCAGTTTTTTCATAATGTCCTCCTTTGTACATCGGCAACATAGTATTGTATGATGTCATATACTTTTACTCTATGATAGAGTCCGTTCTTTCAATCTGTCAAGATTTTTCAGCAAATATTCTTTCAAACCGCGGCATTTGCTGTATCTTTGACAAAGGGGACGATAATCTTCTATACTGGTTCCATGTTCCACACAACGTATTTCAAGACTCCTCTAATCATATCTTTTTTTATTTTCATGTTTTCTTTTTCTGCTTTTTGTACAGAAAATACAGCAACTGGCAGTCATGAAATCGTTTTTTCCGTCAGGCAGCTTTCCGAAACATCCGGTGATACTGACAGTTCCGGTAAAAAACACTATATCGGCGCGCTGGGCGGCGTATTTGCTGCAAATACTGTCATCTCAAGCTGGAACAGGTTCGTTTCAAAAGCCGAATGGGCACAGGTTACCTGGGATGACGCTGTACATTTTTATGAACACAATCAGGAATGGGATACCGACTGGTACTGGACCAACTTTGTGCTTCATCCGTATCAGGGCAGTCTGTATTACATGGGCGCACGCGGATGCAATCTGAACCAGGTAGAATCGTTTTTTATGTCTGTACTTGGTTCTACCGCATGGGAATATTTCTACGAGACAAATGCGCCTTCCAAGAATGACCTTATTTATACACCGATTGGAGGTTTTGCTGTAGGTGAAATGCTCTACCGTCTTTCACTTGAAGCTGACAGTGTAAGCAGGATTTTCGGATATCTGATCAATCCGATGCGCCCTTATTCCGAGTGGATTACCGGAGAAAAGAACAGAGGCAGTACAGGACATATCCACGAACTTTCACTAAAATTTTCAGCCGGTTCAACAAAAGCATACACATTCTTTACCGGCAGCAATGCTCCGGACACAGAAAGCACACTCTACCCTGTCTTTGTATCCCCGGAATTCTCTGTAGTCTATAATGATCCCTATGGCTGGGATTCAAATGATCCATACGGTCAGTTTGAACTGACCATAGGCGGCGCTGTTGGTCCCGGTTCGGGCAAGACAAGCGGTTCCAGCAGCAACATCATGTATGATGTACATATTCTTAGTAATGGTATGCTGTTTGCCCGTGCACCGGACTGGGGTGAAAACAGGGATACTACCATCGGTATGATCCTTGATTATGATTTCATATTCCATTCGTACATGGAACTTTCTACGCTGTCTCCAGGTTTTGCCATCAAGCAGCGTATACGAAATGACAGCAGTACGGTTGAATGGCAGTATCATGCAGATATCCTGCTTCTCGGTACAAGCGATTATTACTACATCATGCATGATACAGTACCAAAAACAGAAACACGGCGTGAATACAGCTTTAATACTGGTGCGGAAACACTGTTCACCTTTAAGAGGACAGGAAGTTCCGGTCAGGTGCTTGATACGGGTATCCGTTTTTATGCTATGTGGGATTTTCCGGATCAGGTGCAGCCTGATGCAAAAAGCGGCTGGGATTTTGTCTGGCTTGCAAATCTCAACTATGAAGTTCCGGTCAGTGACCGTGTTCATATCGGGCTGGGAAACAGTCTGTATCTCAAAAAAGGAATATATTACGGCATGCCGGATGTATTCCAGACTGTGTATACAGGGTCTGTCTTTGCCCGGCTAAAGGCAGGTAAATAATATGCGTCTCGTATATAAAATAGGAATCGGAGCGGTCATTACAGCTGTCGCAGCTGCAACCCTTTTTGGTATCATAGTCTCTCTGTATCTTATCCACACAGTGCTGCTCCGTCCGGCTGCCGGATGGCCTGATCCTGCATTAAACAAGAGAGGCAGCAGAGTCCTGTTTCTTGATACAATTCAACAGGATAAACAGCAGCTCCTTTCACAAAACCCTGAAGATGTGTATATACAGTCATACGACGGTCTTAAACTGCATGCTCTTTTTCTGGCAGCAGGAACGGCAGAATCTGCAAAAGGGACCGTCATCATGATGCACGGTTTTCACAGCAGTGCGCTTTTTGAATTTGCAGGCATATACAACTATTTTCACCAGGAAGGATACAATATCCTGCTTTGTGATATGCGTGCACATGGACAAAGCGAAGGCAAATATCTGACGTTCGGCATAAAGGAACGATATGACTGCAAAAAATGGGTAGAATATATCTGTACGGAACTGCCAAATGAGTCAGTCTGGGTTATGGGCGTATCAATGGGAGCTTCAACTGTGCTTATGGCTTCCGGCTTTACGATGCCGGCAAATGTAAAAGGCTTTATCGCCGACTGCGGCTATACATCGCCGACTGCAATTTTGTCTGTCTCTCTTACCCGTGATTATCATCTGCCTGCCTGGCTTATACTTCCTTTTGCCGACATCTTTACCCGTATACAGGCGGGGTTCAGCATCTACGATTATTCTACACTCACTGCAATGAAAACAAATACGGTTCCCATACTGTTCATCCATGGAGATAAGGATACCTACGTTCCATACGAAATGGGAGAAGAAAATTTCAGAGCTTGCAAAGCACCTAAACAGTTTCTGCAAACCCATGCAGCACATGCAGCGAATTTTCTTACAGGACCGGAAGCCTATATACAGGCACTGAGAAAATTTATGCAATAACTGCAGATGCTTCCCACTCTCCTCCGGCAAGGATACGCTG
>Ga0070399_1004402_pt1 | contig 11677 bp, 11 predicted proteins | sample BioMet4_FD_61217 | JGI IMG/M metagenome (GOLD analysis project Ga0070399, IMG submission 61217) | Microbial communities from bioreactor (seeded with sewage sludge) at LBNL, California, USA - Biofuel metagenome 4 (version 1) | ecosystem: Engineered > Bioreactor > Anaerobic > Unclassified ... | reverse complement strand
AGCCTGAAAAAAGAACAAGACAGCTGTAAAGAAGAATCATACATTCATATATATGTCGGAGCACAGCTGTCAGCATTTTATTCATATATGTAATAACAGTTCCTGCTGAACTGTGTTACAGCAGGAACTAAACAATTTACTGTATGCTGCCGGCATTTTTCAGGGCAATCAGACGGCTTTTGGCAAGCTGAGCCCATGAACCGGAAGCATATTTATCATTCAGTTTCTGGTATGCTTCTGAAGCACCTTTGAAATCCTGTTTTCCCTCTTTTACACGTCCAATACTGAACAGAGCATGCTCTGCCTCAAAGAATTCCGGAGCATCTGCTGCTTTCTGATAATAAATAAGTGCCTTATCTGCATCGTTAAGCTGTTCGCTGCATACACCGGCATTGAAATATGCCAGCGGTGCCGTATAGGATTTTTTTCCGTCATCTGCAGCTTTAAGCCAGTATGAGCGTGCTTTTTCATAGTCTTTTTTTTCAAAAGAAATGTCAGCAGCAAGCATATTCGCGCGCACACCGACAACACCGCCCTTTGAAAGAAGCGGATTCAGTTTTTCCATAGCTGCAGTGCGGCGTGATTCAAGATCGCTTTCCTGGAGATCAGAAGATTTATTTGTCAGCGTATAGGTAATGCCGTCAATATCAGAAAGCCCCTTTTCAACTGATTTAGCAAGCACAGCAGTGATGACACTGTATGCTACCACTGCTGCAATAATGATACTTACAACAGCAATCACTGCTGTCCGGTAGTTTGTCAGAAAGCCGTTAAGGCTTTCGCTTGCAGATTTTTTTTCTGTTATTTTTTCTGCCATAATTATTTACTCCTCTATAAAAACTGTTTTATTTTTTATCGCGGATATGCAGTTCGTTTAACAAACGCGAAACATAGGTCCGCTGGATTCCCAGTATTTTACTTGTCTCTGTCTGATTCCATGATGTCTCAGACAGTATTCTCATTATATAAGCCTTCTTAAAACGGTCAACAGCTGTTTTAAGAGAGCGGTCGCCATCCGGTGCAGAACTCATTTCTTCCGCATATTTTTTCATACCGGTATTTTCACCAGTGTTCTGTGCAGCTATAGTAATCCTCAAATCACCGGTCTGGATAAGCGGCGGTGTACCAAGTACACAGGCACGTTCAATCGAATTCTCCAGTTCACGGATATTCCCCGGCCAGTAATATTTGTACAGTGTATCAAGTGCTGTTTCTGAAAAACCGATAAAATTTTTCTTTACAGCATCGCTGAACTTTTTCATAAAATGATATGCAAGAGGCTCAATATCCTCTTTCCGTTCGCGCAGCGGGGGAATATTGATAGGAAGCACATTCAAACGGTAATACAGGTCACTTCTGAACGTTCCCTCTTTTACCATCTTTTCCAAATCCCTGTTTGTTGCAGCAACAATGCGCACATCTACTGTAATCGTTTCACTTGAACCGACACGCTCAAACTGACGTGACTGTATAACCCGCAGCAGTTTTGACTGCAGATCGAGAGGAAGCTCACCGATTTCATCAAGGAAAATAGTACCTGTATCAGCTACCTCGAAACGGCCTTTGCGGTTTGTTACAGCATCAGTAAAGGCGCCTTTTACATGCCCAAAAAGTTCACTTTCAAGTAAAGCAGGAGAAAGAGCCGCGCAGTTTACACGAATAAAGGGTTTACCGTTTCGCTGGCTTTTCAGATGAAGCTGCTCTGCAAACAGTTCCTTTCCTACTCCGCTCTCTCCGGTAATCAATACGGAAGAATTGGTCTTTGCAACTTCTTCTATGACATGCAGCAGATCAAGAATTGCCGGACTTTTTGCAACAAATGTATGATAACCGCTGCCGGAAGACAGAGTGTTCTGCAATACTGAAATATTGTCTTGAGCAGAACGGTAGATATCCGCGTTTTGATACGCGATACTTGCCTGATTGCAGAGCATATCAAGTATTTCAAGATCATTTTTGTCAAATTTACGGTTATCCGCTTTATTTATCAGTTCAATAACACCAATACAGACATTTTTTACCCGCATTGGCACGGCAATCATTGTATGTGTTACATATCCTGTCTTTTTTTGTACATCACTGAAGAAACGTGGATCTCTCGAAATATCATCAATAATGACATGCTGGTTGTTTTCAGCAACCCACCCTGCCATGCTTTTTTTATCTACAGGGATATTTTTTGCTTCTGCTCCTTTGGGACCAAGAGCAACAACAAACTTGAGAGTATCATCTGCTTTATTTACAAGAAGGAGGGAAGAAGATTCGCATTCAACAAGACGCATTGCTGATTCAAGAATATAAACCAGCAATGCGTTTATGTCTGAATAATTAGAATTGATACGTTCGTTTATTTCGATGAGTGTTTTGAGTTTCTCCAAACCAATTGAGTTCATATCACCCATCGAGATAACTTAGTCTTTTTTCTGTGTCTTTATAAAATCGCCAAGTGTATACGCACCGTCGTCGTCGCTTCCAGAAGATGACATATATTGTGAAATTTCTTCACGCTGCTGTTTCTTCTTGAATTCTTTTACAGAGAAAGCAACTTTTTCTTTTTCAGGGCTTACATCAACAACGTAGACATTGATTTTATCGCCTACTTTGTATTTCTGTACAGCTTCTTCAAACGGTACATCGCGGTCATCACTCAGGTTTGATTTGTTTACAAGACCTTCAATTCCGCCCGGTGCCTTAACAAAGATACCAAAATCGGTAATAGAAGTAATCTCACCTTCAAGTGTTGAACCTGGTTTATATTCAGAAGCAAACTGCTTCCACGGATCATCAGAAAGCTGTTTTACTCCGAGGCGGATACGGTGATTTTCTGTATCGCATTCGATGATAACAGCTTCAATTTCCTGGTCAACAGCAAGTTCGCTGCCCGGATGTTTAACTTTCTTGGTCCATGAAAGATCATCAACATGCAGGAAGCCGTCGATTCCATCTTCAAGGGAAACAAACGCTCCGGCATTGGTAATCTTTACAACCTTGCCTTTTACATGAGTTCCAACCGGGTATTTATCAGCAATTGTATCCCATGGATTGGCAGTAACCTGTTTAAGTCCAAGAGAAACTCGTCCAGCCTGGATATCATAGCCAAGAATCATGCACTCAACTTCATCTCCGACATTCACCATATCAGACGGTTTGTTGATTTTCTTTGTCCATGAGAATTCACTGATATGGGCAAGACCTTCGATTCCCTCTTCCAGCTCAATGAATGCGCCAAAATCAGTCAGTTTTGTTACATGACCCTTTACAATGTCATTGACATGGTACTTTTCTTCAAAATGTACCCATGGATCTTCAGTAAAGTGCTTCAGAGAAAGATTGATACGTTTTTCTGCCGGTTCAAGGCGGATAACCTTCAGTTCAATCTCCTGTCCTTTCTTTACAAAGTCCTTGGGGCGTGTTACATGACCCCAGCTCATATCGTTGATATGGAGCAGACCATCAAAGCCGCCCAGATCAATGAATGCACCAAAGCTTGTAAAGCTCTTTACAGTACCTTTTACAGTGTCGCCGATCTTTACCGTATTGAAGAAATTCTCACGGTTCTTTTCAATCTGCTCTTCAAGATACTTTCTGCGGTTAACAACAACGTTAGCCTTGTTATCAGAATAAAGACGTTCTATATAAAATTTGGCTTTAAGGCCAACAAGTGATTCCGGCTTTTCAACTTTCTGGCTGTCTGACTGGCTTATCGGCAGGAATGCATGAATATCACCGCCGAGGTTTACTTCAAAACCGCCTTTTACAACTTTTGAAATTGTACCGTCAATAGCGCTTTTTTCATCAAATGCCTTACGGACGTCTTTCCACATCTGTTTTGCATCTGCTTTTGATTTAGAAACTTCGGGACCGTTTCTACCATTTTTCTTCAGAAGAACGACTGATACAGTCTCACCGGCTTTTGGCAGGTTGCCTGCAAATTCCGCTACCGGGATTTTTCCTTCTGATTTGTATCCGATATCAACGAATACGAACTCGTCTGACACCTGGACGACTTTTCCGTCAACAAGCGCACCGTCTTCAAGTGTAGGGAGATTTTTAAGAGATTCTTCTAATTGTGTCTGAATGCTGCCCGCGGAAGCCTGGGCTTCACTCTTTTCCACTTCCATCTGTTCCATTGTAAACCCTTATTTGTGAATTTTGTTTATGATTATCGCACAAACTTGCTCTATGGTCAAGTCTGATGTATCTATGTATGTCGCATCGGGAGCTCTTTTCAAAGCTCCTTCCTTTTTATTTTTATCAATTTCATCACGTTTTCTGATTGCATCTTTTATCTGTTCAAGTGTCATGTTGCTTACACCCTGGTTGAATCTGCGCTTTGCCTGAACATCTATAGACGCATCCAGATAGAATTTATACTCCGCATTCGGAAACACCACGGTAGTCATATCCCTACCTTCACAGACAATGCTCAAAGAGTTTGTAATTTCATGCAGCCGTGCATTTACCAGATGCCTGATCTCCGGGCTAGCAGATACTTTTGCAGAATTCTCGCTTACCGCGTCTTCATGCAGTCTGGATTCAACATCCGTTCCGTTCAGAATCAGATGAGAATCCTTGTATTCAAGTTTCTGTTTTTTACAGAAATCAAGCACTGCTTTTTCATCTTTCAGATCAATCCCGCCGTTCAGCAATGCCAATGTCAGCGCACGGTAAAAACTGCCGCTGTTCAGATAGGTAACATGCAGTTTTTTTGCAATGATTCCGGCAATCGTACTTTTTCCGGTTCCCGCCGGTCCGTCTATCGCTATAACCATATACAGTTCCCCTTATTCCCTTTTTAGAATGTATTCTCTTCTTTTCTGCACAGTTTTAAAAGTCCGGAAACCTCTGACGGCGTCAGTTCACGGAACTGACCAGGCTGAAGACCGCCGATGAGAATATTGCCAATTCGGATGCGCATCAGATGTTTTATACCTATATCCTTTGATTCAAAGACTCTGCGTATCTCCCTGTTCTTTCCTTCTATTAGAACGATACGCATGCGGCGGGCATTCAGCTGTTCCGCATCTACGCACTGATAGAATACATCATCTATGCGCAGTCCCTTCTTAAAATCAGCTGCAAGATTCCGTGGAATCGGCAGGCTTGTATCAACGACATACTCTTTTTCAAGTTCTGCAGAGGGATGGGACAGCACTTTTGCAAATTCACCATCATTTGTGAAAATGATAAGCCCTGTACTGAACATATCGAGTCGGCCCACATTATACAGCCGTTCACCAAATTTCTCTTTAAGCAGGTCCGCTGCAACAGGTCTTTCTTTTTCATCTGCAAGAGAGCAGACATAGCCGGAAGGCTTATTCAAAAGCACATACCGTTTTGTTTCTTCAAGTGTAACAGGATTACCATCCACACAGACAGTATCTTCAGGAGATACTTTCGTACCAAGTTCGGTAACGGTATTTCCATTAACGGTTACCCGCCCGTCGGTTATAATCTTTTCGCTTGCACGCCGGCTGGCAACGCCGCAATGTGCAAGATACATCTGCAGCCGCATCAAGGAGCTGTCCGTTACGGTATTATCTTGCAAGTTCGAACCTCTCGCTTTCTTCTTCATCAAGTTTTGGCAGATCTGCTATGCTGTTCAGCCTGAAGAATTTAAGGAACTCTTTTGTTGTTCCATACTGCACGGGTTTACCTGGCACATCCTTTTTTCCGACCTCTTTGATCAGATTACGTTCAACAAGCAGCCGAATCATATTATCTGCCGACACGCCGCGGATGGATTCTATCTCGGCACGGGTAATAGGCTGGGAATACGCAATAATAGAAAGTGTTTCAATGGCGGAGCGTGAAAGCTTGCCTTCATTTTTGCTGCCATACCGTTCTTTCAGCACTTCCCAGTACTCTTTCTTTGGCACTAGTGACCATCCACCGGTAATCTGCGCAAGATCGATACCGGAATTCTCCGCTTTATACTTTTCTCTCAGCAGTTCAAGGCACTGCTGCACTACTTCAACAGACAGCTGGGAAATAACAGACAGCTGTTTTTCAGTAACGGGATCACTTTCCAGAAATAATATAGCTTCAATAAGAGACGTTTCCTTTTCCAAATGTAACTCCATTCCTGTCATACTGAATCAGGCTGCCTTATACCGGCATATCTTTATATCGCCGAACAGTTTATTCTGGTAAATACATGCCATCTTAAATTTTACAGCCTCAAGCAGCGCCATGAAAGCACAGATAACATCCATTTCATTTCCCTGGCGCACGATGAGATCGGTAAACATGCATTCCCCTTTATTTTCAAGCAGCTCATTCATCAGTGTAATCTTTTCATTTATAGATATTTCCTCATACATATTGAGGATTTTTTCGTTGGAATAAGCAGAAGCCATATCATGGAATATCTTCTGCATCTGCTGCAGCAAATCCCATGTATCCACTTTTTCCCACTGTGAACTGTCATCATCAAACGGAAGCACCCTCTGCACTTTTTTCCGTTCAAAACTCCATTCAGATTCGTCTTCTTTCTCTTCCATCAGATTAGAAAGTTTCTTGAACCGCTGATATTCGATGAGCTTATCTACAAGTTCCTGCCTCGGATCTTCGATATCATCGTCATCATCATATGCAACTTCAACAGGAAGCAGCATACGGCTTTTGATATATATCAGTTTTGCCGCCCAGCTGTAAAATTCGGAAAGATCGCCAAGATCTGTCTGGACAGCGTAATCCAGAAACTCCAGATACTGTTCTGTTATCTGAGCTATCGGAATATCATATATATTGATTTTGCTTTCCCGAATAAGAGTCCACAGAAGATCCAGAGGCCCTTCAAATTCTCCTGCTGTATAAGTACGGTGTACTTTTATCTCCGTTTCCGGAACATTCCGCCCGTCCTGTTCTTCCGTTTTTACACTGTCATTCTCTTCCATGAACTGCCTCCGGAAAAAATGATTTCCTGAAATCAGAAGAAGAAAGATACAGCTTTATTCCCTGGTCCGGAAGAGTCTGCATATATGCAGTACATTTTTCCCTTTCTATACAATCGGCAGGTTCAGTCAAAATCTCAAGAGCTGGAACAAGGATAAATTTTCTTTCATGAAAGCGTTGATGAGGAATCTGCAAATCCGGTTCATCTATGATGCGGTTTTCAAACAGTTCAATATCGATATCTATCGAACGCGGACCAAACCGTACTTCTCTGCTGCGGTCGCGGCCCAGGATCGCCTCTATATCATGTATGGAACACAAAAGCTGTTCCGGAGTTACAGCATGCACCGTTCCACGGACCGCCATATTATAAAAATCGCTCTGGTCGGCCACATACATCGCTTTTGTGCGGTAAACAGAAGAACAGACCAGATTATCCACAATAGCAGAAAGCTGTGTACATGCATGGCCCAGCAGTTCAAGTGAAGAACTGCCGTTATACGAGGCATTAGACCCCAGACCAAGCAGTACACCATTCATATCAGAACAGCTCTTCCGGCATTGGTTTGGCAGGCTTTTCAGCCGTTTTTTCCGGCGTTGCAGCAGTTTTTGCTGCAGCGGCACCTTTTGCCGTTACAGTTACACCGGCATCAGCCGGAACTTTTGCGGCAGAAGCCGGTTTCATATAATCAGGTTTTACAGGAACGCCCTCTTTTGTCTTAAGTACCTGTCCCGGGAACAGTTTTTCACGGAGCTGATGTTCTATTTTATGCGCGAACTCCGGATTCTGTTCGATATATGCAACAGCATTCTCTTTCCCCTGGCCAACCTTCTCTTCCCCTACAGTAAACCAGGAACCTTTTTTATCAATCATATTGTATTTTACAGCACAGTCAAGAATGCTTGAGGCTGCAGAAATTCCTTTTCCAAAGTAGATATCAAGTTCAGCCTTGCGGAAAGGCGGAGCCATCTTATTCTTTACAACCTTCACCCGGACACGGTTGCCAATTGCATCTTCAGCGTCTTTAGCATCGATTGACTCAATGCGGCGTATTTCAAGGCGGACAGAAGCATAGAATTTAAGGGCATTACCGCCTGTTGTTGTTTCAGGGTTACCAAACATGACTCCTATCTTCATACGGATCTGGTTGATAAATACAAGAATACACTTTGATTTGGCAATTGTTGCCGTAAGCTTTCTGAGAGCCTGGCTCATAAGACGTGCCTGAAGGCCCATATGGCTGTCTCCCATATCTCCTTCTATTTCCGCCTGCGGAGTCAATGCAGCGACAGAGTCGACAACGATAATATCCACCGCACCGCTGCGCACAAGACTTTCTGCAATCTCAAGCGCCTGTTCCCCGGTATCCGGCTGAGACAGCCAAAGATCATCTATATTTACTCCAAGATTTTTTGCATACTGCGGATCAAGTGCATGTTCTGCGTCGATAAATGCTGCAATACCGCCAAGTTTCTGAGCTTCTGCAATAGCATGCAGTGCCAGTGTTGTTTTACCGGAAGATTCCGGTCCGTACATTTCAATAATACGGCCACGCGGATACCCGCCAATTCCCAGTGCTTCATCAAGCAAGATGGAGCCGGATGGTATAACTTCGATAGCAGCAGCATCAGCATGCGTACCAAGTTTCATCAAAGATCCCTGGCCGAACTGCTTTTCTATCTGAAGACGCACAGCTTCCAGTGCTTTCAGTTTTTCCGCCTGCTCTGCAGACACTTCGTTTTCTGTTGTTGCTTTATTTGCCACTTTTGGCCTCCCACCTATATATATTGCAGAGTTCTTCTATTTTATGCAGAATTCCGGCAAAATTTTATGCTTTTATTAATTTTTTACGTCGAGCGTTCCATGTACACTCTGATACACTGCTCTGCCATCAAGTATAAGCCTTCCATCTTCAATTCCGGCCTTTGCAAGAATCCGCACAGGTTTTTCTCCATCTATTGGAGGCGACGGCGGAATTGTAAAACGGAGCGGCACAATACCTTCAACCCGCTGCATATTTTCATATCCGACCAGCAGGTCGCAAAGGAACGTAGTTCCTTCCGTACGTGCATTGGTAATACGGCCTGTCCATGAAACATAACAGTCCATATACAATGGCAGATCGGAAGTAACCTCTTCATACGTATAGTTATCTTTGAGTGTATCAAATGTCGGCTCTTTAAGATAGGTCATAAACAGTTGAGCCTTCTTGCGGATACCGAAAGATGCGTTCGAATTTGTTATTCTATTCAGCTCTACCTGAGCGGCATTGTCCCGGTATGTTTCAAAACACTGCAGGGCTGTATCATATGCATCAGTAATCTGTCTGTCTGTAAGCAGATAATGATATACTGCCCCGGAAAGATCCATCTGCTGTGCATGCGCTTTTTCATCAGCATTAAGGACAACAGCAGCAAGATCGCCTCTCTCAGCAGATACAGGCACAGCAGTTTTACGGACATGAACCGCAAATCCTGCCGCAAAGATAATCACAGCCATGACAACAGCAAGCCAGACCACACTGCCAGATTCTGATCCCAGAGACGGATAGAACTGCTTTATTTTTCCGCTGTCAACCCATTTGCATATTGTGCCGTAATCTCCATGAGTGCGTATAAATTCCATTGCCCTGGCAGCTGTCCTGTTATTCGGTTCATTATCCTGAACATCCAGATAATACCGCACAGCACGGTCTGTATCTCCGCGCCGGAGATAAATAGCTGCCTGTCCCAGAAGAAGCCGGGTATCAGTAAGTTTTATATTCCTTGCTTTCTGAAAATTAACGGCAGCAGAACCGGCATCACCTACATACAAACAGGCAATGCCCAGAGCGAGATAGTAGTCAAAGTTATCTTCATATATATCACTGCGGCTTTCCAGAAGGGTGATAGCTTTTGCAAACTGATGCCGTTTCAAAAGCCCTTCTGCAGTTTCAAGAACAGAACGGCTCATGTTACTTCTTCTGCCTCAGTATAAGAAGTATTGCATCAAGCTCTGCATTAAGCTGCCGTATCTTTTCCTTATTCAAAGAACTGCCGTCAGCTTCCATCTCATTAATCTGTTTTATCAGACCGCGTACATATTCAGGATCAAGCTGATCCTTTTTTATTTTAGAAACATCAAATTCAACGGATTCTTTCGGCTGTTCTGCAGGGACTGCTGTAACTACAGGCGCAGGTACGGTCACTGGTGGAGGTGCAGATTCTACCGGTGCAGCCGGTACTGCAGGAGCAGAAACCACAGGTACAGCAGTCGCTATTTCTCCAAGATAATCTTCACCATGGAGCGTTTTATCTGCAGGAGCCACAGCAATATAGAAACTTTCGGTCATTGCAGCACCAGGATCAAGCAGCGATTTTCCCCACAGTATATTAACAGCCGAATTATTATATGACAGGATGGAGTTAAATGCTCTCCCCGGCACATACGCTACTTCCCAGTCTGAAGACGAAATAATATCTTTATTTGCCAGTGTCACAGATTCCGGTTCCGTAATTCCTCTACCGTATAAAAGGAACTGTGCAGAAGCCTTTTCATTTGAAGACAAAATCCACCGTTCGTTTTTCATCGAAGAAAATTGCATTTCAGAATTGATACGTCTGATTCCCGCTGTTGAAAAAGTAGATGCAGCAAGTTCACCGAGAACGGTATCAAATATTCCACGCATAGAAAAATTCTTAGCGGATGTCCCTGTATTTTTCGTCGTAACAGTAATCTTTATCATATCAGCCGGCAGCCCCGCCGTCGGGCCTGCACTTGAAAATATATCAAACAGTACGCTTACTTCTGCGGCATTGTCGACTGTATAGATCAGTTCTGCACCGGTCTGCGTTTTGCTTACCCGGCACCGTATGCCATAAGACCTGTTAAGTCTATACACCAGCCGGCCGATTTTAAGTGCAAAAAAAGTTGTGGAAGATGCATCACGGGTTGCAAAAACTGCTTCTCTCTTTTTTGAATCCGGATTGACTACATACAGGCAGAAAGTTCCCTGTGTACCATTTATATCAAGCCGGACATAGCCGCTTTCCAGTGAAAATACCTGAGAAGTATTATCAGCCGGAGCAGACTGCTTTTCGCCAGAACTCTGGTTTAACGCCACAGACTGCTGATCCGCAGCATTCTGCGAAAAAGCAGAAGCAAACAGCAGAAAAAGAGCAGCTGAAGCAAAACATCTTTTTACGTACATTCTTCTACTCCTCTGCATGACTCGTCATCAGACTCTGGATTTCACGTGCCTTGCGTTTCAGTTCGAGCAGATCGGAATTATTTCCGAGGCTGCTTTCCGGAGCAGCTGCTGCCGGTGCAGATACAGCTGCCGAATGAAGAGCATCTATCGTAGACTGCAGTTCAGCATTCTTATGTTTCTGATCTTCCAGAGCAGCAGCGGCAGCGGCATTCTTATCCTGCTCCTCTTTCAGCTGACGCTGAAGGCCAACGAGTCCTTCTGTTTTATATTCTTTTAGCTGTTTTTCATACTCTTCTTTTGCGGAAAGATATTCTTCTCCCGTCATCCGCAAAAGATAAATCAGTTTTTCTTCACGGTGACGCTGATCGATTGCCTCGATACGATACTGAGCCTCCGCTGCTTTTGCGTCAAGCGGAAAATCAGTAACAATGCGTTCAAAGAGCGCTTTTGCGGGATCATAATTATATCCGGCGTAAAACGCTTCTGCTATCCAATACAGAGCGGAAGCATACATTTCATGTTCCGGATATTCATGACAAAAATCACTGAGAAGAAGCACCGCCCGGTTATAATCTCCATTATAATATGAA
>Ga0070399_1004400_pt1 | contig 11690 bp, 10 predicted proteins | sample BioMet4_FD_61217 | JGI IMG/M metagenome (GOLD analysis project Ga0070399, IMG submission 61217) | Microbial communities from bioreactor (seeded with sewage sludge) at LBNL, California, USA - Biofuel metagenome 4 (version 1) | ecosystem: Engineered > Bioreactor > Anaerobic > Unclassified ... | reverse complement strand
TGCAAATGGTTGAGAAAAGAATATATGCCGAACAAAGCCGGTTAATTGAAGCTTGGACACATATGGCCGCACTGGCGATTGAACGCATAGAACTGACCCGTGAAGCCAGCCGCGCCGCTTTGTTGGCAGAATCGGAGCGATTGAGCACGGCGTTGCTGAACTCGATATCCCATGAATTAAAAACGCCATTGGCGGCAATTTTGGGATCGGTTTCTACGCTGCAAGATAAAGAAATTGCTATATCGGAAAGCATTAAAAATGAGTTATATGACAGTATAAAAACAAGTAGCATGCGTATGGAGCGGATTGTAAGTAATCTTTTGGATACGGCTCGGTTGGAAAGCGGCGCGATGAAAATCAAAAACGACTGGTGTGATATGCAGGATATTGTCGGTGTCGCACTGCATCATATGCAGGAAACTTTGGGGCAGCGGAAAATCTGTACGCATATTCCGGCCGGCCTGCCATTGGTCCGCGGCGATTGTGTATTGTTGGAACAGGTTCTGGTCAATTTACTGGATAATGCCAATAAATATTCGCCGCCGGAGCAGCCAATTGAAATTTCTGTTGCGCATGAGGATCAGAAATTAGCCGTTTCTGTAGCTGATTTTGGCGATGCAATTCCCAACAAGGAAATGGAGCTCATATTTCATAAATTTTATCGCGGCAGTAAAAAAGAGACGGCGCCTGGAACGGGGTTAGGTTTGTCTATTTGTAAAAGTATTATAGAAATCCATGGCGGGCAGATTTGGGTGGTGAATTTAATACCGCGCGGCAAACGGTTTATTTTTACTTTGCCAGAGGAGAAAAAGGATGGAGAACAAGCGAAAAGTTTTGATTGTTGATGATGAGGTGCAAATACGCCGCTTGATTAAGGTTTCGTTGGAGGGACATGGCTGGCAGGTCTTTGACGCACCCACAGGAAAGGACGCGGTTGAGTGCGTGCTGATGCAAAGACCAGAGCTTATTTTGCTCGATCTTGGTTTGCCGGATATGGATGGGAAGCAGGTGTTGCAGCGTATTCGTGAGTGGACAAAAACGCCGGTTATTATTTTATCGGCACGTGATCAGGAAGAAGAAAAAATTGCCGCATTAGATTTGGGCGCCAATGATTATTTGACCAAGCCTTTTGGCGTGGGAGAATTGATGGCGCGGATGCGAGTTTGTTTGCGCGCCATGCAGCCTTATGCGGACCAGGCTGTGCTGCAATTCGGCCATTTGAAACTTGATCTGGGCAGGCATATTGTTAGCTTTGATGGTGCAGAAGTTCGGCTGACGCCGATCCAATATAAATTGCTGACCTTTTTAGCAAAAAATGCCGGTAAAGTGCTGACGCATCGTCAGCTGTTAAAGGAAGTATGGGGCGTGGAAAGCAATGAGATTCAATATGTGCGGGGTTATATTGGGCAGCTGCGGCAAAAAATAGAGCCAGATCCATCTCGGCCAATTTATATTATTACTGAATCTGGCATTGGCTATCGGATGATGTTTGGCGAAGAATTGAAAGCGTGATGGCCGAAAACGCTGCTTTGGTTTGAACAATATAATCGGCTGTTTTTCTCTTTGTTTTGGCGTATAATGTTTTCAGAGGTGATGTTTATGCGTAAATTAATCAGTCTGGGGTTTGTCTTGTTGCTTTGTCTGACGGCTGGGACGGCTTTGGCGGCGGAACGTGTGCCGCTGCGGGTAGCGATTTTGCCGGTGATGGATCAAACGGGCGGCTGGTTGGACCGCGATAGTGCGGCGGTGCTGTCGGCGCGGTTGCGGCAGGAATTCCATGTACCTTTGAATGGTTTATTACAAGCAGTTGAATATGTTTCACCAGAGGACATAGCGGCGGCATACAGACAGGTGGAACAAACAGCGCAGCTGCAGGGTAAAAAACTGACGCCGGCGGAGACGACGCGTCAGCTGGCAGCAACGCTGCCGGCCGATCTCGTGCTGGAACTGGCCGTTGACAGCTGGTACGAACATACGTATTTAAACGGTGACGGCGACAGCTGTGTAGATGTGTGCGTTGGGCTCACTCTTTATGGCTGGAATCAGCGGGCAAAAACGCCGGTGCGGGAAAGTGCCGGTCGCTGTGTCAGCGATGATTGCTCCGTTGTTGGCGACGCCGAGCGGCAAGGCAGCGATGCGTTGGAAGAAATACTGCAAAAGACGCAGTTCCGCAAGTTGGTTTTTCCTTTACAGACCGAGCATTGATTGGCAGCAGGCAGTTATAAAAAAGCTATTTAAGGCGATTGTACAAATTGAGAATTCAATTTGTACAATCGCCCTTATTTTATTGTGATAAAAAAATTTTATAAAATGTATTCTGATAAACATATATGTACTTTTAAAAGAACTATGATATAATAATCTATGTGCTATTAATTGTAATGTTGTAAACTTAATACTTGGCAGTGTGGCCGCAATTTAGAGGAAAAAGTGCGTCCCCCTCTGCCTCGCATCAATGCGGTCACAGGCAAGGTTGTCATACTTATGGGGGATGATGGATTGAAAAGTTATAATATTGATGAAGCAGCGTTGTTTCGTAAACGACGTCTGCATGTGATTTTACCGGTTTTTCTTGTATCGGTGATTGCCTTTTTGGATCGGGTGAATGTCGCTTATGCCGGCATGACGATGACAAAGGATCTTCCTTGGTTGACACCGGAGATTTTTGGCGCCGGTGCGGGGATTTTTTTCCTCGGATATTTTTTCTTTGAAGTGCCGGGAGCCCTGATTGCCGCACGGTTCAATGCCTGTACCTGGATTGCCAGAATCATGTTTACCTGGGGATTGGTATGCGGGCTGATGTCGATCATGTCATCGCAGTTTGAATTTTATTTCTATCGGTTTTTATTGGGCGCCTGTGAAGCCAGTCTTTATCCGGTTATTTATGCCGTGTTGTTTCCTAAATGGTTTTTGCCCAAAGAACGAGCTAAAGCAATCTCGCTGATGCTGACGTCTCTGCTGGTAGCTGCGATCATTGGAGCGCCTCTGGCCGGTTGGCTGCTGGATATGAATCTTTTTGGCATGCACGGCTGGCAGACTTTATTTATTCTGGAAGCGGTTCCGGCCCTTGCGTTTACTTTTGTTTTCTTGTTCTGGGTAAAGGATTGTCCGGAAAAAGCTTCCTGGCTGACCAGGGAAGAGAAAGACTATCTGCAGGAAGCTTATGCAGAAGAACAACGAAATCATAATCGGGTTAAAAAATATACTGTGGTTCAGGCGCTTACGGACCCTAAAGTTCTACGGCTCTGTCTGATTTATTTTCTTTGGATTGTCGGGTTTTGGGGATTTAATTTCTGGATGCCGCAGGTGTTAAAGGCCTTATCAGGCTGGTCGGCAGCGTTGGTAGGGACGGCCATTGCCATTCCGATGGGAATTGCTTTGTTGGCGCAGATCTGGTGGGGACATTCTTCGTCGAAAAGCGGTGAAAAGCGCTGGCATGTAGCCGGAGCCATGTTTATTGGCGCGTTTGGTCTGGCGGCATCGCCGTTTATTGCCAGTCCGCTGCTTAATCTCTTGTTTGTCTGCATTACGGCGGTCGGCGTTTATTCGGCTATGGGAGTCTGGTGGTCAGTGCCGACAACTTTTCTTTCCGGTGCGGCTGCGGCTGGCGCAACGGCGCTGATTAATTCCATTGCCAATCTTGGCGGTTATTTTGGGCCGTACATGCTGGGGTTCATTAAAACATCAACGGGTTCGTATGATCTGGGATATTTTGCGCTGGCGGCTTGTCTGGTCGGTGCTGGATTCATTATGCTGACGCTGAAGAAAGAAGTTTGTGTCGATGACCCGGAAGAAGATATCGTTCTCGAAGAACATGCTCAAGCATAAAGCGCCTGACAAATAATCGCAGCGCTGCGGTTATTTGTTTTTCAGCATAGCAAAAATCTATTGCATATATTGAAAAATAATATACAAAAAATGGTTTTTTTTTCCTTTTCAGAATTGCAGTACATATATATATGGTTTATAATGTAATATGTAATGTATAATTGCGAAGGAGTCTTGTGTATGCAATTGAAAGTTTCATCCATACGGACAAAATTTTTGGTCGTTCTCATTCCCTTGTTTTTAATTTTATGTTCGGTTCTTTCTGGAATCAGTTATTATTTTGCGCAAAAAGCGTTGCATGAAGAAGCATTGAATCTTGCTGCAGCCATTGGCGAAAAATATTCCGCTCAGATTTCAGAAACGATGACGATGAATGTAACGCGCATGGAGGAACTGGCAGCGCAGCCGGTCATGCGCCAGGGAGACGAAGCGGAAAAAATTAAAATTCTGGCGGATGTAAAGAAACGTACCGGCAATGATTTCAGTATGATCTGCTATGTTGATCTGCAAGGTATGGCCGTCAATGAAACCGGACATAAAATGGACCGGGCGGATCGCGAATATATTAAAAAAGTGCGTGAGACGAAAAAAACCTATGTTTCAGCGCCGACTATTTCTCATACAACGAATCAGCCGATTTCTCTCATTACTGTGCCGATTCTGGAAAACGGACAGTTGCGGGGCTTTATTTGCGGCACCATGGAATTGGCTAAAATATCCGAACTTACGTCTTCGGTGCGCTTTTTTGCCAGCGGGGTTGGCTACATTGCCGATGAGACGGGCATGGTTATTGGCTTCAGTAAACAACCGGAATATGTGGGAAACTGGAATGTTAATGACACTAGTCTGGCCAAAGTGCCGGGGCATGAAAATGATGTGGTCGATAAAGCTTTGGTACAAGGGTTTCAAGAAGCCATACAGGACAGAAAGCAAAATTTTGTCGCTTATCAAAAAAGTTCGGGGGATAAGATGCTTTCTGCTATAACGCCGATTGAACTGCCGGGACGCAACTGGTATATCAATATTGCTGCGCCGGATAAGGAAGTAAACGCCAAGGCGGCCAGCCTTTTTACCATTATGCTGGCTTTTGCCGCAGCCGCGATTTTACTGACCATCGTGGTTATTTATCTTTTCACCAATAAAATAACAGCTTCTCTTACAACGATACAAAAAGAGTGTGATGTTTTAAGTCAGGGTGATTTCAGACAGAAGCAGGTAAGCATAGAAAGTCGTGATGAAATCGGTCATTTGGCGCAGCAATTCAATCAGATGCGAAAAATTCTGCGGGAATTGATCGGTGAAATTCAAACTGAGGCCGCGCAGGTCGCTGCGGCCAGCGAACAGATGACGGCCAGCGCATCACAGTCGGCAGAGGCTTCGAATCATGTGGCTGGCTCTATGGTCAATATTGCGGAAGGCATTGACCATCAGTCGCGGGAAACGGATGGCGTTAAGGTTGCGACAGAAAGTATATCGACTTCGGCAGGCGAAATAGCAACGCAAATGGGGCTGGCCGGTTCCATTGCCAAGGAAACAGATACCCAGGCAGAAAATGGACGAAGCGCCATTGCTAAAGCAGTCGAGGAAATGCAAAAAATCAGCACTGGTTCAAAGGAAATCCAGTCTGCGGTAACGAAACTGGATCAGGGATCGGCTGAAATCAGTAAGATTGTAGAGCTGATCTCAGATATTGCCGGTCAAACCAATCTGCTGGCTTTGAATGCCGCCATTGAAGCGGCTCGCGCGGGAGAGCAGGGAAGAGGATTTTCGGTTGTGGCCGAAGAAGTCAGGAAATTGGCTGAGCAATCAGAAGAATCTTCCCGTCGGATTAGCGATCTGATCGGGAAAAATCTTGCCGATATGAAGCTGGCGGTAACGGCGAGTATGGCAGAGTCGGAACGCGTATCCAATGGCTTGGATGCGATTACGGTCGCGGATGATACTTTTAAATCGATTGTTCAGGCGATCGGAAACCTTACCGAAAAAATCGAACAGATTTCCGAGGCTGTACAAAAAATGGAAAATGATACAAAAAAGGCTGCGGATGCTTTGGTACAGATGGATGCGATCAGTACCAAAAATTCGTCGGAGACGCAGAATATATCTGCGGCCGCAGAGGAACAGTCTGCGTCGACGGCGGAGATATCCACTGCGAGTCATAGCCTTGCTGAACTGGCTGCTAAATTGCAGCAGGCAATTCGTCGGTTTAAAATATGAGATAAAATGTTTTATAAAGGACAGCCAGAGAAAAACGGCTGTCCTTTTCTGAATAAAAGAAATGGAAAAAATTAGCAGATTATCATACTGTATGAGAACGTTACTCGGCGGATAGCGATTTTTCCGTTGCGGTTTGATTCGCGTCGGCAACGCTTTGTTTTCAATAAAAATTCTGGATTCTTGCGCAAAGGAGCTAAAAGATGATGATAAACCAGGATGTGTTTTCTATGTATCAGCAAGATGAACTCAATAGCGCGGTGCTGTATGGACAAATTGCCAAAGATGTAAAAAATGAAAAAGAGCGTGAAACCCTGCTGCTCATTGCTAAAGACGAGCAAAAACATGCGTTGGTTTTTGAAAAATATACCGGCCGGAAATTGACGCCGAATTATTTTCGTATCCGTTTGTTTTTGCTTATACGTTTCTTACTGGGATATACGTTTTTAATCAAGTTTCTGGAGTATAGAGAAAACCGAGGTATTCAGTCTTATCAATCGAATTTTGACCAGATTCCGGAAGTGCGGCAAATTCTGGCGGATGAAGAAAAACACGAAAAAATTCTGATGGCGCTGCTGGATGAAGATCGTCTGCACTATATGGGCGATATTATCCTGGGAATGAATGACGCTTTGGTTGAACTGACTGGTTCGCTGGCCGGCTATACGCTGGCCATGCAAAACGCCAGAATCATTGCTATGGCGGGTTTGATTACAGGTGTATCCGCCACGCTTTCCATGGCCGGCTCCGGCTATTTGTCGGCGCGGGAGGACGCCGGCAAAAATGCGGTCAAGTCGACCGTGATTATTGGCGTATCCTATTTTATTACCGTAGTTTTGCTGATTTTGCCGTATCTTATCTTTCCCGACAATGCCTATTTGTGGGCGCTGTTGGCAACTATTCTGATTGCCCTGTTGATTATTGCCGGGTTTAATTTTTATATTTCAGTGGCCAAGGACAGACCGTTTGGAAAAGGTTTTTGGAGTATGGCTGGCATCAGTATCGGCGTAGCGGTGATTTCTTTTGCGGTGGGGTACATCGTTAAAGACGTTTTAGGCATTAGTTTATAAGTATCTGTGTTGTTTCTAATTAAAACGGTATTTTATAAATTGCCGATTACTTCTAAAATTGACTAAAAATTAATAAAATTCATTTGACTCCGCTTGAATTTTGCCGGTTTTCGCATTATAATTATGGACAAATGCAGGTAGATCTATAAAAGATAAAAATTCTCTTTCAAAATTAAGTGTTACATTGGGGAACAGAATTTTTATCCGTGCAGGTACGTTTTCGTTAGAGGAAATGTAGAAAAGGAGGATCTAATGTATAATTTATTAATTGGCGGCGCTGCCGGTCAGGGAATTGATACGACGGCGGCAATTCTGGAAAAACTTTTGAAATGTTCCGGGTATAATGTGTTTACTGCTAGGGATTTTATGTCCCGGGTGCGAGGCGGGCACAATTTCTCTTTGCTTCGTTTCAGCGTTTCACCGGTATATTCACACAGCAACCAATTGGATGGCATTGTGGCGCTTGACGAGGAGACTATTCGTCTGCATAAGGACCAATTGAAAGAGCACGGGTTTATTCTTTGTGATAGTAAATTGAGCGCAGCTGATTCCCGCTTGATCCAGCTTCCCATGGCGGCAATGGCAAAAACGCTTGGCAATCCGCGAGTCGCCGGCAGTATTGCGGTGGGGGCGGTTCTGAAGCTTTTTGGCGAATCTCTGGAGCATGTAGGAACGGTTCTGCATACATTTGTGAAGCAACCATTTTTTGATATCAATGTTCAGGCGGTACAGGATGGCTATCAGTCGATGGAAACGCGTTTTTCCCATTTGCCGGGGCCATATAGTGCGCAGATGCTTGTCTCCGGCAGCAAAGCGGTTGCTCTGGGAGCTATGGCCGCCGGTCTCCGGTTTTATTCTGCCTATCCCATGTCTCCGTCTACGGCGGTCATGGAGGCGCTGGCTGCAAAGGCCGATGAAGCGGGGATTGTCGTCGAACAAGCAGAAGACGAAATTGCTGCCGTCAATATGGCCATCGGCGCTTCGTATGCAGGCGCCCGCGCCATGACGGGCACTTCCGGCGGCGGCTTTTCTTTGATGGTAGAAGCGCTCGGTCTTTCCGGCATGGCGGAAATTCCTTTGGTTGTCATTGATGTTCAGCGACCGGGACCGGTGACCGGACTGCCGACAAGAACGGAACAGAGCGATTTGAAATTTGTTATTTCCGCGTCGCAGGGCGAGTTTCCGCGCATGGTGATTGCCCTGCGGAATCCTTCCGATGCGTTCTATCAGACCATGCGGGCGTTTAATCTGGCAGAAACGTATCAGATTCCGGTGATTCTTTTAAGCGATCAGTATCTGGGCGATGCTACCGCTACGGTTGCGCCGTTTGATCCGCAGAAAATTCCCATGGTCGAGTCCGGTTCGGTCGATGCGGGAAGCGGCGAATATCTTCGCTACCGTTATACGGAAAACGGCATATCGCCGCGCCTGATTCCGGGAAAATCCGCGCATCTGGTAGCCATTGACAGCGACGAGCATGACGAGAGCGGCCGAATCACAGAATCAGCGGCCGTGCGGAATCAGATGATGGACAAGCGCATGAAAAAACTGGAAGGTCTGCAACGCGAACTACAGGAACCAGAATTTATGGGAACCGATGATTTTGAGATACTTTTGCTCGGCTGGGGTTCTACCTGGGGGCCGATGGAAGAAGCGGTTCAGCTGCTCAACAAAAATCAGCCTGGCCGCTATGCCGCGCTGGTGTTCGGCGATATTTATCCTCTGCCGCAGCAGCGTCTTAAAGAAAAAGCGGCTAAAGCCCGCTGCATCATTGATGTTGAACAAAATGCAACCGGGCAATTGGCAGACCTCATTCGTGAAACGACTGGTATTGTTTGTGATCATCGCATGCTGAAATACGATGGCCGTCAGATTTCCGGCGAAGAGATTGCCGAACGCATTCGGAAGGAGGAGCTAAAATGAATACGGAAACTTTTCAAACGCATGAAACAGCCTGGTGTCCGGGATGCGGTAACTTTGCCATTTTAAAGTGCCTGCAATCCGTTTTGAAGCAGCTGGGCAAAGATCCTTCCGAGGTGTTGATTGCTGCCGGCATTGGTCAGGCAGCGAAAACTCCCCAATATATCAGCGCCAATGCTTTCTGCGGGCTGCATGGCAGAGCGTTGCCCGCCGCCGTGGCAGCGAAGATTGCGAATGAGCGATTGACGGTGATCGTCGATACAGGTGACGGCGATTCCTATGGAGAAGGCGGCAACCATTTCATTCATAATATTCGCCGCAATGTTGATATCACGCATTTTGTTCACGATAACCAGATTTACGGTTTGACTAAAGGCCAGGCATCGCCGACTTCCATGCTGGGCTTAGTTACCGGCGTTCAGACGGATGGGAATTTTAATGAGCCGCTCAATCCGGTCCTGCTTGCCATTGCCTGCGGCGCAGGCTTTGTGGCGCGAGGATTTACCGGGCATCAAGAGCATTTGAAAGCTCTGATGAAGCAGGCCATTGAATACAAAGGCTATGCGCTGGTAGACATCCTGCAGCCCTGCGTGACTTTTAATAAAACCAATACGTTTGCCTGGTACAATCAGCGGGTTTACGAACTCGATGCCTCTTATGATCCTGCCGATAAAATAGCCGCTATGCAGAAGGCTATGGAATTCGGTGACCGCATTCCCATTGGCCTTTTATATCGAGAGGAAAAGGCGACTTATCACCAGAAGAATGCGGTTCTGAAGCAGGGAATCCCTCTGCTCGACAAAAAAACAGATTTTAAGTATATCAACCAAGTGATTGAATCGTATATTTAAGGGTGATCCGTCGTGTTGGCTGCAAGGTCAAAGTGAAAATTCCGGATGAATTTTTGTTGCTGCATTGGAAGAAAGGATGGTCATGGTCCATGCCTTATGTAAATATAAAAATCACGAAAGAAGGCGCTACGCCGGAACAAAAAGCACAGCTGATCAAGGGAGCAACACAGCTGCTGGTAGATGTTCTCGGTAAAAATCCCAAGACGACTGTTGTGGTCATTGATGAAGTAGACACGGATAATTGGGGAATCGGCGGCGAAACGGTCACTACATTGCGTAAAAGTAAATAAATACACAATCCAATTTTTGGTAGCGTACAAAAGAAGGCCATGTAGCGATTGCTGCATGGCCTTCAACTATTAATATATACAATTATTATGGTACGAGTGAAATTATAGGACTTGGAGAAATCCAGTAATTCTATGGTTTGCAGGCAATGCTTACAACTAACCAATAAAGAAACAATTATATTTATTATCTTCGAGTGTCATATAATTTCCCAAATCCCACGCGGGCTTATCTCAGCAGTTTTCATCCGTCCTGATTTTCTTAACTCTGTTGCAGCCCATCTAATATCATATTGCCAGCTATAAAACAAATCTCCAGAATGTTGAAGGTCAGTTTTATATTTTTTCCAAATGTACTTGCAAACATCAATGATGTTTGTTTGTCCTCCCATGTCTTTTATAGCCTTATAAAGAATATCTGGTAAATCATATCGAGTCATCCGGAAAACCTCCCTTATCATTATATTAAAATAATAGCACATAAATAGAGAAAAGTCGATTTCTTTTCATAGAAATCGACTTTTCTGAAGTTGCGGCCTTCTCGGTTTAGAGGACACGAAATAGGACAGAAAAAACGAATAAAAGATAGAATTGCATAATCTTATGCAGCCGGATGAGAATTTGTTTTTTCAAAGGCATTTGGAGCGATCCAGTCAATCCCATTGTGCGGACGGACAGCATTGTAATAGGCTTCAATGTATCGAAAGATGGCGGCTTTTGCCGCAAAGCGAGTATGGAAGTGCTGGAAATGGACGAGTGCACATTTCAAACAGTTAAAGAAATTTTCAGCAACGACGTTATCATAGGGATTACCGCGTCGTGACATACTCTGGCGCACGCGGTGTTGTAACAATAAATTTCTGTAAGGATAGCTGGCGTACGGAGAGCTGCGGTCACTGTGGAAAATCAAACCAGCGGTGGGCTTTTGGCGTTGAATTGCCATAAGCATGGCGGCACAGGTTAAATGGGCGTCTATGTGATTGGAAAAAGCATAGACGCCCATTTTCTTAGTGAAAAGATCTTTAACAATGGCAAGCTAGCGCCATCCTTCGTCCGTGCCAATGTAGGTAATATCACCGACCCAGACGGTATTGGGAGCAGGTACAGTAAAATTGCGTTGTAAAAGATTGGGCGCGATCGGATACGAGTGCTTTGAAGAAGTAGTGATTTTGTAAGCGGCGCGACGAATGGAATAGATAGCGTATTTTTGCATCAGCCGGTGAACGCGAGCCCTAGAGGGACCGAACTGAGGATGAAGGAAATGAAACAAGCTGTCAAGGCCCATGGCGGGATATTTCTGGTGCGTCGTGACAAGGGCGCGGAGCAGGACAGCATTGGCCTGTTGCCGTTTACCAAGGCGTTGGGATTGATGAACATAGTAAGCGCTCCTGGAAATGTGAAGACAGCGGCATAATAAGCGAATAAGATAAGGTATAATATTTTTCGCAAAAACAAATAAAGATATGAATCTCGTCCTTTGGTAAAATTAAGTCGCCAAACCAAACCCACAAAGGAGACGA
>Ga0070399_1004392_pt1 | contig 11698 bp, 5 predicted proteins | sample BioMet4_FD_61217 | JGI IMG/M metagenome (GOLD analysis project Ga0070399, IMG submission 61217) | Microbial communities from bioreactor (seeded with sewage sludge) at LBNL, California, USA - Biofuel metagenome 4 (version 1) | ecosystem: Engineered > Bioreactor > Anaerobic > Unclassified ... | reverse complement strand
GTTCTTTGTTTACAACGGGCTGCGAAAAACGTACCAATGAAAAACCTTCTTCAGTACCTACTATAGCCTGTTCCCCGTATACACTTAGTTGTTCATTATTCTCTATCAAAGAACCTTTTAAAAATATATCATGAGAATTTTTGGAATATGTATTCTTTACCGCATCGTAACGCAGTAATTTAAGCGCTCCACCAGACACGTACCAAAGGTTATGAGTCAGATCCATATTCAAGTATGTATACGCCACCTTACCATCCAACATGCGCTCAAGTTCATTATACTCTTCCAGCCTGTCCATTAAATGGTTATAGCGCCATAATCCATAGTGCGAAACAACAATCATCTCATTGTTTACTTGTGCCAAGTTGATATCATAGCCGGAAGGAAAAGATTTATTATTATATTTTTTCACGCTCAAGACCTTACGAAGATCATCAGACAACTTCAGCCTACAGATTCCTCTGTCTTTATTAGTTATCCATAATGTATTCCCAGAAGTTCCTGCCATAAGGCTCTTTGCCGCATAAGTAAAGTTCTCTAGTTTACACACTACCTGCCAACTCCCACCTTTTTTCTGCAATAAATATAATCCACTATATTTGCCATAAACCGCCGCTATCAGCACATCGGGATGGTTATTCAAAGAGATAATGTTTCTTACTCCTCTTATCCCATCCAAATGGGTAATTTTATTCCCATCTACAAGAAATATACCGTTATCTGAGGCGCAAAATAACTTATTATCATAGTTCAAGAACGACCATATTTGTCCACTTGTCCCTGCAATGAAATTCATCGGAATTTCCTTATTCAATTCACTCGGTAGAATTGTCGAGTATAGCCCTTGGTTTGTACCCAAATACAACTTATTTTGATATAAATAAGAAAAATAGCCCGAGCCAATAAGTGATTTATTGCCATACAAGGAAAAGACAGGGGAATTCAGATGAATACAATCAATACCATTATCCAATCCCAGCCAAAGGTCATTTTGCAAATCAAAAGTCATACTAAGTACCGTCTTATTCTGCAAACCATTATTGATCGAAATTACATCCATTTCATCTCTCTCCAAATCCAATAAGCAAGCTCCCCCTTGCACAGAGCCAAGTACTAATAAGTTACGATTAAGTGCTGCACAAAAAAGGCTGTTATCTTGCATAAAACTATCCGCAGCACAATGGAACTTTTGAATTGTTTCTCCATCATAGCTAAAAAGCCCATTATAGCGAGTCACAATGAAAATTTTGCCTTTATAGGGTATGAAAGCAGACACTCGTCCCAATTCTTTTGAACCAGGTATTAATTTGAAATGCTTGTTTTTCATTATCAAAATCCCCCCTGCCGTAGAAACATAAAACTTATCATATAAAATAGCTGAAATGTAGACCTCTTCCAGCATACTCTCGTATGTCAATTTTTTGTTTTCCCAGTAAAACAAACCACGATCCGATTGAAAGTAGATCCGACCCTTATTCTGCAATATATTCCATACAACACCAACAATTGATTTAGAAGGGAGACTATCCGAAAGACAAACATAATCCAATCTTCCCAATCGATTGGGAATAAAATATCCAAATTGTCCTATTCCACCGATATAAATCCGCCCATCATCTGCTATCTTCATAGCACGGACTTTTGCATTCCGCATAGGATAAAGATTCCAGGTTACCCCGTCGAATTCTAATAAACCGTTATTATTAGCTGCATACATCCAACCATTTTCATGTTGTTGCAACATCCAGTTCTGATTTCCTCCTTCATAGGTATGGCGAGTGTAGTTAGTGACGGAGTGTTGCCACTCTGCCCTCGATGGTAAAGACACAAACAACAGAATGGCAAGAACTGGAAATAATCTGCTTTTCATAGTGGCTAACAATTGTGGGTTACGAAGCAAAGATAAGTTCTTTTATTCTAAAGTCATACCAGGCATCCCACCTTTAACAGAATTCTTGAGATAGAAATATATATAACTAAAAATCTAATTTACAATATTATATATGAATATCGAGCAGGAATTGATGTAGCTAATAACCAGGTTTGTTGTAATTACGATGTGGTTTTTTTTAAAGTAAAAGAAATAGAGAGCTATACCTTTGTTATTATTTCTCCGGTAAATAGGCTATAGTCATTTACCCTCTACTTAAATCAAAATACAAGAACATGAAAATGCTTTTTAGAAAAACACTAGCTTTCTTTTTGACCTTTTTATCGGTCCCGGGCTTTGCTCAACAGGCTCCTCAAATTATGAGTGTAAGCGCACGCCAGACAACGTCCCTTGACGGGCAATGGAAAACAATCGTAGATCCTTTTGAAAACGGCTATTACGATTATCGTCTAAAACCTTATGACGGCGGTTATGCTCAAGATAAAACCTATTCAGATAAAACCAAGCTTCAAGAATATGACTTTGAAACAGATAAGTCGCTATTTGTTCCGGGTGATTGGAACACGCAACGTCCCCAACTATATTATTATGAAGGAACCGTTTGGTATAGGAAGCACTTTGAATACTCGCTAAAACCTGGTAAACGCCTTTTTCTCAACTTTGGAGCAGTTAACTATGAGGCGATTGTTTGGCTCAATGGCAAGCGTTTGGGAAAACATATCGGTGGGTTTACTCCTTTCAACTTCGAAATCACAAACTTATTGAAAGAAGGGCTCAACAGTCTGGTTGTAAAAGTAGATAACAAGCGATTACCAGAAGCAGTCCCCACTGTCAATGCAGACTGGTGGAACTTTGGGGGTATTACGCGTCCGGTAACTCTTGTCGAAATGCCTTCAACTTACATACGCGACTATTATGTCCAACTACAGAAAAACGACAAAAATGTGATTGAAGGATGGGTACAATTGGATGGTTCCGCCAAAGTTCAGAAGATAAACTTAAATATACCTGAACTAGGGATAAGAAAGGAAGTCACCACTAACCTCAACGGATATGCTTATTTCCATATAAAGGCAAAACCCATTCTTTGGACACCGGAAGCCCCCAAATTATATACCGTAAATTTGTCTTCGGAGGCTGATAAAGTTTCTGAAGAGATCGGATTTCGAACTATCCGTACAGAAGGTACCAAGATATTACTCAATGACAAAGAAATATTTTGCAAAGGCATCAGCATCCACGAAGAAACAGCTTATTACAGCGGGCGTGCATACTCAAGAGATCAAGCGCATACTCTATTGACCTGGGCAAAGGAGCTAGGTTGTAATTTCGTCCGTTTGGCACACTATCCACACAATGAAGAAATGATACGTGAAGCGGAGCGTATGGGATTCCTTGTCTGGTCCGAAATCCCCGTTTATTGGACGATTCATTGGGAAAACATAGATACCTACCAAAATGCGGAACAACAACTGTCTGATATGATTGCTCGCGATAAAAACCGTTGCAATATTATAATCTGGTCAATTGCTAACGAGACTCCTCATAGTGAATCTCGCCTTACCTTCCTCACAAAGTTAGCCAACAAGGTAAGAGAATTGGACAATGTTCGTTTAGTTGGTGCAGCTATGGAAAAAGAAGAAGTACAATCGGGAATAATGACTGTCAACGATCCATTGGAAAAAGTGCTTGATATTATCAGTTTCAACGAATACGTGGGCTGGTATGATGGTGACTCTAAAAAATGTGATCTTGTGAATTGGACATTTAACACACATAAACCCGTGTTCATCAGTGAATTTGGTGGAGATGCCTTATATGGTCTCCATGGCTCCGCTACAGAGCGTTTCACCGAAGAATATCAAGAAGATTTATATCTCCGCCAAATAAATATGCTGAAGCGAATTCCCGGTTTAGCAGGAACTACTCCTTGGATATTAAAAGACTTCCGTTCTCCCCGCCGCCATTTGCCAGAGATACAAGATGATTTTAATCGTAAAGGATTGTTCTCGGATAAGGGACAAAAAAAGAAAGCATTCTTTGTCCTACAAAAATGGTATCAGGAGCTAACAGAAAGGTACAAATAATCTCACATATTTTAATAACCCCCAAAAGGAAAGTGGCCTATGATATAAAAGAATAACGCATGCTCTTCACTCATGAAGAGCGAATCCATCCAAGATAAAGAAAAAGAAACTGCTAACACACATCTTTCTATTTCTTTAAAATAAATTTTTAATTCATTTATTACAAAATTAAGTCTAATATGAAACATTTTTTGGTATTCCTATTACTCTTTACAGCTATCGGAAATATTTCAGCACAGAATGTCAAAATTACCGGTACAGTCAAAGATAATACAGGAGAAGCTGTTATTGGTGCCAATATTAAAATAAAAGGAGGCGCTAACGGCACAATCACAGACATTGACGGGCATTTCAACCTTGATGCGTCGTCCAACGCTACACTTGAAGTTTCTTTTATTGGTTATGCAACTCAGGAAGTTCCTCTAAAAGGCAGAACGAATGTTATCGTTACGCTATCTGAGGACTCTAAATCGTTGGATGAAGTCATTGTTGTAGGCTATGGCACTCAAAAGAAGGTTAATCTAACAGGATCAGTTGCAGCGGTGAAAATAGATGAAACCATTGCCAGTAGATCTATTTCAAATGTATCTTCCGGTCTCTCCGGATTGGTTCCGGGTTTGGTCGTCAATCAATCCACAGGATTTGCCGGGTCGGATGGGGCATCACTGAAAGTTCGTGGATTAGGTTCTGTCAATAACTCAGACCCTCTGATTGTTGTAGACGGCATGCCTGACGTAGATATCAACCGTATCAATATGAATGACATTGAAAGCATTTCTGTTTTGAAAGATGCAGCCTCATCAGCGGTATACGGTTCACGAGCTGCGAATGGAGTCATCTTAATTACAACGAAAAACGGTATGGGCAATAGCAAAGCTAAAATCACGTATAATGGTTCTTACGCATGGGCTAGTCCTGTAGAGTTTTATGATTACCTAGATGATTATTCACGCGCTTTAACGATGCAAATACGTGCTGCTGGTACGGGAAATAGCGCAACAAATTTCCGGCAAGGAACCGTTGAACAGTGGATGGCTATGAGTTTGGTTGATCCTATTTTATTCCCGAATACCAACCAATTTAAAGAAATGTTCCGTACCGGGAGTACTCTAAATCAAACCGTTTCGGCTTCCGGAGGTTCCGATACGGTGAATTTTTATACTTCTATAGGAGTCATGGATCAAAAAGGATTGCAGATTCATAATGATTATGATCGGTATAATATGCGCTTCAACTTAGATTATAAAATTCGTAAAAACTTTAAAATCGGAATAAAATCGGATGGCCAATGGACTGAAACCATTGCTCCCCGTGGAAGTGGATTGGAAAATGCAGGTTTGAAATATGCCGTTTCCGGTATTCTTAACAAAAATCCTCAAACAGGGCAATATGGTGGAGCCATGGCTTATGGAGAAAATTCTGCAGCAGGAAATGTATATGCAGAATATGAAGCCTACCGCACTACCACCTCTCGCAAGGAATTTAATGGAAACGCCTATGCAGAATGGGAACCGTTAAGCGGTCTGAAAATGAATGTCAGCTATGGACTAAGATATTATAGTCAATTCACCAAATCAATACAAAATCCATTAAAACAATGGAACTTCCAAACGAACACCGTTGCCCGCGAAATGCCTGATCAAGGAGGTGATGGCATCACCGACTCAAATTATGAAGGTTACAAAACATTATTCCAGGGCAGAATTAGTTATGATCGAGATATAGCAAGAGGACACCACATCTCAGCAATGTTTAATGCTTCCGAAGAGTTTTGGTTCGACAGGCAATTAGGAGCTTGGCGAAAAAACCGTTTGCATCCGAGTCTTGAAGAGTTGGATGCTGCCTCTGCTGCACAACAAACAAACTTTGGTTCTTCAGCATCCGAAGGTCTACGCTCTTTTGTAGGACGTTTAAACTATGCAATGCATGACAAATATCTGTTTGAATTTGACTTCCGTTCAGACGGTTCATCGCGCTTTGCAAAAGGCCACCAATGGGGATTCTTTCCTTCGGGAGCTATAGGATGGCGTTTTTCTGAAGAAAACTTTTTCGAACCGCTGAAGAAAGTGGTAAGCAATGCAAAACTACGCGCTTCTTACGGTACATTAGGAAACAACTCGGGAGTAGGACGATATGAACAAAAAAACACGATGGAAACGACCAATTACATCATTAACGGTAATTTGGTGCAAGGTTTTAGTGCAAATAAAATGATCAACCAAGATCTTTCTTGGGAGTCCACACGTGTCTTTAACATCGGTTTGGATCTAGGGCTCTTTAATAACCAACTAACGACGGAATTTGACTGGTATGATCGTTTTACTAGCGGCATGATCCGTGGGTCCAGTATTTCCTCAGTCCTCTCCGGCTATGATGCTCCGAACGTAAACATCGCGGATCTGCGTAACCGTGGAGTTGAGGCCAATATTACTTGGCGCTCAAAAGTTGGCAAATTAGAATACAGCATCAATGTCAATGCTTCTTATAATGTCAACAAACTTGAAAATTGGGGAGATCATCTCGACCGACAATGGATTGCTGTAGACATGCCTTATCATTTTTTATATGTTTATCAAGCATACCCTAGCTTAGTGCAATCGTGGAATGAAATATATAATGCCCCTTATCAAGGCACCTATACAGCCCCAGGTGATATTCTTATAAAAGATCTAAACGGCGACGGTCAAATAGATGATAAAGATAAAAAAGCATGGAGCGACAAATACCGCGACATGCCACTCGGACAGTTTGGTATCAATTTATCTGCTGCATATAAGGGTTTCGACATTCAAGCATTATTCCAAGGCAATTATGGAGGTTCTGATGTTTGGTTGGATGATTTAAACAACACAAATGTACCGGCCGATCGCTATGCTTTTCAACGCTTCCATTGGACTGATACATGGTCATTGGACAATAGAAACGCCGGGCTTCCTAGGCTTGTTACCGGAAGCGGTGGTTCATACAACAGGACTGAAAGCACATATTGGACGTATAATACCGACTATATCCGCTTGAAAAATTTACAAATAGGTTATGCAATACCGGAGCGCTTACTTAAAAAGATCTCTTTTAGCCGGGCACGTATTTATTTATCTGGTGAGAATATATTGACTTTTACCAATTGGAAAGGAATAGACCCAGAAAAACCTCATGGAAATGACCTCTATCCTTTGGTCAAGACTTACTCTGTCGGAGTAAATGTAGAATTTTGATAACCTGCTTAAATTATAAAAGAAATATGAAATACATTAAATATATTTTATTGGCCGGTTTGGTTGGAGCAACATCATCTTGCGTAAGTGATTTATTAGACCGCCAACCTACTACAGAAGTTTCTTCGGATCTATTTTGGAAAAGCACTAATGATGCTTTATCATCAACCTATGGAGTATATAATGCACTACGTGAACTCTATAAAACCGATTATTATTACGATGGAATGGGAGAATTTCAGGAGACCCGTGGTACAAGCATAGGTAGCATTGGTGGATGGAATCCTTCCGGAGGTTCAACCAGTGGTTTTTCTTCCATGTGGAACAATGCATATCAGGTCATCAACCGGGCAAATTTCACAATCCAGAATATTGAAAAAATGATAGAGGCCCAAAGTGATCCGGCGACCAAAGCTTCTTTGGAACGTATTAATGCCGAGAATTATTTCCTTCGGGCACTAGCTTATTTCCGTTTGATAGAAAACTGGGGAGACGTACCTTACTATCGTCATGTACTATCGGGCGATGCGGAGGCTTGTTCTTTAGAGCGTATTCCCATTGCAACTATCACAGCAGATATCTTGAAAGATTTGGATTATGCGACAGAGAAGCTGCCCAAAAGTGTAACCGGAAGTGAAGCAGGACGTGCAACGCAAGTTGCAGCTCTAGCTTTCAAAGGTAAAATCGAATTATTCTGGGCATCATGGAAAAAGAATGGTTGGCCTGAGTTAAAAGGCTTTGAGCAAAACAATGATGAAGCCCAGCAATACTACAAACTGGCAGCTGCAGATTTTCATAAAGTTATATACGACTACGGATTAGAGCTGTTTGGAGGCGGTAATCCGGGAACTTATCAAACTCCCAATTATTGGAAACTTTTTCAATATACTAATGAATATTGTCCTGAAATCATCTTTTCATTGCAATATGGCGGTCCTAATTTGGGAGATGGACAAGGAGAAAGTTTATTACGAGACTTTGGTACACGTTCTACCGCTAACGCACAATGTTGGATTATGCCCACCAATCGTCTAGTGAATCGTTACCAATCCACCGTCACCGGGGATTTCTTGCCAGAACTTGTATTGAACAATAAAGAGAATCAAGAGAACGGAGCGTGGAACAGAGCAAGCTATGCGAATCGTGACTGGAGAATGAGGAGTACGATTTTGTGGAATGGAGAAAGAATGATTAAAATCGCCTTGGATGGAATGTCAATAGGAGATAGTTTAACGTGGATGTTCGGAGTTAGAGGCAATGAAGCAGGTGGATTTATTAATAATGATGCAAACAGTCAAACCGGTTATATTTATAGGAAATGGGTACGCCAAGTTGGTATAGCAGAGCGTACACAAGGACCTCAAGACTTCTATCTTATGCGCCTTGCAGACGTGTATCTAATGTATTGTGAAGCGGCAAATGAAACAGATGGACCCTCAGATGAATTGGTCGGACTAGTTAACCAGATTCGTAAAAGAGGAAATTTACCAGGGCTGAAAGCAGAGAAATATGCCGACAAAACGACTTTTTTCAAGGCTATTGAGCAAGAACGAATTGTAGAATTGGCCACCGAGGGGCAACGCCCATTTGACATTCGACGCTGGAGAGAGGTTAATGCAATCTGGGGAGAAGCAAATAACAACGGGCTAACTCTATATGATACAAATGGGACCCGTCTTCGAGACGAATTTAAAAACGCTTCTGAGCGTGACTTCCAACGATTCTATATTTATCAAATTCCTGAGGCGGAAAGAAGCCGTAATCCAAAACTCACTCAGAACGATCCATGGTATTAAAGCCAAGTAAACAATATTTTTATAATAACAGAAAGAATCCATAATATGAAAAATAGTTATCGAATATTAAGTTTTTTGTTCATAAGCCTTTGGATGCAGTCGTGTGGGAACTTTCCATTGGATGACAACAACTTACTCATAACAGATAGTAAGGATTGTTATATTTCAAATTTCCAATTATTGGGAACTGACGACCGTGATGTACTTACTTCCAGCAAAATCAGCGATGTGGAGAATGATTCTACAAAAGGAATTATCACCGCCACTGCTAAATTTGGAACAAATCTAAAGCATGTAAAGCCCAAATGTTCTGTTGCAAAAGATTGCATCCTAACTCCTTCAATGGGAGGATGGGTTGACTTTAGCCAGTCGCGTGAATATACGGTCATCTCGGGTAACCGACAGGTGAAGAAAACTTATACCATCACCGTGTCTCTGCAAGGTGAATGATCAACCAATATCAACTTTTAATTAAGAATATAGTTATGAAACTATTGAAATATGTAACGCTATCAATCCTTGCTTTTTCTTGTTTTTCTTGTAGCAAAGAAGAAGATTCTACACTAAAGAATGACTTGATTAAAAAGACTGTTGCTCCTGCCATCGCAGGTGAGAAAATAGAATTCGCTTATGCTATAGGCGCTCAAAAGGGTCAATTAAGCAGTGCTGAAGTGAAAGCCTCTATAGCCGGTGCTGAAGGTACGGGATTTGAATTAAATTCATGGTTCACGGCAAGAAATAAAATGGTCGTAAATGGTGTAACTTATCAAGCCGGCGAAGACGTTCCCGTGCAAACGGTAAAAGAAGCCAGTACGAACGGTCCAGTATCTACCGCTAGCTTTATGGAAAAAGTAGACCAATCTTATATAAATCCTACTGTAGCTTTCGGAACTAGTCAATCTCCTATTATTGCAGCCACCGTACGCTATGCCTATGTTGTACCCGCCGAAGCCAAGGGTAAAAGTATATCATTCACTTTCTCTTCTACTTCAAGTGTCAATGATAAAGCTTCATACAGTACACCTGCTTATCCTGTTTCTAAAATGGACATGAAACGGCTGATTGATATGACCAATCAGGGAGCTTGCTATTTTTCAATCGAAGATATGAAAGCTTACACTAAAGAAGAAGTAGCTGCACAAGGTCTGGCCAATAAAATCGACTTTATCTACATCTACCAAGACAAATTGAACGGTTTCGATTATAAGCATTCCATTGTCTCTCCAGGGAGTGATCCGAAGTTTATTGCTATTGCAGGCATTGTACCAAGTGGAGCTACTAACAAAACGCCAATGGAAAAACATGCAAATGTACGCGATGCGCAGCTCAAAGGCAGTGCTCCCAATGTCTACATTGATGATATTGACTTTCAAAAATTAAACTTGAATGAAGCAACTGATTTTGCTTTAAATTTCATCAAAGACGATGGTGCATTTATGAAAACGGCTAATGGCAAGTATGCAGCTTACATTTATGTAAATAATGTCGATAATAATGGGAAAATGACAATTAGCATTAAACGCTATCCGCTATAATTTTTGTGACATGAATGACATCAAAACATTAATTTTACTATTTATAATCTTCCTTTCTACAAAAATTTCTGCTCAAAATCCCCGGTCGGTCTTTACCGAACGACCGGTGGATGCAGCAGCAGTCTATTTCACTCCTGAAAATTTTAATTTGAAAGCTGACGGGAGAACGGATGTTTCATATGCATTACAAGACGCATTGAATAAAGCAAAGTTGAAAGAGAATGGCTGTGGGATCTTGTTCATACCCGAAGGTGTATATAGGCTTAGCAAAACCATTTACATCCCATCGGGTGTGCGCATTATTGGATATGGAATTAAGCGTCCATTATTTATACTTGCCAAACAGGCACCAGGCTTTCAAGAAGCTAATCGAGAAACGCCTAAAGGAAAATATCTTTTTTGGTTCATTGGAAGTAATTATCGCTCGAAGAGTCAGGTGACCGATGCTAATGCAGGAACCTTTTACAGCTCAATGATAAATGTGGATATCCGCATTGAAGATGGCAATCCAAATGCCTCAGCTATTCGCGCACATTTTGCACAACATTGTTCTATATCAGATGTAACGATACATGTAGGTAAAGGGCGTGCAGGCATTGTCGATGCAGGAAATCATTTGGAAAATATTGCCATTTATGGTGGTGAATACGGAATTGATACAGACAAATCCGCTCCCGGATGGCCTATCATGTTACTAAATTCATATTTTGAAGGGCAGCGCAAAAGTGCTATCCTCACCAGCGAGGGTGGAATGACTATTGTCCGTATGCGGGCAAAAGATATGCCTATAGCTGTAGAAATCAAAGAAAATTCCACTGATCGTTTATTTATGGAAGATTGTATCTTCGAGAACATAAACCGCACAGGAGTTATTTTATCTGATGCCGGAAACGCTGCAACGCAAATTAATTTCAGAAATATTCAATGCAAAAATGTCCCAATATTTGCTTTAGAACGAAATGCAGACAAACAGATAGCAGGTAAAGGATTATTATACCAGATAAACCGTCTCACTTTTGGTTTTAACATTGACAGTCTGGGAAGCAGTCCTCAAATAATGAGACATGCAGAAATAGAACCGATTAGAAACATTACGCCTCTGGATGCCAGTGACACTCCTATGCTCCCTACAACAGATAAGTGGGTAAATATCCGTGACCTTGGTGCTAAAGGG
>Ga0070399_1004389_pt1 | contig 11706 bp, 3 predicted proteins | sample BioMet4_FD_61217 | JGI IMG/M metagenome (GOLD analysis project Ga0070399, IMG submission 61217) | Microbial communities from bioreactor (seeded with sewage sludge) at LBNL, California, USA - Biofuel metagenome 4 (version 1) | ecosystem: Engineered > Bioreactor > Anaerobic > Unclassified ... | reverse complement strand
CTGGTGTAATAACATATGATAGCGGCAATGCGTTGACTGTTAACGGATCTGGTGCATGGACGACAGAAATAAATACAACAGTTTATAATGATGGAGTTTCTGATTCAAAGCTATATCTTAAAGTCTCTGCATTTGATACGGCCGGTAACAGTACCGATGTTATACAAAATATTACCGTTAATCAGGATGGTGACCGGCCGGAAATAAAGATTACCTATCTGACGCTGAGCAATATGAGTTCTTCAAAATATATCTGGCTCAAGAATACGACTATGCTGTATGGTTCCGTTATTGATGATGACGGTGCTATAACCTCGCTTACCGCTAAATATACATATGAAAATGATACTAAAAAGACAGGCAGTTTAACTGCGGTGCTGGATAGCGGATCATTTACTTTGGATCTTTCAAAAGCTGTAAATTCTTCTAATACTCCGTATGGAGACGGAAAATATAAGCTGCAATTCATTGTAACAGATAAAGCTGGTACAGAATTTACTGCTGAAGAAAGTGCCACTGTAGATACCCAATTGCTTAAAACACCAAAGATCACAGATGGTACAAACAAGTATGGCTATTCGACAACTTCCTCTAATTCTATTACATATCTTCAGGTAGCTACAAAAGCCCCGGATTTCTATTCAGTAGGTGTAAGTACTGACAGCAATGCTACGAAAAATACTACCGGTTGGATTACCAGCACCTACAGTACCAGTCTGACAGGAAAACTTGGTGGCACAAAAGCAAAAATAATTCCATATACAGGAGATTCTTCGACAACATCCGGCACTTCAGCATTCAGTCTTCAAGTGATTACCCGTGATCCGAACGGGATTAAATCAGTATCGGCAGTAACGTCCGGGTTAAAGGATTCAAATAATGTAGATATTACGAAAACGGTAACTTCGACCGTTGCGGCAACAACATTTACATACAATGAAAATATCTATCAGGTATATATACTCAACGGAATTGACTGCAGTGAAGGAACAGGCAGCATGAATGTAGCGGTAACGGTTACAAGTGAATCAGAACTTTCAGCAACCCAAACCATAACCGTGCCTGTCGATAATACACCGCCTGTTATTACTGTTACTCAGCCTTCTTCATCTATTACACAGAGTGGAGATGTTACAGCATATGGCGAGATTGGTGAGAGTATAAAGAATGTTTCTTTTGCCGTATCACCAATGGGGACAGTCTCTCCTGACAAAGACAGTTCTACTTCATTCAGCTGGTACGGAGAAAAAGACGGAAGCGGTGCAACTTCTACAACCTTTAATAAGACATCTGGAGAGATTGCCGAGGCAACGGCTTATAAAGAGATAACTGATGCAACAATGGCCTGGTATGTGTATTTTAATGGTAACACAGAGTCTTCTTTAACAACTACACGTACGGATACGTTTAATACCTGGCTTGTAAAGCTTGGAATTACGACAGCAGATGCAATAACAAATAATTCATTTACGACGGTGACATATCTGTATCTGTGGATTAAAGCGACTGATATTACAGGAAACGTTACTGAAAAGGCTCATCTTGTAAAAATAGATCCCCAGGGAAATCGGCCGGAAGTGACAATTGAATATCCGGTAGAAAACAGCAGTTCAACATTGGGTGGTAAAGTCCGTATATATGGAACTGCTACAGCAAAGAATGCTGCAGCCATTAAAAATGTATGGATTCAGATAGTTTCTGCTTCCCATACCAACTATACGGCATCAGGAGCATATGCGCTTGCAGCTGATGCAACAAGTGTTACTAACTATGTGCCGAAAGCAGAAGATATGAATTATCTTGTTGCTGCTGTTGGGAATGATAATACGAGTACAAAATATCAAATACTCAAAATGTCTGATGGAACAACACAGTGGTCTGATTCCGGAAAGACAGATGATGAAGCCCCTTATTATGGAATAAAAGCAACGGTCAGCGGTTCTGCATGGTATATAATAATAAATAATTATGGTGAGCTGAATCCATCCAGTGGTACCAATGTAGTAGGAATCCGGGCGTATACTATAGACAGTAACGGCATTCTCAGTTCTGTAAAAACACGAAGTGCAGTTTTTGATAATGATACACCGGTTATAAGTGATGTATATCTCAAACAATACAGCGGAAGTACAGTAACCGCTTCCCGCAAGTATACAGAAAATATGTATGTACGGGGTGACTGGTATATAGAAGGTACTGTAACGGATAAAGATAAAGTAAAATCACTCCTGATTGACGGTCAAGAACAAATTTCAACGGCTGCTGGATCTGTATCATTCAAATATGATTTAGGGACAGCCAGCGGGGTTGGTACTAAATCCTTTACAATAAAAGCAACGGATGATGCATCTCCCGAGTCCCATTCAACAACTCAGACTATTACAGTTTATTATGATAATGTAGCACCATCGTTAATTGGCACTTCCGATTCTGGATATAACATTTCACCGTCTGTGAAACAGAGTAACAGTTTCTATACGTTCAGTTCCAAAGTAAATGAGCCGTATAATGGCGGAAATCAGAGCGGATTCAGCAGACTGGCATTCTATTTCCTGCGCCGTAATGCAGTGAGTAAAAAAGCTTTTGTCTATGATGTTATGCTTGATAAAAAAACTTCCGGTAATGCTTCTGAGATAACAGGCATAAAAGCCGGCAAGAATCCGGCTAGTAATGGAGACATTGTTTATGAGTCCGGTTTGTACTGGAAATATGAATCAGTAACTCGGGATTCATTGAGTACTCTTACTCTGACCGGTGAAGATGCAAATATCCATACAAAAGGACTGGTAAAGATTGGAGGCAGTATTTATACCATTAGTGCTATATCTGGTACTACAGTGACTTTACCGGAAGAAGTACCAACCACATATACAGCAGCATACTTTGCACTTGCAATGGTTGTTGATAATACTGTTATAGAAAATACAGGTGGTTCTCTGCAGACTTCGACAGGCTATGGTTGCGGTTATTATACTTCGCCGTCCAATGATGATGGTGACCGAATGATTGAAGGCGTTACAAAGAGCGGTACCACATGGACTTGGGAAGCGAATGTCTGCTCAAAGAATATTCCCGACGGACCCATTGAGCTGCATTATATTGCATTTGATGCAGCTGGTAACTATACAGTCGGTATTGTAGGAAACGTAAATGCGACTACCTTCCGCGGTTACAGTGAAAGTTCAAATGGCTATGAATGTACTGCAGATACAGGAGAATATACTGCTGCAAATTATGCATATACGTCACCTGCCTTTGTAAGCAATAATGCGCCGCGTATTGCAGCAGTATTGTATGGCACTGATGAAAACGGCAGCGGCACTGTCGACAGTACAGAACTGACCTATTCTGATTATTATGCGATAACCAGCGGTAATAAAACTTATACCGCTTCTGCTCTAAAAACTGCAGCAGCGCTTTCTCACACGTTAACAGTGAAGGGTGCAACAGCATTCGTGCCTGAAATTGTTGGCGGAAACGGCAATCTGTACTATTCATACACTGCAACTAGGAGCGGCGGGACATCTGCTTATTATACGATGTCAGCCGGGGCATCAATCGGCACAGGCTCCGATTATACAGGAAATGGTAACGAAAGCGAAGTAGAGGATATTACCGTTACTTTGTCGGAAAAGGACTTTCTCACAACTTCCACCTCAAATACAACAGCATTAGCTTCGGGTGGGGACGGGCAGACATTTGTGCTCAAATTATGGGACAGCACGGAAGGAACTACTGCAGGAACGGACAGCCAGTATGCCTCGATTACTGCAACACTGAATATGGCGATCCTTGATAAAGAAGCACCTACTGCAGTGATCAATCCGTTCTACTGGACCAGCAGTTCAGATAATTCAGTATACAATAACAGCGGTCATATAGAACTGTCTGCGGGGCTGCCATCTACATTTACTGACAGCAGTACAACATACAGCAGCAGCTACAGTAAGGGAGAATACGATCGTGATGACAAGGTTTCCGGAGCAGTTATAATTGAAGGAACGGTACATGATAATAAGCTGGTTACCGGAATTTATGCAAAAATAGATGGGTTTACGTTCAGCAATTCAGGCACAACAATTAACGGTTATTCTTGTCTTGCAACTTATAACACAACCACTTCTACATGGACATCGTATGGAACATACAGCACGGACGGCTATCAATTCTTGATAAATGGTAATACATTTACCCAAAGCACAGGACATACCGTTTCCTGGAAGTTAATTCTCAATACTGCAAAGATAACAACTGTTGCGGCATCTGATGTAAATATCATTGTGCGGGCAACAGATAAAGGTGTAGCTTCATTGGAGAATGATGCTGTTTCTTATGCTGCAAATACATCGGCTGAACCTGTTGCTGGTACGACAGAGCGTACATCTACAGCTTTTCCTCCGACATGCTGGAACAGGGTGGATGTAGTGCCATATATCACAGGAATAGCGACAAGTCTTGATACAATGCTAGGCAAAGATTATAACCGTACATCGACAGGAGCCTATACAGTAAAAGTAAAGTCCTCAAATGAAAAAACGTACGAAACGATAACTGTAAGCGGATATAATCTTAATCCGTCAACGTTAAGCGATACGGATTCTGATATCAGACTTTCTAAAGATGGTGATGCATATGAAAATTCTGCAAGAACAGGAACAGAACTTGATGGATCAGATGTAGATTCTGTCAACTACACATCATGCAAGGTAACAGTAAAGGCAACAGGAAGCGGTTATTTGTCGATATTTACAAATGGTGTGGTAAGTTTGAATAATATAGCAAGTTCGACGGCTGATTATGATAAAGATTCTGCACTGGTACAGAAAACTCTTAATGATGACCGATATCTTGTCCTTTGGGATTTTACTCCGCTGCGTTCGACTGTAACAAATGCGGGCAATGCAATTTATCCTTCTATGGCTATGAAAGAAAACACACCGCAGTTTGCGTATGTCAATAATTCCAACGGATATGGTCTTGCTGAATTTTATGACGGTTCTAAAGAGACAAAGATATATGAAAACTGGGACCTCTTTACCTATACAGCTCTTGCTTTAAACGGCAGCAATAAACGTGCTGCGTTATATGATATCAATGTTGTCCGCGGTGGTACGGGATATGCAAGTGATTCCGGCGGTATAATGACAAATTTCTTCTATGACCCGCCAGATACTACATGGACCGGCACTACGTATTATTTCAGATCTAATAATGTCTGGATGGATAATCTTGCAACATCTGATCATACAAAAGCAATCCTTGACCGGTATCAGTATCCGGCGATAAAGATGATTGGTGATGACTCTCTCTCTCATGTATTCTATACGACATATGATTCTATAAAAGACAGAATAGTATTCCGGTATTTCCGGATTGGAACCAATAAAACAAGTGTTGGCAGTGATGCGGTTGCTGTAAACAGCGGAGGCACTTTGTATTTGAACTCAAGTGATTTAAATCAAATAATGACAGATGGAAAAACGCCTGATTATAACGAATCACGACGGTTTACTGCTTCTGATAAAAATAATACCGAATACGGTGGTACTACAACCGAAGCACAGTATTTTGCAACAGGTCTTGGTAATGGGTTATATACTGCTGTAGCAGGAATAAGTACAGGCACAGACACTGCAAGAGCAGTTCTTGTGTATTACTCGGGGAGCACACTGTATTATATGTATGCTACGAATGATGCAAATACGTCATGGTCCACCCCGGTTGCTTTGGATACCAGTGTCGGCGGCGATTATGTAAGTATGGTTGCGGACAAGGATAAACATATTCATATTGCGTATCAGGATTCTTTTGCAGGTGATGTAAAATATATCTACATTCCTGCTTATGATGCACCTGCTACAAGAAAAAAGGTGACAGTTGATTCATATCTGACTGTTGGAGGAAAACTGACATTGACAGTGTCAGGAAATACTCCATACATAAGTTATAAAGGGCTTGGGAATACTGCAAAAATTGCTTGGTATACAGCCGAATCCGGTACACCTGATGTCAATACACTTGCAGCCGGAGCAACAGATGATAAATTTACTGGTAACTGGGAGGTTCAGGTTCTGCCTGTCCGTATTGTCGATAGTGACAGCAACCGCTACAATGTAGGTGTCGGATCTGATGGACGGCCTGTTGTTGGATATTCCAATGGTCAGTCAGGTTCAAAAGGCATCGAATATGTTACAAAGCTGGCGGAATTGAGCAACTGATAAGATTGGGAACTTATTTTTCTAGGTATTTTCTTATCATATCAGCAAACAGTTTTACCTGATTCCTGTCTCTGAATGCGGCAGTCGCCGCATCGGGAACAGGTCCGCCGCTGCATGATGCTGCCCAGTAACGGACATCATCGGCCTGACGGTCATGGGCTTCTGCCCGGGATGAAACCGGTGCAAGCAGTGATGCATCAGAGAGTTTTTCCTGTGTATCAGTGAACAGCAGATGTTCGAGGATAGTCTGTTCATTTGTTTTGCTGCGGAATACCATACCTTCGATTACCGGCGCAATAACCGCATGGTCTTTTATGATATTATTTACGGGGAACTGTATCGAATCATAGTATTTGATAAGAACAAGCGGTTTTGTCCGGTGTTCTGACAGCGGCATGAATAGTATCCCCAGACGGTGGTCGTTCATAAATGTTTCAATATCTCTGTCTGCTGCCTGATACCACATGGGATGGAGCAGTCCGTCCTTCTGCCACTGTCTGATTTTTGCCAAGGGTTCAGCAAGTATTCCATCAAGGGCAGCAGATGTTTGCAGTTCATTTATCAGTTTTTCATATCCTTCTGTTCCGTACATTGCTTCGGTAAGTGCGGTTACAAAAGCGCAGAGTGTCTGGTCATCTGAGCCTGCTGCAATCAGCGGGTACTGTGCGTACTGTTTGATGGTACTCAGATAGGTCTCAAATTCCGGCAGCGTTTGCGGCAGCTCAAGTTTTGCGTTGTTTCTGTATGTCCGGTAAAATGCCAGCTCATAGTGGTCAAGCAGCAGCGGAACTGTACACCGCCTGCCGTCAACAGTACCTGCTTTGGCAATTGCGGACGGCATCAGCTTGTAGACTGTATCCGGTACGGTCAGAGCTTTTTGTGCCAGCCGGTCTGACTGTGCGTTTTTCCAGGTTATCAGTATGTCGTATTTGTGCACTGTGTTTTCAGGCAGGGGCTTTGAGGCATCCAGTATTTTAAATTTTGTATTCTTTGGTTTTACTGTCTGAATCTGTTTTGTTATTTCCTTTGATACCGGTTCCGGAATATTGTAAAAAGCTGTATAGACGGTGTTGTGTCTGACTGTTTTTACTGTAATAGTTCCGGCAATGAGCAGTATCAGGAAAACTGCTGCCGATATTGCAATCATATCCGTCTTTTTCTGATTCCGGCTGCGCTGCTGTAGATACCAGCTGACAAGTTTTGCTGTAAAATGAAGCTGCATACGCTTCTTCGTCTGATTCCTGCTCTTTCCGTTTTTCTTCATAGCACTAGCATAGCATAACAAAGCGGGCTGAACAACTTTTGTTGTGGTCCTTTTTAAGTAAGTTGTATAATCACTAAAATCCGCGCCGTATCTGTCCGATAATCAGAGTATGACGATTGTACTTTTTCTACTGACACTTTTATTTGCATCTCCGGTTTCCTCTCAGGATTCAGTGAGAAAACCCCTGTATGAGCTGCCTGATAATACTCAGACTGCACAGAAAATAGATGAAACTCAGGATATGCTTATAGCTTCTGATAATGGACTGTTCCGTTCTCTGAATACCAATACGCTTATTCCGCTGTGGACAAACGGAAAGGTCAAGCAGATTGTCCGTACGGTTATACAGAAGACTGGCGGAGACAGGGCTGAACAGTGGTATTTTGTCACTTCTCTGGGCATTCTTACCAGCAGTGATCTGCTTACATTTGAGCTGCGCAATAATGGTCTGCCGTTTCTTACAATAGAAGAGTACAATGGCGGGCAGACAGCTTTTACCCAGGAAGTGCAGGACTTAAAGGATCTGTGTGTAAGTCCGCAGAATCCTCTTGAGCTGGTAACGGCTACAAAAGATACTGTCTATATAACGTTTGACGGCGGTATGAACTGGAAATCCCTAGGTTCATCAAGCAGAAATACATCCGGAATCAAGGCTGTCGCAGTTGCCGACATGCCAAAGAGTGTTTCTTCCGGCAGTACGGATCCGGGTACTGAGCCGGTTGTCTTTATGTCGCATGCAATTTTCGGTTTTTCCTATATCACGCCGGAACGGCCTGCTGCCGGGTGGGTCGATATGTCTGCTGGTTTTAAACTGATGCAGTCGATGACGACTCCTGATGAAGTATCCGATATTCTGCCGGTACTGCGGACGGCAGCTGACGGTTCTCAGTATGTGGAAATCTATATGGCACAGACGTTCCTGCCAAATCTCTACCGGCTTGACTGGAAGGCAAAACGTGCTGACTGTCTGTATACCGGTTCTGAACCGAGCGATACCATAGATGGTCTTGCGCGCATTGATGATGCGCTGCTTTTTATGCGTCCCGGTTCTGTCGGTTCTTATGACCTTAACGGGGGTTCTGTACCCGGTGTCCCGGTCAATCTTTCTGCATGGCGGCAGAAACTGGAAACTGCAGGCAGCACTGTGAATGCTGCCTGGATTCCGCAGCAGCAGAGCGGGTTTGGCAGCGGCCTTGTATTGAACGAACTGTGGATGCTGAATCCTGAACGTGCCGTTTCGCCGTATACGGAAAAGGTCACTGGCCGTAAATGTCTGTATGTTCCGGCTTATCAGGTGCGCAGCGAAATTGGTCTGCAGGGGATAGAACGGTACCGCAAGATCATACGCGACAATAAGCTGAACAGTCTTGTTATAGACATGAAGGATGACTATGGTCTGCTCAGATATGATTCCCATGATCCGTTTATCCTTGAAAAAGCTTCTACCAGTCAGTATGCAACCAATCTGGATCAGTTTGTCTCAGAGTTTAAAAAGGATAATGTGTATCTCATTGCCCGTATTGTTGTATTCAAGGACAAGAATCTTTCAAAATACAACAATGGTGTGTATGCGGTCTGGGATCCTGTAAAAAAAGCGCCGTGGGTCGGCATAAAAGGATATGAAGATATCACCGATCAGACTGGCGCGGTGACAGGCAAAAAGACGGTGTATTATGATGAGAACTGGGTTGATCCGTACTGTCCTGATGTTTGGGCCTACAATACGGCTATTGCAAAAGAACTGGTAAACCGGGGATTTGATGAAGTACAGTTTGACTATATCAGGTTTCCTACAGACGGGTATAATCTGAAAAATGCCGTGTTCAGATGGTGCAAAAAGGATATGGACAAGGAAAGTGCCCTTATCTCGTTCCTTTCTTATGCACGCGCCAATATAAAATCTCCGCTGGGCATCGATATCTATGGTGCAAACGGCTGGTACCGCAGCGGCACCCGTACGGGGCAGGATGTGGAGCTTCTCTCAAGATTTGTGGATGTCATCTGTCCGATGTTCTATCCAAGCCATTTTGAGCAGAACTTTCTCAATTATGAGCCGTATCCGGACCGGCCGTACCGTATTTATTTTTACGGTACATACCGCAATACGGTAATTGGACGGAACAGGATTGTTGTACGCCCATGGGTGCAGGCATTCTATCTGAATGTCAGTTTTGACCGCCAGTATTATAACGCCGATTATGTGCAGAAAGAGATATTCGGGGTGCGAGACGGACTTAACCGCGGATATATGTATTGGAACAATCAGGGGAACTATGATACACTGACACCGGATATCGGTGACAGGAAATATACCGGCAAAGCTATGGAGGCAAGTCCTTCATTCCGGAAACCGGCTTTTGGAGGAAATGACAGTATCACCGGGACTGCATCTCTGCCTCACCGGAACGTTGTATTTGACGCACTGGTGCGGCGGAATATGAGGCCGGATGTCCTCTTTAAACAAAGTTCTGTACCGCAGATGCAGAATACGTATCAAAGATAGAGAGAAAAAGTTATGACCAAAAAGTATCTTTCCGTTATTGCTGTTTTATTGTGTGTGTGTGCTCTCTTTGCTGCAGACAGCAGTATAAAATCAGAAGACCAGATTCTCAATGAAGCAAATCTGCTGTATCTTGACGGCAAATACAGCAAAGCTGCTGAAAAGGTCAACACAGTTATCGATGCATATGTCGTTTCCGGCGCTGTTCCGGAAAATGTCCGTCTTATGAGTGAAGCAGCCTACAGTGCATGGCTTGACGAGATACTGAAGAACAAGGACTATGCGTCGTATGAGCAGCTGTGCAGAACGCTCAAAACACATCCGTTCAAAGTAAGCGACCAGATACGCAAGCGCCTTGATCAGATTTATCAGGGAGAACAGGCATATATCCGTTCTCTTCAGAACAAAGCATCGGTCGATCTGAATGATGCTGAATGGATGAAAAACAATCAGCGTCTTGAAGAATCTACAAAGCTGCAGGTTGAGCTGCTTGCTGTACTTAATGGCTATAAGAACAGTGAAGAGATACAGCATGAACAGGAACTGATCCGTATACAGAAACGCAATTATATTATCCAGTGCATCCTCGTTGGAACTGCAGTTATAATACTGATCTCTCTGTGTGCCGTTGTAGTTATCCTCCTTGTAAATGCAAAAAAGCGCAAGAAGATTGCGGAAAACTTTGCAGTCATGATGAATGTCGTTGCCCTGCTGAACAGGGACCGGGGCGAAAAGCTTCCGGGTCCTGATCCTGCTGCAGACCGTATGCCCGGCCCGCTTGAAATACCGGCTATTTCCGATCTCGGCCATACAGAAGATTTCCTGAATCTTGAAAAGGAATGTACAACACTCGGTTCAAAGATTGACCGTGTAACCGGCAGAAAGAACAATTCACGCAAAGTAAGTGAGCTCGTTTTCAAGATGGCGGAAAAGTTCCATGTAAGCCAGGGTACGGCGCTTGTATATTTCTGTGCGGCTATGGTCTATGATGCCGGATTCCTTTCTATAGGCAGCAATATATTTGAAGCTGAACATCTTACGGTAAAAGAACGGTACTGGATACGTGACCATGTACGTCAGGCCCAGAAATACTTTGACTTTGTGCCGGAACAGTTTCTCCCTGTGTTCCTCGATGCGGCTGAATATCATCATGAAAATCTCGACGGCAGCGGTTATATGGACGGTATTACGGACAAGGAGATTCCGCTTGTTGCACGTATGATCCATACAGCAGAAAGCTATACTTCCCTTATCAACAGGCGTGTATATCATAATATCATGGACAGAGACTCAGCAATCAAAGAGATGAAGAGCCGTCCCGGTGTGTATGATCCCAGAACGCTTGAAGCTCTTGAAGAAATTGTCTGATACGGCAGATACTGCATGGATACTACCGGATATACCCCTGAAGAACCGATTGCTGCAATAGCTACGGCACTTTCTCCTGCTGCCCTGGGAATCGTACGCACCTCAGGCAGAAACTGTATAGAACTTGTCTCCCGTCTTTTTTCACGGCCTCAGGCGCTGCTGAGCGCACCGGGCAATACAATCGTTTACGGCTGGATAGAAGCACCTGCGGAAGCGGGTTTTTCAGAACGCCGCCGTATCGATGAAGTTGTCGTGGGGGTGTACCGTGCACCTAAAAGTTTTACCGGTGAAGATATGGCAGAGATCAGCTGCCATGGCGGCACGGCGGTTGTAACTGCAATTTTCAATCTGCTGCT
>Ga0070399_1004387_pt1 | contig 11709 bp, 12 predicted proteins | sample BioMet4_FD_61217 | JGI IMG/M metagenome (GOLD analysis project Ga0070399, IMG submission 61217) | Microbial communities from bioreactor (seeded with sewage sludge) at LBNL, California, USA - Biofuel metagenome 4 (version 1) | ecosystem: Engineered > Bioreactor > Anaerobic > Unclassified ... | reverse complement strand
GGCGCCCGCCGCCAGCGCCGTTCCCTTCAAAAACATGCGACGTGACACATCCATCTGCCCCATACGTCACTCCCTGACTCTCAGCCGGACCCGCACAGGCAAGCCCGCATTCTTTAGACGATACAAACTTACGCCGCCCGCCCTGTTTTTTCAAGATGACACTTGCGCAAATCTTGTTGCACTTTTGCGCAACTCCGAAGCGGCCGATCAACCGAAACGTGGCGAGGGTTGGATGACTAGCCGCACAGGGCCTGGCGTGCGGCGACAACCCCGCCTGCGCGAGTGCGGCACCGCTTTCATGGAAATTTCGACAAAGACGCGCCCCACATGTTCAGGTGGTGCCCGACCGGGCGGGCCTCAAATCGGGTCAAATAAAAATGCCCTGGACGCGTCGCATGAGATGAACTAGAGCGATACGAGAACCGGTGACATTCTGGTGTTGGCGGGCGAGAATCTGACGGGCAAGAACGACCGGCTGATCGTGCTGACGAACGATGGCGGTATGGACGATGGCTCCCTTTCTGGCCACGTTGTTCTGACCACCAATTATGATGTGTCGATTTTCAGCTACAACCTGCTGAAGTGCGTGGCCATCGCCAACGGGATCACCACGTTCCGCAGCCATTACAACCCTTAACGAAGGAGACGAATCATGAGCCGTTTGAGTGACATCCGTGCGAGCCCCGACCATCGAGGTGGCGACCTCGGTCGGACGTTACAAGAAGTACACGGAGAAGGACCGGTTCCGGATCCCGAACACGCTGAGGAGCATCGGCGAGCGGGCCATGGAATTGCGCTTCGAGGTGTCGGACACGACCTACAACTGCGAGCTTCACGCGCTCGACTGTCCGCTTAAGCCCGAAAAAAGGCAGAAATATCGAAAAAGACCAATAAAAAAAGTCCTGTTTCAGGGCAAAAAAATGGTGGCAAGGACCGGGATCGAACCGGTGACACGCGGATTTTCAGTCCGCTGATTTTATGTGTTTTATTGGTGTTTTTTAAAATGTGTAACCAAACTGTATACAAAATCTCGGTTTAAATGGTATAATGACGCCGCTTTACAGAAACAGACCGAAAGGGTGGCGGATCATGGGAAGAAAACCGAAAGAGGCCACGGATACGAAGAACCTGATCAAGCGTGGCAATGTCTGGTACGTCAAACGGATGGTGAACGGCGAACGGATCGTCCAGACCACCGGCAAGACGAAGTTAACAGACGCGTATGATGAACGCAACCGGATCTTGAACTCGACCTACCTGCGCGATGAGAAGGAGCGGGCCGAGGCCGTGCTCGCCCGTGTCGCCACGCTGGACCAACGCCTGGACAAGATCGCCGATGAGCGTCCCGCCCTGCCTGTCGACGCCGCTTGGGCGGCCTATCGGAACGCCCCCAACCGGCCGGACAGCGGGCCGCGTACGCTAGACGGGTACGAGTCGCAGTTCATCCGGTTCACGAAGTGGCTAAGCACGAAACACCCCGAAGTGACGGAGCTGCGGGGCGTGACCGAGGAGATCGCCTTCGAGTTCGCGGGCGAGATTGGACGGAAGCTGACCCCCAACTCGTACAACAAGTATCTCGTCCTCCTCCGGCGCATGTGGAAGGTGCTTTACAAGACGGCGGCGCTGAAGTCCAACCCCTGGACGGAACTGGAGAACAAGCTTCTCGCCACCCACAGCCGGCGGGAACTGACGCTGGAGGAGCTTTCGAAGGTGTGCGCCGCGGTGACAGGCGAGCTGCGGCTGCTCTTCGCGGTGGGCCTCTACTGCGGCCTCCGGCTGGGCGACGCCGTTCTGCTCAAGTGGTGCAACATCGATCTGAAGCGCGGGATCGTCATGATCGTCCCGCAGAAAACGGCGCGGCGTTCGAACGGCAAGGTTGTGCGAATCCCCCTCCACCCCACCCTGCTCGCCATGTTGACCGAGACGCGCGGAAGCGGCGACGGGTACGTCATGCCGGAACTGGCCGAACTCTATCAGCGGGATGACACCGGGTTGGTCAAGCGCATCCGGGGAGTTTTCGAGAAGTGCGGGATCGAGACGCGCTGCACGGTAAAGGGATACTCGCGGCAAGGCGTGGATGTCGGTTTCCACAGCCTGCGCCACAGCTTCGTGAGCCTGAGCGCGAACGCCGGTGCCTCGCTGGCGGCCGTGCAAGCCGTGGTCGGCCACAGCAACCCGGCCATGACCCGGCACTACCTGCACGCCGATCAGAACGTGGTCAAGACCGCCGTCGGGCTGCTTCCGGACGTGTCCGGCACCGCCGACAAGGAGAAAGACAAGCACGCGCCCAGCGAGAAGCTGAAGGCGTTTCTGGCGGGGCTGGAGGGGTTGAGCAAGGAGGAACTGGAGAAGGTCGGGGCTCGGGTGAAGGAAATACAGGAAAAGTAAGCACCCCTGTTCGACCTGCTGGACCGGACGTTCAAGAGCAACCGGCGCGGGCTGGTGCTGCCGGAATTGGGGAAGCTCTACGCGACGCGGACAGGCGTCGCGGCGGTTTCCAAACGCATCCAGCGGGTGTTCGAGGACGAGGGCATTGACACCGGGCTGAAGGTGGAGGGTTACAGCTGGGCCGTGGCGCAGGTGGGCTTCCACTCCCTGCGGCACGCGCACATCACGGCGCTGCTGGAGAACGGGATTCCCATGGACGCCGTGCGGCAGCAGGCCGGCCACGCGTCGCTGGAAATGACGGCCCGGTACTATCACGCCAGCGAGAAGACACTCCAAGCCACCGCCAACGCTCTCCCCCCTATCAACGGCACATCCGGCACGGATGCGGCAGGAACCAAACTGGAGGCGGTTCTGGCGGGGCTGGAGGGGTTGAGCAAAGAGGAACTGGAGAAGGTCGGGGAGCGGGTGAAGGAGATGATGGGGAAGTTCTGAAACGCGCGATTGCCTTCGTGCGTTATGAGAGAGTGAGAACGGAAAAGTTCGGGACGCAGTGAGACGGTTCCCGAACAGCTTTTGTACAATATTTCAGCTTGTCCAATGATATTGGATTCGATATGGTATTGGACATCAACGGTTATGAAAAGGTCTTCCGACATCTTCAGTCTGGCTTGCGAGTCCGTCAAGGGCTTGGCCGTGATTTCGAGCGCAGATGGGCCGCGAGGGGTCGCGAACAAAGGATTCGATGGCGTCGCGGAGATCCGGGCCGGAAATCGCCAGATCAGGAAACCATACGTTGTGCGCTCCACGGTCGGGCCGGATACGATTCACCTGCTCTCGCTGCTGCGGCGCGGCAGCGTGGACGGATTGCTTTTGGCGGCCTCCCATGTGAATGACCGGACGGCGGATCTGCTGCGGAGCGCGGACGTGCAATTCGTGGACACGGACGGAAACGCATTTCTGACCGGTGACGGGATCTACATTCTGGTGACCGGTAGGCGCATCAGCCGGGAGGCTCCGAAGACAGGCGGCGCTTCGAAAGACCGGGCCTTTCATCCGAGCGGACTCCAGTTTCTCTTCCACCTGCTGACCGATACCGCTACGGACTCAGCGAAGCCGGGGCTCGCCCTTGTCGACAAGACCTACCGGGAGATCGGCGCGGCGACAGGGATCGCGCACAGCACGGTCGGATGGGTCATGGCGGACCTCATTCGGCAGAATTTCGTCGTCCAAGTGTCGCCGGGGAAACGGATGCTCGCCAACCGCCTCCGTCTTCTGGAGCGCTGGGTACAGGCGTACGTCGCACGTATGCGGCCCGGCCTCGTCGTCGAGCGCTACCGGCCCGCGCGCGCGGACTGGTGGCAGGACGCCGAGCTGGCCGACGGGCTCTGGTCGGGCGAGACGGCCGCCGCGTTGCTGACGCAGTCGCTCAAGCCGCAGACTTTCACGGTGTTCGGCGGGCGGCCGTCGCACGATTTCGTGCTGCGCCATTCTCTTCAAAAGGATGCCGACGGGACCGTCGAGTTCCTGAAGCCGTTCTGGCGCAAGCCGCCGGCCCGGGCCGACGGCAGTCGTTGCGTCCATCCCCTACTGGTTTACGCCGACCTGTTGTCCATCGACGACGACCGGACGCGCGAGGTTGCCCAACTCATCTATGACCGCTATCTCCGTACCATTATCGAGACCGATTGAGGACCGCAAGGCGGACGTGCTGTGCAAGGTCAGCCGCGCGCTCGGCGATCCCGAGGCGCAGCCCATGCTAGTCGGCGCGTTCGCGCGCGACGTGTGGTTCTGGCACCTGAACGGGATCGAGACCGGCCGTGCAACCGAGGACATCGACATTTCCATGGCGTTTCCGGGATGGCCTGATTTTCGCGCATTCGCCGAGAAATTGAAGGCCTCCGGTTTCGATCAGTCCGACCCCGAGTGTCCCGAGAAGCTGGTTGATTCGGCAACGGGTCAGAAAATCGACCTGATCCCGTTCGGCGGCGTCTCCGAAGACGGCCGGACGATCATCTGGCACGGCAACCAAGCCAAATGGGGCATCCTGGGTTTCGAGGACAGCTACCGCTCGGCGGCGATCCTCCCTCTGGATGGAGGTGCCCGATTCCGGTTGGCGACGCTGCCTGCAATCGTGACGCTAAAGATCATGTCGTTCTACGAGCGCCCGGAAGAGCGGAAGCGCAAAGACGGTGCCGACATCGGGTTCACGCTGGCTCACTACGGCGAGATCGGCAACAACAGGAGTCGGTTGGCGCAAGGACCGGACGCGGACATTATGGATCAAGTCGGCGGCGACCTCCAGCGGGCGAGCGCTGCGCTCCTCGGCCGCGACATGGCCAGGCTCGCCGGGGCCGAGACTCGCGAAGAAATCAACCGTCATCTCACTGCGGAAATCAGCAGTCACTCCAAATGCCCGCTTACGCAAGAACTCATGCGCCAGACAAAGGGTGATTTCCAGAGGGCTCGCAACCTCTTGCGGGATCTGCAGGCCAGATACGAAAGCGTGCCTTGAGAGTGAACCACAGGAGGCCATCGAGGTGGAGAGGTTGACAACAGGGTACTCGGTCGTCTCGACCCTTCAAAAGTTTTACTTCAACCCGACGGCTGAGCGTCTGCGGTCGGTGCCGGGAGTTAAGCTGACGGAGGTGTGACGGAAAGGGGTACTGGGCGGCTTCACTGAGGGCATAAAGATGTTATTTGCCCGGATCCCGAAAGTCTGAGCACATAGTCTGCGAATATTGAGCATCGAGGCGGATTGTTGGCTCAAATCGGCAACGTCTCGTAAGCAAAGTCGGGGAAGTAAGAACCCTGCCCCCTGCTCAACTGAGGTTGTTTGTTGACAAAAAATTCACGTCGGACTTCAGGGGAGAAAAAACCTCCTTTAATTGTGAGCCGGACATGTCCTTGCGCTCTTTCAATGAGCCCATCGGCTTCCAGTCGCGATAGAGTCGTTCCGAAGCAAACGTCAACGCTTTCGTGGAACATCGTTTCGTACAATTGCATCGAGGCCCCTTCGTAGAAGGATAACCCCATGACGAGGGCTCGAGCCTTACATTCCGCTATCGTCAGTTTCTTTTCTCTCCAGATCGGCAGCCGCATTCTTTCTACAGAAGCCGCATAGTCCGTTTCACGTAACAGGTTGAAGTATGTTGTTCCTTTCAAATAACCGTACGCGGCTGGCCCCAGTCCCAAAAGATCCTTACAACGTGTCCATTTGTCCTTTTGATGGTAATGGTCGAATTTTTCCGCAAGAATGAAACAGTCATTATCAATTGCCATGTATCCGGCTGCCTTCAGAGAAACGTGTGCCATTGCAAGCATGGTAAGCCTTGCCGGTTCGTCTAGTAGGTCATGGCAATGAGAATCGTACATGGGGGTTCCGCTTTTGAGCCGCAACTGATGGATTGAAATTGATTGGGGCCGCAACTCAGTCGCGACGTTCAGCGTCCTAAACCACTCCTCATAAGTCTGAGTTGGAAGCGCATAGATCAAATCCAAGTTGAGGTTTCCAAAGCCGGCATTCTTGGCACACTGAACCGCGTCTATAGCTTGTTGTGTCGTATGTTCGCGAGCGCAGAGCATCAGGAGACGCTCTTCGAAAGTTTGAATGCCAATACTCAGCCGATTCACGCCAATGTCCCGCAAGACTTGGAGTTTCTCGAAGCTCTCACCAATTATTGACTCAGGCGAAGCTTCCCATGTGTATTCGCGGAGACATCCGGCATTGTAGATATGCAGTGTTTTGGTCAATAACTCAGCAACTCGTGAGATCTGTAAGGGTGTCATCGTGGTCGGTGTACCGCCACCAATAAACACAGTTTCCACGCGCTTGCCAAAGTCAGGCGGTAGAAGGCTAGTCCACAAACACATCTCTTTTGCAATAAGTTCTAAAAAAGCATCAATCTGATTCGTGTTCTGTAGGCGTTTTCGGGTGTAGTGACAATACGAACAGGTTCCATAACAGAATGGAATATGAATGTAGACTCCCGAGGGGGAACCAGATCTGAAATTCTGAACCGGGGCATCCCCACGTATGATTGGCACGTCATTCGCGAGAGGATAATTGTAGATTATTTCAAAATCGCTTGGATTTCGGCACAACCAATGAGGTAACGAATCCAGTCCATTTTCGGATAAAAACCCTCGCGCACTATCCAAAGCGTTCGAAAGCATGCTCTCTTTTGTCATTCGCACTCTTTTTAAGCGGGATGCGAATTTGCTAAGCAAGAGCACCCCATCCCTTGTGTGGGCGTTTCTGTCACGACGTGCTTTTCCGTCAAAGCAGCGTCACTCGCTGTGCAGCGAAGTTGTTCTCCAGCCACAAACACAACGTGTCATTTTAGGCGGCGGATCACCTCGTCTGTTGGCATGACGTCTCCGTACAATCCGAAAATTCGGGCGAGATAGAGTTCATGCTCAAGCCGGTCCAAGGCGGCGCACCCGTCCCACACCATGACCACATGAAAATCCTTCTGCATCAGGTCTTCAGCCGTGTTGCCGGCGCAGACATCCGTGGTAACCCCGGTGATGATAACGTTCTCGATCCCGCGCTTCCGGAGAACATCGACAATGTCGGAACCCAAAACCGCAGAGTACCGGTTTTTTTCCATGATGATGTCGCGCTTCTGCACATCAAGATCAGGGGATAAATCAAACTGAGGATGGCCCGGTTGAAAAGCCTTCATGGGGGATTCTCGGTCTCCGCCGAGATACGATTTGCTCTCAAAATATTTCAAAAGGCCCTCTCGTTCATTTACACGGACTTGGAAAAAATATACTTGTCCACCTTTATCTCGGAGTGCTGCGGCCATCTTGTTAATATTTGTTACGATGGCGCGGCCATCGGGGACTTCTATTGAGGAGCCAACGTCCAAAAAACCTCGTTGCATGTCTATAACCAGCAATGCGGTATGCGTGGCTTCGATGGTTGCCAGAACAGGAATTGGACGATTAGCGTTTTTTGCACCATTTGCCGCGATAAGCCAGCGATTGATCGCAATTTTTTTCTTTTCACTAGTAATACTTGTTATCGTCGATAATCGCCGCACGATAGTAGACAAACCATTGTCAGTCAGACATAAAGATTCCTGCTGAATAGAAGTACAACCTGCTATGACTGTAATCAATAATAAAGCGCCAAATGTAATTTGGAATGCTTTTCTGTTTAAGGTTGTCATGTCGTGAGATTCTCCTAATGTTCGGTGTAGATTGTGCCATCAACTTGTAAGATGATCTTTCTGCCATCTGGTTGAGTCTGAGTAAGCAACTCGTCAAAATCGGAATATTCGCCAGATATATCAATGGCAACTTGTTCCCCGAACATTTTCACAGTCATATGCGAATTGTAGGTGTTTTCAGGGGGGTCTAAACGCGGCATTCTTTCCACAAACCCCTTGAACATCATTTTAAACATCCCTGTCACAGAGGGAGTGTCTTCATAGTACCCCCGGCTGAATTCAACAAGCTGTTTCATTCCTACCCCGTTCCTAACGGCAACGGTTTTCAGGATTAGGTCATAAAGGTATGATCCGCTAAACAACACAAAAACCATAGTCTTTGTGGCAGACTCAGCTAAAATAAACTGGAAGGGTATTGAACTGTCTTTATAGCGATTTCGCTCAGTGGTGTTTTCGGAAGGGAAGAGACTCTCGGGATCCCATTTCCAAACGGCGTAGTGATCTTTGGCAATGCCACCTGATAAAGCCCTTAAGAACTTTTTCTGCTGGAAATAGTGCATACCAACCGATTTGATTGCGTGTTTTTTAATCTCGGTTTGTTTACTGGGATTGGATTTAAATTTTTCGAGATCCGGTCTCGCTGACACCTCCATTATATCGGCAATCCAGTCCAAAGCTTTATTCCCATCGTGAGTGATCAATTCGAAACGACGAATCTTCTGAGTTTGAGAGACGTGGTGATAAATGAAATTATGAAGTGTTTTGTAATCGGTGTTTTTATCTAATTGATCTATATAGTGCTCTCGCAACCCAACGCTCCCAAATACCGGAATAACTGAGACCATTTTCAATGTCAAGATCTCACCTCGCTCGTCAAGGAGCTCCTTTTCCATTCTAGAGCGTGCCTTCTCGACGAAACCTGATAGATTATCTGCAAAGTGTAATACGAAGTCGTGTGTTTTTAGAGCTTGTTCATGTGCTTTTTTCGATCCGGCTTCTGCTCGCTGTGCGTAATAGGCGCCGAGAGTCGTCACTAAAAAACCCCAGACGCCGATGATAGTCATGAGATTCGAACTCAGATAGATGCCAGCGATGACAGGAAGAAAGAAAAAAAACAAATACTCAGGAAAATGTCTAACAAAGGACACGCGAATAAGCAAAAACGGATTCTTAGGATCATTGATGTCATCTTCAATTTTACGACAAGTGGTATCAACCCAGTCCCATTTGTTTCGGCATTTTTTTATAATATTTTCTATTTTATTATGCAACTTTCGGCTTCCAAGTAACATGAAAAAAAGAAAAGAAATGACTAAAATAAGGACTAAATATATGCGTTCCCTTGAGCAAGACGGCCAGCTAAGTTTAGATTCGAGGTTCTGTATCTGCGTTGTTAGGTTCTGTACTTGGGTAGTTAGGTTAGTGAGTAAGACTGAATTGGATTTGTTTTCAAGGTGGTTGTAAGTAACGAGATCGCTCAGATGGTCGTAAGCAATCGTAACCGCATTTGTTCCAAAACCATTGGTCACGCTCATTTCCCACTCCAGTGAACAATATTTTTCTCGAAAGCCACAAATGCCTTGTTAAGGCCATATCCGAGTAGACCGGCAAGGGTGATGCTGGCGTACATTTCCGGAACGCGATAGGTCAGTTGCGCTTCAAAGATGCGGTGGCCGATGCCAAAGTTCGTCCCGACAAACATCTCTGTTACAACAATGATGACGATGGCAAGTGAGAGACTCGTCCGCATCCCAATAAAGACCTGCGGCAGGGCGTCCATCAGTGTAACTTTCACAAAGATCTCAAAAGGAGTCGCCTCCATCAGTTCCGCCACAAGCTTACGCGTCTTCCTGGAATGCACGACCCCGTAGTAGGCGTTAATGGCCATAACAAGACTGCAACCGAAGACAGTCGTCGCGATTTTGGCGGCGTCGCCGATTCCAAAGACGAACATCAACAACGGGAAGATGGCTAAAGCCGGAAGCGAGCGAAAGAAATCGAGGAGGACTTCTGATGCTGCGTAAACCTTGGGCGACTGCCCCATGAGCAAGCCAAACGGTATGCCAATGATAGCCGCCATGAGGAAACCTGCCAGTATACGGCCGAGGGTCCATCCAATGTCCAGCCACATGGTGCTCGTCAGCAGTAGTCGTCCGAGTTCTGCGAGGACGACGTGAGGGGACGGCAGAAACAGCGGGTTGATGATTCGCGTCCAGCAGATCAGATACCAGAAAACGATAAGCAGCAGGGGGCCGTAGGCCAATTCTTTTTTCATGGCGGCTCTCCGGTTACAATACGGAGGCATTCGGTCTTCACGTGAAAGAACTCGTCGGATTCTAACAACGCACGAGTCCGCGGCCTCGCAAACGGTATCGTACGGATCGATTTGATGTTCGTCGGGAGTGGCCCCAAAAGAATCAGACGGTCAGCCAGAAAAATGGCTTCCTCAATGTCATGAGAGATGAAAAGGATCGTTCTCTCTTCCAACTCCCACATGTTGAGTAAAGTGCTTTGCATAAAAGTGCGCGTCTGGTAATCAAGCGCACTGAACGGCTCGTCCATAAGAATGACGTCGGGTTGGTAAAGCAATGTCCGCAAAATAGAAATCAACTGTTGTTGACCTCCGCTCATCTGGTAAGGATAACGATCCAACGGGATGTTAATATTGAGGCGAGCAAGCAGCGATTCTAGTCGGCTGCGTGCTGTGGTATATTCATGCTGTCTTTTCTTGAGTCGGTAAGAAAAGAGAATATTTTCCAACCCGGTCAACCAAGGCATCAGAGAGTCTGCATAGTTCTGGAAGATCAAACCGGTCTTGGCTTCGTGCGGTCCAAGGGAATCAATCCGTAAGCGTCCACTGTCGTAAGGCTCCACGCCAGCGAGAACCTTGAGCAACGTTGTTTTCCCGCAACCATTCGGGCCGAAAAAAGTGACGTATTCTCCCTCTTCCACCGAAAGGGTAATATCGTCCAAGACGCGGAGCGGCGGGATGGGGGTGGAGCGCGTGTAGGTCTTGACGAGGTTCTCGATGTGTATTTTTGCCATGCCTACAGCAAGTCCTTCTCCGTCAAATAGAGGGCGCTGGTGTCAATCCGTTTCTTCGTAACACCGGCATCAAAGAGGATGTCTGCCATTTTCTGGAGTGCAGCCTTGTTTATATCCTCGGCTTTCACCTGATCCCAGAAACGAACCTTAGCACCAATTTCTGGTTTAGTCCCGACCCATTTACACATGATCTGCCGCGCTTCGGCATCGTTTGCCTTGATGAAGTCTGCGGCTTTATACATTGCGTCTCTAATCTTTCTGGCGGCGGATGGTTGTTCCTTCACAAACTTGGCGGAGAGCACATAAGGAAAACCGTACATTGGGTCGACAACGTACTTGCTGATGGGATTCTCAATCAATACATCTGCGATGCCGTTCTCAAGCGCGGTGATGGCCAATTCATCATAGGTTAGAAGCGCCTCAATCTGTCCGGAATCTAATCCCTGTAACTGAGTGTTGGGGGGCATTTCCACGGTCAAGACATCGTTCGCAGCCATGAACTTTCCCAGAATCAGTTTGATCAAGGTTTGCTGCGCCGAACCTGGGTATCCACCGACTTTTTTCCCCTTCAACTGTTCAACGTTCTTGATCGCACTGCCTTTTTTCACAAGAAGATAGTCAGACCATGTAGTCTTCGAAGTGGCTTTAACCATGAAGATTTTCATAAGTCCTGGTTGGTTTTCTTCGATGTTGAGGACAACGTTGAGTGGCACCGTAGCGTTGCCGACAAGGTCTCCCATGACTACTGCGTTTGCGGCGTCATTGGCTGAGATGATTTTGACGGGTTTTACGTTGATTCCCTGTTCGGTAAAATAACCTTTCTCAAGAGCTACAAAGATTGGAAGGTTGTTCCCGAACGGTTGGTATCCGAATGCGACCTCTGTCTGTGCTGTTGCCGACGGGCGGTGCGTCACGAATAAGACAGCAGTGGCAACCACTACAGTCAACACAATGCCGAGAATCAGTCTGTTCTTCACTTTGTCCCCTTTGCCAATAGCTATGGTTTTGGCGAGTTCTTGGGTGAAAAAAATCAGAGCTTAATGGCAGTTCTGTATTGTCATATCAAAGATTATCACAATAGGGTTTTGCGTCCAATTCA
>Ga0070399_1004371_pt1 | contig 11743 bp, 7 predicted proteins | sample BioMet4_FD_61217 | JGI IMG/M metagenome (GOLD analysis project Ga0070399, IMG submission 61217) | Microbial communities from bioreactor (seeded with sewage sludge) at LBNL, California, USA - Biofuel metagenome 4 (version 1) | ecosystem: Engineered > Bioreactor > Anaerobic > Unclassified ... | reverse complement strand
CATGTTTGGTTTGAAAGGTTTTCGGGTGTAATGGCGTCTATGAACAGATTCGTGATGATTTTTGCGGTCGTTGGCGCGATGTCGTTGCGTGCGGAAGAGGGTAATTATCTTTCGGGTGCCGTAACCCAGGCCGCGTTTAATGTGACGAACTTGATCGATGTGTCGATTGATGAGGCCAAGGCGATTCTTGAGGCTCAATCCAAATCCGAGTGGAAAGCGGTCGAAGATCGGATGAAACCCCGGCTGGATGAGGTCAAGAAACAGCTGAAAAAACAGCAAAAGGCCTTTCATTTCGGTTCGCTCAGCGATACGACCTCCAATGTGCGTGATTTGGAGCGCATTATGAAGAAGGAATTGCGTCGCATTCGAAAGACCTATCAGGCCCGCGTGGATGAGCTTCGCAAGCTGAAGGTGGCCAAATACGGGGAGGGCGCCTGTAGCAATTGGGTCAGCTCGGCGTCGGTTCCTGCCATTGCGGCCGATGACTTCCACAACTGACTTGGCTGTTTTTGGGTGCGGGATTCAACGGCTGCTCGTTCAGCGTCCAACGATTTTCAGATCATAGGCCGCTTGGCCGACGGGTTTAAGGCGCGCGGCCATTCCCGGCGTTGCGATCACCGTGAGGTGGTCGGGGGTGTCCGGTATCCAAAGCGCGTCGCAGCGGGGATGCCTGCGCAACAGTTCGGTGCCTTTTTGGGGGCCGAGGACAAACAGGGTGGTTGAAAGCGCGTCCGCCTCCATGGCGGTCGGGGCAACCACCGTGGTGCCCGCCATGCCGGTGACCGGCGCGCCCGTGTGCGGGTTCATGATGTGCGCGTAACGGATGCCCTCAATTTCAACGAACCGTTCGTAGTTTCCCGATGTGGCGACGGCTTCGCCGTCTCGCATGAGAAACAGTCCCATGAGCGCACCCGCTTCGAACGGGTTGCGCACGCCCGTGCGCCAGCCGCCCCGTCCGGGGGCGGCCTCTCCGAGCGCTCGCAAATTGCCGCCGAGATCGATCAGCAGATTGGTCTGCGCGCCCGCTTTCAGGCGCTCCCAGGCGACATCCACTGCGTAACCTTTCGCGATTGCGCCCAAGTCGAGCTGCATGCCGGAAGTCGGGAGCCGGAGGGCGATACCGTTGGTCTGGGAAATGAACTCGATGGTGCGCCAGTCCGTAAGTGCGGTGGCGGCGCGCAATTCCTTGTCGCCGGGCGTCATTGGACGCGGTGAGGCACCGTTGAATCCCCAGACATTCATAACCGGCCCAATAAGCGGATTGAACGCTCCGTCGCTTTCAGCGGAAAGGGTCAGCGCATATCTGAGGATTTTTTCAAAATGAGACGGGATGGGGACCGCCTCCGGGGTGCCCGCCGCGCGGTTCACATGCCCGAGGACGCTGTCGTCCGACCAGGCGGAAAGCTCCGCGTTGATTTCGTCGAAAACGGTTTGCGCGAGATCGCGGGCATGCGGGGCCGCGTCCGGATTTGCGCACTGCACGGCGGCAACGGTGCCCATTGTCGTCCATTGGACGCGGACGGGATCACGATGCGGTTGGCATGCGGCGACGAGAAGGAGGACTGCGGTCAGAACGAGATGCGGGGTGTGTTTTGTGAATCGTATTTGAGAGTGGGGCATTTGTTTTGTTTTCTGTTACGGACGTTGGACGGTCAGCCTGAAAAAGCGCGAGGCGGAACCGGTGGGCAAAATGATCGAAATGAGACTGCCCGTGCCGGGGATGTCGGCGTAGCCGGGAAGCGGTTCCCAGTCCGGAGTCTGCAGCGTCGGCGTCGTTTCGACCGTATAGCGTCTTCCCGTGACGCTGGACCAAACAATCGAAAGCGCGTTTGTGCAGACCGTCGTCTGGCCGACGGCAAAACGGTCAGAGGGGTCCGTGGCGGATGTTCCCGCGATCTCCTCGTCTGCTGTCGTCATGCCGTCGCCGTCGAAATCGCCGAGCGCGTTCAACACCAGCAGATTGAGGGAACGTGCGGCGCTGGCATTGCCGGCCGCATCGAGTGCGGTTACGCTGAAGACGTGCGTTTCATCAAGGCCGTTCGTGATCACAATGTCAAGTGCCGTCGCAAGCGTGATATTGGTCTGCGAAGTCGGAAGACTCTGTGTGACCCGGTATGTCAGGCTGGTGAGAGGGGCGTCGGTTGCGGCGGGCCACGCGAGGGTGAGCAGGTTGGTGACGATGGCATAATTGCCCACCGTGCTGAGCGGTGCGGCGGTCAACGCGCCCGTGCCGAACACGGGCGGCACATTGTCGACGGTGAAAGGCGGCGTCGTATAAACGGCCCCGAAGTATCCGTTTGTCGCACACAGGCGAAACAGCATTTGCGTATTCACGTCAATCGACGGCGAGACGGCGCGCGATTTCCACACGGCGGCGATTCGATTGGTGAGCAATGAAACCCCGGATGCCGTTAGCAGGTTTGTGATTGTCCCGTCCGAGGCAACTTCGGCCACGCGGCCGGTTGCGGCGACAAGGTTTGTCAGAGTTGCCGGCAGCCATGAGAGGCCGCCGTCCTTTGACCAGTTGACGCTCACGTCGACGGATTCGCCGTCGCGGTCGGACACGTCTGAGGTTAGCTGCACGCGTCCGTCGCCGGTGTTGGACTGGTGCGCGACGAGATCCGAAAGAAGGGGCGCGTCGCGCAGCTTAGTCTGCCAGAGGAACCCGTATTCAGGTGTGACGGGGTCGTTGCTGAGTAGCGTGACGGTGAGGTTGTCTGTGCGGTTACCGATCAGGCCCGGCAAGTTATACCAGAGAATATGGCAGTCGTCGCCGGGGGCGAGAATTCCGTCGACCGCAGGATCAACGCTGCTGTAAAAACCGTCGTGCGAACTGAGCGGCGAAACCGTAACGTCGTCGATGTACCAGCCTTCGTAGTCCGTGTTGTTGTCCGCGCCGTAGTGGAAGCGGAGCGTCACGGGTTGCGCGCTGAGCGCACGGCCTTGCGCGTTGGAGCTGAGGTCAAAGGTGATGGTCTGCCATCCCGCCGAACCGTTGCCCGCAAAACAGGGCGTCCCGTTGGTCCAGGGCGAATAGTCCCAACCGTAAATGGTGTGCGTGTACGGGCCGTTCAACTGCCGGAAGGTTGCGCCGTTATCCAGCGAATATTCGACGATGCCGCCGTCGAAGGCGCGCGTGGTGGTTGAATAGACTTCGGAATGAATCCAGTGCTTGAACGTGAGCTTCGCGTCAGGACTCAGTCGCAAGGGCGGCAGGGCGATCGTCGCGTGCACGGAGGGGCCGTTGACTGCGCCGCTGGACGTGAGTTTGGCGTGCAGCGAATAGGGCGACGAGACAAAACGGTTTGTGGAGGCTGCCCAGCTCTGTCCGATCGAAACGCTGTTCCATGTGCGCAGCGACGGGTCGGCGACGCTTTCCACGCGCGAGAACCGTGAGGACCAGACTAGGTCGGCATTGCCGGTGTTAAACAAAAGTGTGGAAGCGTAGGCGATGCTTTGCGTTGCGTGCGCGACAAACGAAAGATCGTGAAAGCGGGTGGTGTCGGCGACCGGATAGCAGAGGAACAGCGTGTTGGTCGCAGACTGGCGGAGACGCCCGTCGGGGTCTGTTGCGAAAAGCCAATAGCTGAAATAATCGCCCGGCGCAAAGGTGCTTCCCATTTGGGCGGTGTAAAGGCTGTTGGAAAGCTCCTGCATCGCCGTGTTCTGCCAGTCGTCCGAGTTTCGTTTCCAACAGAGCACGGCAGACGCCACGGCGTGCGTGTCTGTGATCTCTGCCTGCAGGGTGAAGGGGCCCGGGTGCGGTTGCGTTTCGGCGAGCGGCGTGAAAACGATGACGGGCGGTGCCGGCACCGACGACGCGTCGCGCGGATCGGTCCGGTCGCCGTATTCGACCGCGAGCGTATAGCCGTCGCCGTCCTCATCGGAAGACGAATTCTGACCGTTTGTACCGTAGTATTGGATTTCCCACCAGTCGGGGATGCCGTTGCCGTCGGCATCGAGGGCGACCGGCAGATAATGGGCTTCGAGCGTATGGGGCGCATCCATCGTGATGTCTCCGTAAACGGGCGCGCTTCTGGAAGGCAAGACCGGTGAGCGTACGCCATCCAACCGCCACTCGGCAAACGCATAGGTGTCGCCGTTCGAAAGCGTGATCTGCTCCGAAGCGGAAGGAACCGCAACGGACGCGTTTTCCGCGACCCAAAAGGTTTGCGTCGTCTGGTCGCCGCTGTCGGCGGTGACCTGTAGCCGGTCCTGACGTTGCCATTGCCAGGTGACCGAAGAGGACGCGTCCATTTGGAATGACACCGTCTGGTTCGTTTGAGATGGCGGTGCGCTTCCCGTCCCCAGAAAACCGGTGCTGAGATAACGCGCGCCGTCAACGTCGGGAACTGTAAGAGGGCACGTCGCCGATGCCACAAGCCCCGAGGCGAAGGAATAGGTGCCGTAGTCTGGCTCGGTTGTGCCGTATCCGCCCGGCGAGCCTAGGATGGAAAGCGTCAACTGTTCGGTGACGGCAAAACTGTAGTTGCTGGTTGCGCCCGGACTGACCGTTTCATAACCGGCGTGATTCAGCGCGCGGATGGCGTAGGAAATCCGCGTGTGGCTGGGTTGCGGATCAATGGTTGCGGAAAACTGATTGCCGCTCACTTGGGTCATCGCTTGCGTGTGAACGCCGCCGGGGGGGGCGTCCGTTTCCCAAACGAGACTGATCGCATCCGGGTCAAAAATGCCCACGGGTTCCAGCGTGCATGAAACGCGGTAGGCGGTTTGCGTGTCGTACGTGTTCAGCAGCGGAACGTGGTTTATCGTCGGGGGTGTTGTGTTGATGGCGGAAGCGAAAGGTGTGGCGGGGTCGCCGAAGAGATTGAGTTCGTAGTACACCCATCGCCAGTAGTTGCCAAAGGACAAAGAAAGCATGTACAGACACATGCTGCGCGAATACTCGTTGATTTCCCCGAGCCGCGTGGCTCTTCCCCGGAAAGCCGCATCCCAGAAGCAGCGGTGAAAACGGTGGGAATATCCGCCGACGTTGTCCGCATACTCCCAGCCGTCGCGGGCGTTCATGATGGCCGCGAATGCCGCATTGCTTGCCGTGACAAATTGTTCGGCAAAGCAGTCCGGCGTGTCGAAGGCACCTGCGTTGCAGGCTTGCGAATACATAAAATAGGGCATGGAATTAGTAAAAGAGGCTAACGCGCATATGTTGGAGTTAACCGAAAGTGATATTTTCATGCATTGTTTGGCGGTCCCATGGCCAAGATGATTGACGCAATGCAGGTTCTGATTCAAAAAAGCAAGCGCGTCCGAAGACGTCCAGATGGCCCCATCGGCATCGTATAGCTGCTTGTCGGTGTCAAAAAGATCGGCGTACACCGAGTTTTCAAATCCGATCGACGTTAACCCGTAGCTGGTGCTCCCGTTGCGGATTTCCTCCATGAAGCCGGTCGCGTAAACGGTTGATCCGAGGTTTACGATTTCAGCCATGTGGGCGACGGGGCGGAGGTCGTTTGCCGTTGCCCTTTCATAGCGCAGCGTTTTCCGAACCATGTTTGAAAGCTCGGTTGAATTGGCGACGGGGAAACGTCCGACCATGATTTCCGCCGAAAGGTCGACATCCGATCCGTCAACGCCGTCCGTCGATTCTCCATACAGGCCGTTGCCGTTGTTGTCGAACGTGCCGTCCATGCAGCCGTAATAGATCGCATCCGCAGGAATGTCGGCTGTGCGCGTACCAAAAATTTCGGCGAAGGAAAGGTGCAGTTTCTGGACGGGGATAAGATCAAAAGTCCCCGCCAGCAGCAGATACTGTACGCCCCAAGCCTGATAGGCGTCTTGAAGGAATTTTCGGATGCGGATCGGCGTGTTGGTGCCCGAATAGGTGTTCTGAATCCATTCGACAGATACGATTTTGGTCGTAAACCCGGCGCGTTCTCTGGCGTCGCAAAGCGTTTGCAGATTATACGGCCCCTGCGTGTTTTCAATCAGGTTCGACGTGGAAATGATCACGTAGGTATAAGGGCCTTCGCTTGCGAGCTCGGATGCGGTTGTTGCCGCCCATGAGAGGGACAGCGTGGAGGCGGATGCCGTTGCCGATTGCGCGCGCAGCGACACGGTGACCGTTAAGGAAGTGGAGGCCAGCAGACCATTTCGCACCGGGTCGAATCGTACGGGAAACACTTGCACGGACAGCCGTTTGCCTGTTCGGGTGCGATCCAGCCGACAAACGGGCTGGCCGTAATTCGGATAGGGGGCTGTTCCGCCATAGATTTCCTGTGAGGCTGGGACTTGGGGCGGCGTATCTTCTTGGGGTCTGCGCGGTATCTGGCCCCATGCGAGAGGGCGTGACAGGGAAATCTCGTGAACGTCGCCCGGAACGAGCGTGACCGAGGCGACATCGCCGTTGGACGGGAGGTCAAAGGTAACGCCGGCGACAGGCAGAATCGGCCGACCGGGCTCATGGTCAGATATGCACTCCGGAAGAGAGACACGCGTGAGCCCGTCGGACGTTTCTTCGACGTCGGGCAACGGAAACGTGAGCGTGCGCGTCAGGCTGTCCGCGGACTGTCCCGGACACGCCAGCGTTGCGACAAGCGGAAGGCAGAACAGACATGATTTCCAACGCACCATTATGCTATCTTAAACAACACGTTTGGTGCCGTAAACAAAGAATTTCGGCTTGGTATCTTGTCCCGGATTCAATAAACTGGTGGCATTCTTGTATGCTATGTGGAGAGTCCTATGCAACCTTTTTGGGGGGCGTTAGCAGGTTTCGGAGTGGTCCTCGGGACCGTGTATGGGGGCGATTGGTCGCAATGGCGCGGCAGCAGCCGCGATCTGATTGTAACGGGCGAGTCGCTTCTTGAAAGCTGGCCTGCGGGAGGTCCGAAACGGATCTGGCTGAAGGAGCTTCCCGGAGAGGGCTATTCCGAGCCGGTGGTGGTGAAGGGGATCCTGTTTGTTACGGGCAGCACGGGCGGCAAGAAGGATCGCGTCGGCCATTTGTACGCGCTCAATTCGAAAACGGGCGATCTGCTCTGGCAGACGGAGTACGGTCCGGAGTGGGGCGCGTCGTATGAATTTGCCCGGACGTCGCCGACCGTTTCGGACGGCCGCGTCTATGTGATCAGCGGGGTCGGTCACGTCTTTTGTGCGGACGCCCAAAGCGGCCGGAAGCTCTGGAGCGTCGATACGCAGGCGGTGTTTGGCGGCCGAAATATCACGTGGGGAATCGCTGAGAATCCGCTGGTTTATGACGGCAAGGTGATCTCTCAGCCCGGCGGGCAAGACGCTTCGATTGTTGCGTTGGATGTGAAAACGGGAAACGCGATCTGGAAGAGCGTCGGACTGGGCGAGCGCAGTGCCTACTGCTCGCCGGCCTTGCTGACGATCAACGGTAAACGCCAAGTGGTGACGATGCTTGAGGACCACGTGGTGGGCGTTGACGCCGAGAGCGGAAGACCGATCTGGCGGCATCCTTATCGCAATCAGTATGCCGTGCATCCCAACACGCCGGTTCTGTGCGGAAAGGACCGCCTGTTCATTTCTTCCGGTTACAAGTTGGGGTCGGAAATCCTTGAAATCTCTGGGGATCAGGCCAAAGCGGTTTGGTCGGACAAGTCGTCCGACAACCATTTTCAGGGGATCGCTTTCTATGAGGGGCGGGTTTTCTCGGCGGGGGGCGGAAAGTTTTCCTGCTTTGATCCGTCCGACGGGCATGTGGTTTACAACATCGAAGGCGCAAAAAAGACATCGTTTTGCATCACGCCGGTCGGAATGATCACGTACGATGTGATGGGCGGAACGGTCATGCTGGTTGATGCGAAACCCGATTCCGCGAAGGTGATTTCTTCGTTTAAAATCGACTATGGCAACGGCGAGCACTGGTCTTCGCCCGTTGTCGCGAACGGAGTTCTGTATTTGCGTCACGGAAAAGGGATCGCGGCGTTCGCGATTGGAAAGTAATGAAACGCGGTGCGTTTCTCGGAGGTTCAGGCTATGAGATCGGTATTGCACGGAATTACGGTTGCGTGTGTCGCAGCGGGCGTTGCGGCAGGCTGTTGTTCAAACAAAGGAGCGGAGTCAAAAATGAGTTGCACAGGTGAGCCCTCGGTGGTGGTCAAGCCGTTCGGCAAGACAAAGGACGGAGAATTGGTTCATCAATACACGCTGACCGGTGCGGGCGGCGTGGTGATGGATGTGATTGATTACGGCGGAAAAGTGGTGCGGCTGTTTACGCCGGACCGCACGGGCAAACTGACGGACGTTACGCTGGGGTTCAACTCCGTTTCGGGCTACGAGACGATCGACCCCTATTTCGGATCGCTGATCGGACGCTACGGCAACCGGATCGCTCACGGCAAGTTTACGCTGGACGGTCAGACCTACACATTGCCGACCAACAACGTTCCGGGCGGGGTCGCCTGTTCTTTGCATGGCGGCACCAAGGGGTTTGACGCGCATGTCTGGCATAGCGAACCGCTGAGCGAGGGCAAGAACGTGGGTGTCAAATTCACGATGACGAGTCCGGACGGCGACCAGGGGTATCCCGGAAAAGTGGATGTGACGGTTTGTTATTGGCTGACGTCGGACAACGTGTGGCGTATCGAGTATGAGGCGACGACCGATAAGGCGACGCCGATCAACATGACGCAGCACCTGTACTTCAACTTCAAAGGCGAGGCCGAGGGAACGATTCTCGATCATGAGCTGACGCTGTTCGCGGATCACATGACCCCCGTCGACAAGGGACTGATTCCGACGGGTAAAATCGTGTCGGTCAAGGGGACTCCGTTCGACTTTACGGTGCCGTGGGCCATTGGCGCGCGCATCAACGCGAACGATGAGCAGCTTGCGTTCGGTGGCGGCTATGACCATAATTTTGTTCTGAACAATCAGAGCGGCAAACTGGCCCCCGCCGCGGCGCTTTACGAGAAGACCACGGGGCGGTTCATGGAAGTCTGGACGACCGAGCCCGGCATCCAGTTCTATTGCGGCAACTTCCTGACCGACCAAGTGCCCGGCAAGCGCGGCAAGAATCTCTGCTACCGCGGCGGCTTGGCACTGGAAACCCAGCATTATCCCGATTCGCCGAATCAGCCGAACTTCCCGTCCACGATCCTGCGGCCGGGATCGGTTTATAAGACGGTGACGGAGTACCGGTTCAGCACGAAATAAGGGGATCCGCCGTTTGATGGCAAACGCGGTCGGCGCACGAAGGCGCTGGCCGCGTTTTTTTTGAGCGCGCCTTGCCGCCGAAGGACCGTGCAGGGGCGAATTGGATCGGGTGGATGGTGTGGAAATGAAAAAAAGGCCGACCCCTGACCGAGGTCGGCCTTTTTTGAGCGATCCGCAAGCGCTATTTGGAGCCCGTTTTGCTGCCGCGCCAAGCGCCGTACAGCATCAGAACCCCGAACACCAGCAGAACGGCACCCCAGATGAGATTGACGTTAATGCCCATGGATAGGGATTCGGATTTTTTAACGATTCCGAATCCGGCCAGCAAAAGCCCGAGTAGCGAGAACATCAAACCGATCGGCCAACGAATATCGAGTCCCATAAGTCAGTTCCTTTTCAGTTAACAGCCGTTTGCTTACCAGACGAAAATGTTCAACAGCGCGCATCCGATGAGCAACAGGATGCCCAGGAACGCGGGACGCTGCCAAAAGGCCAGGCTGTGGTCCACCGTCTTCGGCGTGAGCGAGTAGACGAGGCCGCGCAGTTCGTCGTCCGTCTTCATTGATTTGGTCGCGAGGGAGATGCCGAAGGTCAGCACAAAGCAGACCGTGAAGGCAAAGGCCGCCAGCCAGAAGTTTTGGGCCATCTCGCTCGGATACGTCTGCAGCACGCCGAGGTAACCGCCCTTGACGCCCGGAACGTTGCCCTGCGACAGCGTCAGCGCGTGAAACAGCGCCGAACCCGCGATGCCGCCGAACAGGCCGATGAAGGCGCCCGTGCCCGTCGTGCGCTTCCAGAACATGCCCAGCAGGAACGTTGCGAACAACGGCGCGTTCACAAAGCCGAAGACAAGCTGAATGATGTCCATCGCGTTGTTGTACATCGACGCGAAATAGGCTGCGGCAATACTGAGCAGAATGCCCATGACGGTCGTCGCCTTGCCGACCCAGAAGTAATGGTTGTCGCTCTTGCCGGGAGCGAAGTAGGCTTGGTACAGATCGTAGGTCCAGACGGTGTTGAAGGCGGTCACGTTGCCCGCCATGCCGGACATGAAGGAGGCCAGCAGGGCGGTCAGCGCAAGGCCGAGAAGGCCGGCGGGGCAGTATTTCTTGACCAGCGACAAAATGACGCCGTCGTAGTCGTTGTCGGTGATGCTGTTGTAGATGCGCTCTTCGATCTGCTTGTCGGTCAGCTTGCTCTTCGCGTTGTCGGCGACGATCGCGGCGACTTTTCCGTCGTTCACTTTCTTGCCCAGCGCGTCGGTGACCGCTTTGACCGCCGCAGGGACCTGGGCGGAATCGGCCGATTTCACGGCGGCGACGGCTTTCTCGTAGCATTCGTGCGCGATCACGGGCGGCGGGATGCGGTAGCCCTTGTCGGGCAGCGCGGTCAGCGCCATCGCGATCATTCCGGGGACGATCACCAGAAACGGAAAGAGCATTTTGGGCACGGCGGCGACCAGCGGCGTGTTGCGGGCGGCCGTCATGTTTTTGGCCGCCATGGCGCGCTGGACGACGAGGAAATTTGTGCACCAGTAGCCGAAGCTCAGCACGAAGCCGAGGCCGAACACCATGGCGAACAGGTCGACGCCCATCGGATTGTGCGAGGAGCCCGCCAACAGCGGTTGCCAGGCGCTCGTCCATGCGTTGGCGGCATAGTGCGAGCCGACGGCTGCAGCCGTTTGCAGGGTGTGGTTCATGCCGTGCCATCCGCCGAGATCCTTCAAGCCGAGATAAACGACCGGCGCGAAGCCGAGGACGATCATGAAGAACTGCAGGACTTCGGTGTAGATGGCGGATGTCAGGCCGCCTTTGAGCACGTAGAGCAGCACGACGCCGGAGCAGACCCACAGCGCCATGTTGTAGTTCCAGCCGAGCAGTTGGTTGAGCAGCTTGGCCAACGCATTCATCGAAATGCCGGAAGCGAAGATCGTCATGACGGCGAAAGCGATGGAGTTTAGCGCGCGCACGCGTTCGTCAAACCGCATTTTCAGGTATTCCGGCACAGACCGCGCTTTGGAGCCGTAATAGAACGGCATCATAAATACGGCCAGGAAGATCATGGCGGGAATCGCGCCGACCCAGTAGAAATGCGCGGTGGCGATGCCGTACTTGGCGCCGCTGGCGGCCATGCCGACCAGTTCGAGCGCGCCGAGGTTGGCCGAAATGAAGGCCAAGCCGGTCACCCACGTGGGGATGGAGTGCGCGGACGTGAGAAAGTCCGCCGAGGTTTTCATGTAGCGCGCCAGTGCCAAGCCGATGCCGAGCACGAAGGCGACGTACGCGATGAGGACCGTGTAGTCAATCCACTGCAATTGGATAGGTTGCATAAGTTACGAAGCCACCCGAATTCCGTTGTATCGGTCGGAACAAATCGCACACCTCCCTGGCGTGACCACGATATATTCCCTCGACCATGTTTAGTTCCTATTATCCAAACGCTGTGACAAACAGTCAACCTTCAAAATGGAAGGTGTCGGGGGGGCGCACGGCTTTTTCTTTTAGGGTTGTTCTGGCAATGGGAGATTGTGGGAACTTTGCTATGGACAAAAACCGCCCTCCCGTCTATGCTGTATCCTCATGGACAACTGTACTCGGGAGAAGGC
>Ga0070399_1004368_pt1 | contig 11747 bp, 9 predicted proteins | sample BioMet4_FD_61217 | JGI IMG/M metagenome (GOLD analysis project Ga0070399, IMG submission 61217) | Microbial communities from bioreactor (seeded with sewage sludge) at LBNL, California, USA - Biofuel metagenome 4 (version 1) | ecosystem: Engineered > Bioreactor > Anaerobic > Unclassified ... | reverse complement strand
GGCCATGGACAGGGCCGTGCCCCACTGGCCGGCGCCCGTCTCGGTCGTGACGCCCTTGAGGCCCTGCTTCTTGGCGTAGTAGGCCTGGGCGATCGCGGAATTGAGCTTGTGCGAGCCGCTTGTGTTGTTGCCCTCGAACTTATAGTAGATCTTCGCCGGGGTCTGCAGCTTCTCCTCGAGGCAGTAGGCGCGCACCAGCGGCGACGGACGGTACATCTTGTAGAACGACCGGATCTCGTCCGGGATGTCGATATAGGCATCGGTGTTGTCGAGTTCCTGCTTCACGAGCTCATCGCAGAACACATGGCGCAGCTCGTCGAAGGTCATCGGCTGATGGGTGCCGGGGTTCAGCAGGGGAGCGGGCTTATTCTTCATGTCCGCGCGGACATTGTACCACTGCTTCGGCATTTCGTTTTCACTGAGATAAATTTTGTACGGGATCTGAGACATAGGGACGACCACCTTTCCAAATCGGTGTGGGACATAAAAAAACTCCTGTCCCACAGTAAAATTACTGCTGGGACAGGAGAAACATACTCCTGCGGTGCCACCCGGCTTGACGCATCTGCGCGCCCACTTTTTTTGCATGCTGACACATGCCGGCTGTTTTTAACGGAGCGCCTGCTCCGGCTCGCCTACTTCGTTCGGTCTGCCCTCTGAAGCCCATTCAGCCAGACGCTCCGTACCGCACTCTCACCAACGGCGGCTCTCTTGGACGGGTCACAATCCAGCTTACTTACACTTCTTCAACGGTTTACCGGCATTTTAACACTGCAATTCGGCAATGTCAAGCCCCGCGCCAAATTATTTTTCAGAGGACGGCCTGCTTTTCCGGCCGGATTCGCCTGTTTTCCCCCTCTGCCTGTGCGAGAATATAGCTTGGAACGGAGAAGGAGGAGAATCTTTTATGAAAAAAATCACAATTTTGCTGACGCTGCTGACACTGGTTTTTACGCTTGCACCGCCGGTCCGGGCCGCGGATTATCATCCGGCCTATCTTGCTGGTTATCCCGACGGCACGGTGCGCCCGCTGGCGCCGGCCACGCGGGCCGAGACGGCCGAGATGCTCTGGCGGCTTATGACGAGCGAGGCGCGGGAGCACCTGGCGGACGAGGAAACGTGCTTTTGCGACGTGCCGCCCGGCCACTGGGCGTACCGGGCTGTGAGCGCGCTCGTCTCGCTGGGCGTTCTGCTGGGGGATCGCTGCGGGTCGTTCCGCCCGGACGCGGCGGTCACGGGAGAAGAGCTCTCCGCCGCGCTCACGCGCGCGGCGGGACTGTCCTACGCCCGAACGGCGCTGCCGGGCGTCACGGTTCCGGGCGCGGCTCCGGAGGGACCGCTCTCAAGGGCCGCGGCAGTCCGGATGCTGAACGAAGCGCTGGGACGCGCGCCGCAGTCGGCGGATGATCTGCTGGACGGCATGCCGGCCTGGCCTGACAATGGGGAGCCCGGAACCTGGTTTTATCTGGACATCCAGGAGGCCTCCGCCAGCCATACCTGCGAAAAAAACGAGGCCGGCCGCGAAACCTGGACCGGCCTGGGATAGCGACTATTTCGCCGCTTTTTTGGGGGCCTTCATGCCGAACAGGACCGTCAGCGTGCCGGTCACAGTGACGGCGATTCCGACGACGAGCGCGCCGCGCACCGCGATGCGGTCAATCAGGATGCCGCCGACGGCGCTTGAAAAGATATTGCCGATCATCATAGTCGCGGTGGCATAGGCCTGGCCCTTGTTCGCATCGGCGGGACTGAGCATTTCGTCGACATAGCGCACGGTCGCGGGGATCAGCACGGCGAACGAAAGCGCCTGGAACGACTGGGCGATAAAAAGCGCCGGGATGGAGCGGGCAAAGAACACCAGGATGATCTTTACAAGGAAGAATACCGCAGCGAACTTGGCCATCTGCGTGCAGGTGAAGCGCCGGTGCAGACGGTCGAACAGCAGCATGGCGGGCAGCTCCAGGAGCGCGGCGAAAGAGCAGAGCGTGCCCATCTGGGCACTTGTTCCGCCGACGTTCCGCACGACCTGGATGATGAAGTTGTTGATGAGAGAATGACCGAAAAAGAGCAGCGCCGTACCCGCGAGCAGGTAGAAGAATCCGCGGTAGCGCGTGACGAGCGTGGAAAAGCTGAGCGCCTCGCTCTTTCGCACGGGTACGGCCGGCTTCTGGTCAAACCGGTCGCGCGAGAACAGAAACAGAAGGATGAAGAGAATGGCGAACGAGCCGAAGGCCGCGATGGAAAGCACGCCGACACCCCGGGAGACGACAAGGCTTCCGAGGCAGACAGAGAGCACGGCATAGGTGAATGAACCGAAGGCCCGGGCAATGCCGTAGGCGATGGGCGTTTCCAGCCGTTCAAGATAAAACGCGAACGCGTTGATGAGCGGCTGCAGGACAAGCTGGGTGGCCAGAAACAGCACGAACGAGACGGTCAGCCAGACCGACCGCGTGCGGAACGCGAACACACCCACGAGCCCCAGCAGGGCAATCAGCGCGGTCAGCGCCAGGAATACGACGGGAGAAATCCGCGTTGTGCGATCTGCCGCGCCCGCCACAAGCGGCTGAAGAATGATGCTCAGGATATAGCCTGCCGCCAGAATCACACCGATTTCGCTGTTCGAGTACGATCTGGCGAGCAGCAGAACGCCCGCGTAGCTGACCGCCACACAGTAGATCATCCAGTAGGCTCCATGCAGACCGGCATATCCGATGTTGCGCCTTCGCGCCGCCTTCCAGTCCATAACTGCTCCTTGTATTTGTTAAAATAGGACGAAAATGGCCCGCCTGGTCATTATAACGCCGAGCGGGCGCTTCGTAAAGGCAGACTTTCACAGATTTTGCTGTTGAAATACAGCGGAGTATGATAAAATAAAGAATATAACTGCCGGAGAGGAAAAAAGGAGGCGCCGCATGGCCGCTTTTGTGGAATTTCAGGATGTCTGCAAGACCTATGGTTCGGGAGAAGTGAGGATTGAAGCGCTGAAGGACGCCAGCTTTACGATCGACCGCGGGGAGATCTGTGTGATCGTGGGTGCTTCCGGCGCCGGAAAGACGACGCTTCTGAATATTCTGGGCGGCATGGACAGCTGCTCCTCGGGCAGAATTTTCCTCGACGGAGGAGAGGTCTCGGCCTATTCCCGCCGCCAGCTGACGCTCTACCGCCGCCGGGATGTCGGCTTCGTATTTCAGTTTTACAATCTTTTGCCCAATATGACGGCGCTTGAGAATGTCGAGATTGCGGGACAGCTCTGCAAAACGCCCATGCCTGCGCGGGAGATCCTTGCGGCAGTGGGTCTGGGCGAACGGCTGGACAATTTTCCGGCACAGCTCTCGGGCGGCGAGCAGCAGCGCGTGGCCATCGCGCGTGCACTGGCCAAAAACCCGAAGCTGCTCCTGTGCGACGAACCGACCGGCGCGCTCGACGATCAGACGGGCCGTCAGATTCTGAGCCTTTTGCAGGCACAGAGCCGGGAGAAGGGCATGACCGTCGTGATCATCACCCATAATTCCGCGCTTACGGCCATGGCCGACCGGGTCATCCGCCTGAAGAGCGGCTGCGTGCAGTCGGTGAGCCGGAACGCGCGGCCGACGCCGGTGGAAGAGATTGAGTGGTGAGAGCATGGGAAAGCTGACCTGGCGTGAAATTACCAAAAGCCTGGGGCGCTATCTCGCCATTTTTGCGATCGTGGCGCTGGGAGTCGGATTTTTCTGCGGCCTGCGGCTGACAAAGACCGCCATGATCCGTACGCTGGACCGCTACACGGACAAGTTGTCCTTTTATGATTTCCGTCTGGCCTCCACGCTGGGCCTCACCGACTCGGATGTACAAGCCGCGGCAGAGCAGCCCGGGATTGGCGCGGCCGAGGGGTCTGTGGCCGTCGACGCGCTGGCAAGCGTCGGGTCTCGGGAGAATTTCGTGTTTCACTGCATTTCCATGCCGGAAAGCATCAATACGCTCTATGTGGACGCAGGCAGACTGCCGGAACAGGCCGACGAATGCGCGGCCGACGCATGGAGTTTCTCCGAGTCCGACATTGGAAGGACGATCACGCTTTCCGCGGAGAACAGCGAAGACACGCTCGATCAGTTTTCCCAAAAGACCTTCACCATTGTGGGAATCGTGCATTCGCCGCTCTACATCAACTATGAACGCGGCGGCGCTTCGATCGGGAACGGCAGTGTCTCGGCGTTTTTGTTTCTGCCCAGGGCGGCAATGGACACCTCTGTCTATACAGACCTCTATCTGACGTTCCAGGACAAGCCGGGGGAGGTTTATTCCGACGCCTATGACGATGCGGTGCAGACGGAAAAAAGAACGCTGGAGACTTTCCTGGACGCGCGGGTGTCGGCCCGGCAGGGGACGCTGCGCCGTGACGCGCAGCGCGAGCTGGACGACGCGGAGAAGACGCTGGCGGACAGCCGAAAGACGCTGGCGGACAGCGCTGAATCGATCACGGACGGCAAAATTTCGTTGGCCGGGGGTTGGCGGAGCTACTATACGGGAATGCGGGAGCTGGCAGAGCAAAAGACCGAGCTGGAAAACAGTCTGGCCGATGCAAAGCAAAAACTGCAAAACGGAGAGGCATCGCTGATAGAACAGAAGCAGGCTGTCGCCGACGGGGAGACGGCGCTTGCCGCCGCGTCAAAGACGCTGGAGACTAGCGCCGAACAGCTGAAGGCCGGGTGGGATGCCTACAACCGGAATCTTGCGGCGCTTGAGGCGCAGAAGGAACAGCTCGCCGCCTCCGGCGCACAGCCGGACGAACAGACGCAGGCGGCGCTTGCCGCCGCACAGGCCGAGCTGGATGCGGCGAGGGCGAAACTGGACGAGAGCCAGAAGCAATATGACGCGGGCAGTTCGCAGCTGGCGCAGCAGAAGGAGCAGCTGACCTCCGGCGAGCAGCAGCTGGCAGCGGCTGAACAGGAGCTGGAAAGCGGCTGGGCCGCTTATCGCGCGTCGGAAGAGGATGGGCGGCGGCAGCTTCAGCAGGCTGGAGGCCAGCTGGCCGAGGCCCGATATACCCTCATGGCCAGCATGTCCACACTGCAGGTGGCCGACGCGCAGCTGGCGGACGGGCTCAAACAGCTCACGAAAGGCGAACAGGATTATGAAGACGGTCTGAGCGCGCTGCAGGATCTCGACAAGGCGAAAGGCTATGTGCTTACACGAAGCGAGAATGTCGGTTATGCCTGTTTTGAAAGCGATTCCGACATCGTGCGCGGCGTGTCGCGCGTGTTTCCGCTGTTTTTCTTCATGGTCGCGGCGCTGGTGTGCATCACGACCATGACACGCATGGTCGAGGAACAGCGCACACAGATCGGCGTCCTCAAGGCGCTGGGCTACGGCAAGCCGGCCGTCTTTTCCATATACCTGTTCTACGCTGGCAGCGCGTCCACACTGGGCTGCGCGGCGGGAGCGCTCGCGGGTTCCTATTTCCTGCCGAAAATGATCTGGCAGGCCTACAATATCATGTACGGCTTCGCCAACATCCTGTGGGCGTTTGACTGGCCCCTCGTGCTGATCTCCTCGTTCGGCTATCTGGTCTGCGCGCTCTGTGCAACCTGGTACGCCTGCAATCAGGAGCTTTCGCGTCCGGCGGCGGAGCTCATGCGCCCCAAGGCGCCCAAGGCGGGCCGGCGCGTTCTGTTTGAGCGCATTGGGTTTCTTTGGAAGCGGATCCCATTTTTGCACAAGGTTTCGATCCGGAATATTCTGCGCTACAAACAACGCATGGTGATGATGGCGATCGGCATCGGCGGCTGTACCGCTCTGCTGCTGACCGGCTACGGGATACAGGACTCCATTCAGGATGTTGTAAACTATCAGTATGAAGAGATTACAAAATATGACCTCGCGCTGAGCTTCCGCGATTCCATGGACACGGAGGCACAGAGCGCGTTTGCGGCGGCGCACGGCGGTGCGCTCGGCTCCATCTTGTACCTGAGCCAAAACAGCATGGACTGTACACGCGGCTCCGTCACCAAATCCGTCAGTGTCACGGCGGCGGAGGGAAATTCCACGGAGGGATTTTTCGATCTGCATGCAAAAGACGAGAAGCTTGCCTATCCAAAGGACGGCGAATGTCTGATCAATACAGGACTTGCCCGTGCGCTCGGCGCACAGAAGGGCGACAGCCTCACGCTTCGCAGTTCGGACGGACAGAGTTTCTCCGTAAAAATAGCCGGGGTTTTCGACAATTACGTCTATAACTATGTTTTTCTGACGCCCTCGACGCTCCGGCAGGGTCTTGGCGCGGAGCCGGAGGTCAAGTCCGCGTGGGTCCTGAAGCCGGATGGATCGGATGTTCACACGGATGCGGCGGAGCTGTCGGGCGACGCGGAGGTCTCCAACGTGCAGGTCAATGTCGATCTGCGGGCGCGGATCGGAAATATGATGGACAGCCTCAAGTATATCGTCTATGTCGTGATTGTATGTGCCGGCGCGCTTGCCTTCATCGTACTCTACAATCTCACGAACATCAACATCACCGAACGTCTGCGCGAGATTGCGACGGTCAAGGTTCTGGGCTTCTACGAAGGGGAGACGAGGGCCTACGTGTTCCGGGAAAACGTCGTTCTGACTGTGCTCGGCATCCTGGTGGGCTATCCCATGGGCATCTGGCTGCACAGCTATGTCATGTCGCAGACCCGAATCGATATGGTGACGTTTGAGGTGCGCATCCTGCCCGTGAGCTACCTCTATGCCGCGGCTTTCACCGTTGCCTTCAGTTTGATTGTGAATTTTGTGATGGGCTTCCGCATCCGCAACATCCATATGGCCGAGGCACTTAAATCGATCGAATAAAAGGCAAGCGGGTGACAATTGGACCGGGAGCATACAGCACAAGGGCGGCAGATTGGCTCTGCCGCCCTTGCGTGTTTTATGGATAGGCTGACATACACTGCCTGACTATTTGGGAAGCAGTTTATCCTCATAATAACCTTCCAGTGTATAGATGCAGGCAAGTGGATTGTGCCCCAGAACCTTGTCTTTTGCTGCAAAAACGGTAACGGGTGCGTCGGAATAGCGGAAAAATAAAGAATCATGCCCGACACAGAGACCCAGCGCAATATTGAATTCTGTGTGATGTTCGTTCAGGTAATATGCCTGCCCAATAGGATTGCACATGGCGTTTCCACCGTTTTCGATCCCCAGCGCCTCCTTGGGGACACCGCCTGTTTTACAGACGATTCCGACAACTTCAAAGCCATTTTGCTCCAGAATGTGATGGACAATTTGCGCTTCACGAAAGAGTCCCATGCAGAAGCATAGCCCCAATCGCTGATAGCCGCATCCGTGTGCGACCTCCATGATTTCCTCCATCCTTGTTTTTTTCCCGTTCCGGCTCATGGACACCTCGGAGGAAACTCTGGCCAGCACTGCATTTTGTTCTTTTCGATACTCCTCTACAATTTTATCGGAGCCCGTCAGCGCACTTGGACAGTTCGGCAAAACATGTTTGCCTTCACAGGCGTGCAGATTGCATCCGACACAGTTCATTCCTTTGCCGCAGACTATAATGATCTCCTCCTTCTGGAAACTCTGTTACAGCAGGTTTTCCACGGGTATGTACGGAATGTCGAAACCAAAGGCTTTTGGACTCAGAACAGACAGACCGCGTTCGCTGCGGAACACGCTGTTGGCCTTCATGGCGATTACTGTGACCTCCATGCCTTCTTCAATCTTGTTGTTGGTGTAGGCGTGACCTGTTTTGCTGTCTACCACCTGAAGCATATCGGGACTGGTCACAAATGGTTTTCCGTTTCTCCAGCTGACATGGTTTTCATTTTTAAACCAGATTTTCAGTTCAGTGTCCGAAAATTCACCCTCACCGGTAATCGTATGAATACCCCAGTAATAACCGATCCGGTCCTTCCATTCCTTGTTTGTCACTTTGCCACGGCAAACGATCCATCCGCCGACAGTTTCAATTGCCGCCTGAACAGGATCCTGACCTGCTTCGCCGGCCAGTCGGATAGCCTTGCCTACACGGTAGCAATCTGACAAAGTCCCGTGCATCAGTGCTTCCTTCATGTCACGGACAGAATAACAAAAACCAGCCTGTGAGCATTTGCTGTAACCGGCAGCAGCAATCATTTTACCGATCCGCTCTGTCATGCGCCAGTTTACCGTGCCGGTGATATGGGAGATGTTACCCCAGCAGTCAAAGGAGCTGACCGGAAGCAGATTTTTCTCAAAAATGAACGGTGTCGTCTGCTGGATCTCCGGAATGGCACGTCCAGTGTAGTCGCCATCCACCACGGCGATTCCCATTTCTGCGGCAGCGCTTATGCAGGCAGCTGTATTGGCACCTCCAAGTTCAATTGGAACAAGTGCTGAGATGGAAACGCCTCGCAGTGCCTCCAGTGCCCGAATAGATCCAACCATGTCCTGCGTGTAATCATAAGTTTGCGGTCCGAGCCCGTAGATGGTTTCCCGCTCTTTGACTGTCTCCGGATCCTCAGGCGCGATCGACCCCATCAAAAATGGACAGCAAGAATAGTCCTCATCCTTCAGGCTGTATGGGTCGACCCATCCGATTTCATGCCCCTTTGCCAGCTGTTTCATGAGTGCGTCCACGCCCAGCGCATAGTCGCCGCCGCCGCCTGTCCCGAAGAATGAGCAGCCGTGAACAAAGTCCTCTACGTCCTGCCTGTTATTCAAGGTAAAGATCTTTTTCATGTTGTCCTCCCTTTCACAGTCTCATGTATGGACCATATGACATCTGACAAAGTGCCCGGGTTCCGTTTCCTCCATGATGGGATCTTCTTCAAAACAGCGTCTTGTCGCATAAGGGCATCTGGTATTGAAACTACAACCCACCGGTACATTGACAGGACTCGGAATTTCGCCCTTTGACTCAATCTTGTTCTGCCTGATTTCCTCCTCCGCTTCGCTGATAACTGGGATTGCCGAGAGTAACATCTGTGTATATGGGTGCCTGGGCTTGGAGAAGAACACTTCCACGGGTGCAATCTCCGCAATTTTCCCTAGATACATGATTGCAACTTTTGTTGCAAGGTTGCGCATCAGACTCAGATCATGTGTGATGAAAAGATAGGAAAGATTTCTCTGCTTTTGCAGACGGAGCAGCATGTTGATGATTTTCGCCTGGATGCTGACGTCCAGAGAGGAAGTTGGCTCGTCCAGAACAATCATGGAGGGGTCGGTGCTCAGTGCACGGGCGATTGCAAGCATCTGACGCTCGCCGCCGCCCAGACTCATCGGATATTTGTAAAGATATTCCGCCGGAAGCTCTACGGTTTCCAACAGACGCAGAACCTGACCGATTGGATCTTTTTGATCGATCATGTTGTGAATTGCCAGAGGAAGGGTTAGAATCTGCCGCACATTTCGCTGAGGATTCAGCGTTGTACCTGGATCCTGAAAGACCATCTGGATGTCCCGTTTCAACTGCTTGGAGCGTTTGTCACTGGACATACTGATGTCCTGCCCCTTAAAAGTCATGGTACCAGCCGTGGCGTGATACATGCCGATCACATTGTAGGCAGTTGTACTCTTGCCTGAGCCGGATTCTCCGACAAGGCCGAGAGTCTCGCCTTCCCGGATGTCGAAATCGATCCCGTCGATGGCCTTTACGAACAACCCCTTTTGCTTGCCCTTTGTGATGGGAAAATATTTTTTTAAGCCTTTTACGTCGAGAATGATCTCACCCATTAACATCCACCCTCCTTTTCATACAGGAAACAGGCAACACAATGGCCATCTCCCTGGTCATAGAATCCTGGCTTTTCCCGGAAGCAGCGTTTATTTGCCATCGGGCAGCGAGGAGCAAATCGACAGCCTGCCGGAGGATCGAGATAATTGGGGATGCGCCCGCTGATACCTTCCGCGACGCCGCCTCCGGAGAGTCGTGGAATGCAGCGCATCAGAGCAACGGTATAAGGATGCAGCTGCTGTCGGAACAGCTCTGTTGTGCTTGCTGTTTCAACCATGTTGCCAGCATACATCACATAGATTCGGTCACTGGTCTCTCTTGCAACACCCAATGAATGGGTAATGAGGATGAGAGAGCTGTGTTTACTTTCCACGCGGTCGGTCAGAATGCGGAGCACCTGATCTTGGATGGTGACATCCAGATTCGTGGTCGGTTCGTCGGCAATAACCATATCACGCGGTGTCGCCAGTGACATGGCGATGCAGACGCGCTGCCGCATACCACCGCTGAGCTGAAATGGATAGCTTAGTAAAATCCGCTCTGGGTCAGGCATAGATGTGTCACGGAGTGCCTGAACCGCGAGCTGCTGCTGAACGTCTTTTTTATTGGCATCTTTCTGGCCGGAGTTGCGGATCGCCTCAAACATCTGCTCACCGATGGTGAACACCGGATTGAGCGACATGGTTGGATCCTGAAAGATCATGGACACGCCGGAACCGCGCAGCTGCTTGACCTGAGCTGTTTTCATCTTGAGAACGTCCTGGCCTTTGAAAAAGATTTCTCCCTCGGGAACCACGCTGTTATTCGCCAGTATTCGCAGGATGGATTTGACGGTGGTCGTTTTACCACAGCCGGTTTCGCCGACAATTGCGACCTTCTCTCCGGGTGATACATGTAGGTTGACTCCGTTCAATACTTTAACCATGCCGGCGTATGTTTTGTAATATACATGCAGATCGCAAATGTCTACGACGCTGCCGGTAGCATTCTTTTCACTCATGTTCATCACTCCTTGCCTGAGAGCATATCCTTGACGCCATCGCCCATCAGATTGAAGCCGAGCACAATCAGCATGATCGCAAGCGCCGGGAAGATGGAGATCCACCACTGAGTCGGCAGGTATTTGGCACCGTCTGAAACCATCGTGCCAAGAGCCGGAGTCGGCGGCTGCTCGCCGAGGCCCACAAAGCTCAGAGTCGCGCCTGTCAATATAACCCAGCCCATATCCAGCGTGGCTTTTGTCAGGATAGAGCCGGTGCAGTTCGGCAAAATCTCTTTGAATAGAATGTGTGCCTTGGATGCGCCGAGCAGCTCGGAGGATTTGACATACATTTCATTGCGCAACGACGTTGCCATGCTGTATGTAAGCCTGGTATACCACGGCCACCAAGCAAAACACATTGCCAGGAGCGAATTGAACATGTTCGGACGCAGGATGGAGCATACACAAAGAGCCAGAATCATCGGCGGAAGCGCTAAAAATACGTCTGTGACGCGCATGATCAGAGTGGAATACCATTTGTTTTTCCAATAGCCTGCAATCAGCCCAAGGACGCTTCCAAATGGGACGGTGACGATCAGCACGCCGAGCCCCATGGTGAAGGCACCACGGTAGGCGTAGAAGATGCGGCTCATAATATCGCGTCCTACGGTGTCTGTACCCATCCAGTATGAGGCGCAGGGAGCTTTGCTTGCATTTTGAAAATCTACAACAGCGCCGACGTGATCGGGATACGGTGCAAGAATGGGTTGAAAAACCGCAAGAATCAGTACAAAGAGAACGATACCAAGACCGACAACCGACATCCGGTTCAGGGAAAACTTGTACCAGAGCTTTTTGATCTCATCTAGGCGGTCACGTTTAGGTGTTGAGGCGGTTTCGTTAATCGAAGTGGTTTTGCTTTCCTCGTTCATTCTTCGCCACCTCCCATCAGACGCACCCGGGGATCTAGCCATGCAACAATCAGATCACTCAGGATGTTTAAAATAATAAAGATCAATCCCAGCACCATGACGACACCGGAGATCGCATTGATGTCTTTGTTCAGCATGGCACTCAATCCGT
>Ga0070399_1004366_pt1 | contig 11754 bp, 5 predicted proteins | sample BioMet4_FD_61217 | JGI IMG/M metagenome (GOLD analysis project Ga0070399, IMG submission 61217) | Microbial communities from bioreactor (seeded with sewage sludge) at LBNL, California, USA - Biofuel metagenome 4 (version 1) | ecosystem: Engineered > Bioreactor > Anaerobic > Unclassified ... | reverse complement strand
AATACCATCATAATAACGCGAAAGCTTTTCTCGATCAATACCAGTATGAACATTGCCAATAATATAACTATTCAGTCCGGGATAACGATGGCAAGGAAAAATATTACCATCAACATCAACCGTATTTACATTGTGTCCAGCACCACACCTCAACCCTCCAAAAAGCCTCCGCGATTTTAATAAATTAAATTTTTTATTTATAGTGTGGGTAATATAGGGATTATCAATTTTTTTATCGCTTTTAATACAAGCCAACCAGTGTTGCATTTGCGCATCTGATTGTTGCCTCCACTCTGTCCACGCATTTTCATCGAAAGCCAACGATGCATTTTCTCCTGGACGAGAAACAATAGGGGAAACATTGATCCGTTGGAATCCCATTGCTGTGAATTTTTCAGTTATCTCAGCTAAGCGTTTTACATTGCCGTTAATAATGTTGGCTCGAATTTTTATATTTCTGTGATTGCTCTCAATAAATTTTCTATTTAATGATAAGGCATTATTGATGACCAATCGATAAGACCCACTCCCATCTCTAAAGGGGCGTTGTTGGTTATGAGTTTTTTCATCACCGTCAACGCTAACTATTATACCAAAATCGTGTTTTAAAAGATAATCTTGAATCTCATCAGTGAGCAGTGTGCAATTAGTTGTTAATGCAAAACTAAAGATTTTCTTTGTGCTTGAAGTCAACGCCTTGGCATAATCAACTACTTTTTTTATTAATACAAAATTGAGTAGTGGTTCTCCTCCAAAAAATTGAATAGTCAGTTTTCTTTCTTCCCCAGAGACATGTACTAAATAGTCAACTGCTTGTTTTGCCGTTTCAAACGACATCAGCTGATTTCTTGCGTTAGAACCACACTCTTCTGCATAGCAATAGACACACGCAAGATTACAACACTGAGCAATACTCAATTGGATTTTGGATGGCACAAATCCCATCGCTTTCTCTTTTGCTGCGTCTATACGCGTCCAATCGGGCGGCGGACTTATAAAAAAACCGCAATTTTTTAATGGATTAATTATTGTAAAAATTTTTTGATCGTCGATGATGCCATGCGTAGGCTTAAGTTTTTCTCGTAAGTCAACAATATTAAACTGACCAGCCCCCTCTAAAATGTCATAAGTAAGCGCATCATCTACTTTACAAATTGTATCTGTGTTCAAGTCATAGAGAATCGCTTTGTCCATAAATTTAAAGACATGGTAAGAATACTGATCCAGTAAAGCGTTATCCATTGCAAAGCCACCAATTTGAGTTACGTTTTTTACAAAAACAATAAAGTGACATAGTTTTCGAATACAACTTATTTTTTTCTCATTCTAATATTTCTCATATTTGCACTTGTTAGGAAATTTATCTGATAGCCACTTGAACAAACCGTTTGCAAGTCCACTATCGTTGTACCCAAGCCAAACTTTGTTGGGGGGAGAATCTATGTTAATTGCCCCGCCATTTTCAATTGTAACTTTGATTTCATTTTGCTCAATACGCTTTTTTTCGTGAAGAAGTCCAAAATATAGAGTATTAATACAATAGCCAGGAGGTTCTTCATAATTTGCATTTTCTATTAATTCCAGAAATTTTATCTTATTATATGGCTGTGGTACATGCGCATCCCAATTATAATCAATGAATACTCCATGGGCAACAAGATACTGCCATGTTCGATGCAGTCTTCGTTGCCACTTCCTTTTTATCAGAAATTCGGGATTACGTCCATTATGAACAGGAATCGAGTCAAGAGCATCCCAAGCATTGATACACACTTGATCGTCTGACATCCTTAAAAAATCATCGCTCAATTCAGTTAAACGGCATGCGGCTAAAACCTTGTCAATCAAATTGGCATCCTTGTTCCGTTTATGCTTATCTGGCACTGGAATAATGGTTACATTCTGCAACCAATCAGGCGCATAACAGGACATAATATAAATATTTCCGATGTTTTTCACATTTTGCTCAAGACTTCGCAAGGCAAAGCGGATTTCCCAATTATCATTTTTGCTTCCATTCCCTAAAGGAATTACTACATCTAGTGGCTTAGTATACTTATGGTATGGAGGAGGCACCGTTGCAATTATAATATTGTCCTGTGTTTCATTTCCTGCCGGAATTGACTTCTCGGAGGTAATGGTTGCTGGACATATATTGGAAGATGGAGAGTTCTCGAATATTGACATCGTTGCAAAATCGCTACATGAATCTTCGCTCGCCGATGGCGTCATCTCTAATAAAGGACGTTCTTCTACGAGCAGATAAAACTGGCGTAATCTATCAATATCTTGCTGAGATATATCCATACCACGCATTTGCAGCACTTGGCGAAATTGCGAAAACTGAGGGAATAACCTACAGTTGAATATTTTCAGCGCACATTCAGCGTTAATAAGTTCGCCCAGCAGATCCGGTCTTAAATCCAATTGAGAGTTAAGTCCATGCCCGAATATTACTCTCTTCGCAAGAGCCAACGCTGTTGCAAGATGCATCAAGGCTTGATCGTAGAATTCATGATGGTTCATAATTTATTTTTTGAATTAGATATTTTTCTGCCAAATATTTTTAACATTCCCGAATCAGTTTGTTCCAGCAATTCGAATTCGTTGCTCAAAAATTTTTTAATGTTTAAAGACTCTGCAGGGCGTTGGGCATCATGAATCGCGACCAAATTAAATTTAGTTGCTGCATATTTTATGGATGCTGCTCTTCCATTACTCAAAGAACCAATCGGACCGTCAATGAAACAAAATTCAGCGCTAAATTCCGGCATATCGGGATATTTATAATCAATTACAGTTAATCTGTCTTTGTATTTTGCGAGTTCACTTCGCATTGTTTCCGCCCAAATAGTGTTGGTCTCCAAGGTAATGACGTCACAATCGCAGGCAAGAATCTCTTGGGTACTTTTTCCAGATCCGAATTCCAATACAGATTTAATCTTATTTTTTTTAATGAAATTCAAAAGAAAATCTAACGATTGATCATCAATAACAAAACTCTTAATTATCTTTTTATCCCTATTAATGTCAGCCGCATAATGTTTCTCAAATTTTGTCCGAATATAATAACAGGCCTCAAATGCAGACTCTACATCACTAATTCGCCCAGGCCTGATTTTCGACCGAAAAGCAGGATAATCCAACCATACGCCGAAAATATTATATTCGAGATAAAGTCGCAACCAAAGTTCGTAATCTTGACTGCATTTTAATTCTTCATCAAACGGCTGCCATATTTTACGTCGAATTAGTGAGCACATCGTGATAAAATTACGTACTTTAAGGACACTGCCTTTAAACCTATGATAACGTTTATATACTTCACCAACATAAAAGTTGGGATAACAATATCCCGCATCTGGATTCTGTTCCAAAAGGTTAAACATTTTCTCAAAAGCATCTTTATCTAAAATAATATCACAGTCGGCAAAATATAAAAAATTTACGTCTTCAGATATTTGCGTAGCCCCAAAATTGCGAGCGGCATTAGCGCCAAAATGAGGTCTTGCAATGCATTTTATCGCGAATTTTTCACAAATTGCCACCGTTTCATTCGCATTGTCCGAGCCATCGTCAATGACGATGATTTGATAAGGCGGCAGGGTCTGTTTTTCCAAACTATACAACAAATCTATAAGATATTGAGCTGAATTATATACCGGAATAATGACGCCGATTTTTGCAACACATTTCGGTCCTATTACGCCTAGATACCAGGCAACTTCATTTGACGGTAACCATTCATAAAGTTTTTTCAATTCGGGATCAAAAGTCTGACGTTTTGAAGTACGGTGACTTGGCGAAAATCCAGATCGTTGCCCAGTACCCCAACTTTTCATACCTACAGAAGCAGCCATTTTATTGGAGTGCAATTTTTTACTACCGGTAAAAGATCGCCAGAATTTTATATCCAGACCTTTGCTATGTGGTCGTTCAATGCAAACATGGCGGAACGCATTGATTGCCGCTGGATTGTTTAGTAATAATGATGCTGTTATTGAGAATTTGTTGCGAAAACAACGATATGATTTTCTGGTTAACTGAAAATAATGACGTGTCTTTGCGCCACAAGCTTCATAATCTTTCGTTTCCTTGATTAGTTCGGCAAGATATGTGCAGGGATACCAGTCATCATCTTCAATAAAGACAACTCTGTCAAATTTAAGATGTTCCATTGCGGTTAATATATTCCTGGACAACGTCATCGACGGATCATCCGGCAAGCGTTCCCGTCTGATATATTCCGCCCATTCCGGAATCGAATTCCGATCAATGGGGGTGTTCCCGTCATCCACAATAAGCCATTGAGCTGGTCTGGGGATCATTCGGGTCATAATCTTCAAACAAATCGAAAATTGTATTGGACGATCTCCCGTACAAGTAATTGCAGTTATCGGAAGCGGCTCAACATTTTCCGAACTTTTTTCTGGCGATGTCAACGTTTTTCCAGAAACTAATGGCAACAGGGGATCTATTTCAACAATGTTCTGTGGAATCGCAGTTTCCACAAGCAAATAAAAACAACGTAATTTATTGATATCGCTCGGAGTGATATTTATTTCCCGTGATTGTAAATCATTCCGATATTGCAATAACTGCAGATATAAGTTACCGTCGAACATCTTTAACGCGTATTCTGCTTCAATAATTTCGCCCAATAGATCAGGCCTAAAATCCAAGTCAACATCGGATTCTGGTATTACTCGTTTGGCAAGTGCCAATGCTGCAGCGATATGTGCCAATGCATGATCGTAAACATCTTGATTGTTCATAACTCTCTCTACTCTCTCCCAAATCTTTCAATATCATAAAACAAGATAAACTACCTTGCCGTCTCATTATTTGTTGGACTGAACCTGTACAAAAAGCCCGTGCCGACAATGAACCATAAATAACATATTTTTACATTTTGCATCGGCAACAATTTTACTCCTGTTGATCAATTTTCTCGCGCTCTATTATTTATTTTTCCCGGGATGCGACAATTTCGCGCCAAACTCGGTTTACTTTCGCCGCCGCACTATCCAGCTGGGAAATATTCTCGGTCGTCAAACCGAAGCGAAGACGGAAAAAAGGTGTCAAATCTTTTTTGTTTACACGAGAAAAATCCTTTTTCGCAAGATATGGAGTCAGCACGTCGTAAATCTTGTTGTAATATTCCTTGCGTTCCAAATACATCAATCCGACCGCCGCGCCAATGCCCGTTTCCGGGTTTTCCAACGCCTTTTCCAATGTAGGGACATCGCGTTCATCGCCAAGCAATGCCAGTACTGCGATTGCCTGATTTTTATCTTGGCCGTTCTTTAGAGCGTCAATAATGATGTCTTTATGATTTTGAGCCTTAAACAGCGCCAGAATTATCGGGATTTCATTTTTTGCCATAATGTCAAACTGCTTAGGGTCGCGATAAAACTCTGCCAGCGCATCCGCCGAATCAACCGCTTCCATTTCCGCCAACGCTATAACTACATGATTCTTATAGTTAACTTCGGAGAGTTTCAGAAACGGCGTGATTTTAGAGGAGTATTCTTTTGCTTTCATCGAGCCAAGAGCCTGAATCGCCCAGTTAGCTTTAGCAATGGCATTTTCTCTTGCCTTCTGGTCTACTGCTTTGGCTTTCTTATGCTTTTTCTTATGATGATTCCCTGGTGTTGCTTCTGGCAACGAAAGCATTTGTCCTAACTCAGGAACATATTTACGCCAGTTCATGATTTGAATTGCTTGGATCGCACCTCTTACGTCATAATCTGACGGTCCTTTGAGCATGGCCGCGATTTTTGCTTCATACGGGCCGGCCGCATTAAGCATTGCCAGGGAAACCGCCGCTGCCGCCCGATGGATATTGGTATTATTCGACGACGTTTTCTCTTGGGAACGGTCAATATCCAGCAATCGGGCAATCTGCGGGATGCTGTCTTTATCGTCTATGCCTGCCAAAAATAACGCAGAAAGCGCCTCGCACCCGGAGTCATTGGAATTCAAGTTTTCGCGAAGTAACTTGCGAAACTTGGTGATACCGTTATTTTTAACAAAGTCAGCCTGGCATTCCGACGAGCCTCTTAATACATTACTAATTTCCTGCATTGGCTTAAGCAGTTTTTCCATCAATTCCGGTGATGGATTATGCATAATTGTCCAGCCATAACCATCCGCAATCTGTTGGCAACCTTTAGGCGAATGCATCATTCCTGATTTTAAAGCCTGTAAGTCCTCAATGGTGTCAGCTTGAAGTGTACAAGCTGTAGCAATGAAGATTCCGATCAATAACTTTTGCATTGGCATTTTTTATCTCCATCAATGGCATTTTGATTCCTACTGGCTTTCATGAAAAGGCCGTCAACGACGCCATAATGTAGGAAAAAACGTTTATGGTTTTCATCGATTTCATCTTTCCTTTGAATGCGACAATTCATAATTTTCGTTGTTCCGCATCGGTTTTCGCCGCCGGCTGTACTTTCTTAGGCTGATGATTTTTTCGGGCCTGGGCGAAAGCATCCCGTAACGCCTCGATTATAGCTTCCTCACATCCGGCAAATTTACCATTCCAAGCAAAAATATCCCTCTTGTAATGAACGGTCAATAATATTTCTTTGCTTTGGGCATCGGCAACCGTCACGTCGAATTTTCTCGGCATGTAGAAAATCGGCTCAAAATGCCGTGACAGATCTGGCGGAAAACAGAACCCCTTTGTTTCAACCCCATCTATAAATAGACATTGTGATGTTTGATCACGTGATGTGAGCGGCAACCGTTGCTCCTTGTGAAAAAAATCATCAATTCTAGGCCAAAATACAAAATAAAGTGTATAAGCTCCTCTATAAACATTAGGGTCAAATTTGGGGTTGAGCTCAGTGATGACTTCTTTCCCCGTAAGCGAGGTACAACCGGTGGATAGAACCATCAGCAACGCCGTAATACCGAAAAGAACCACAACGTTTATGTTTTTCATCAATTTGCAATGTCCTAATCCTGAAATATCATTATGATTTTTTTCTTTTATTAATGTTTTTTAAAAGAACACCAGCATTTTGGAAACCATGTATTGGCCAAGTAGTCATCATATTGGCCAGCAGTAAAGGAGACGGAGCCCGCTCGCCGGGTATCAGAGTCGCTGGCACGCCAGCCAGGCTCTGTCGGACCATGTTCACAGACAAGTACGTATGGCCATGAAAAACTGGCAGGTTTTATGTCCGACCCGATGAAAAGAGGATCTCCGGATATTGGTCCCACGTCATCAAGCAACGTGGTATTATTAATACTTATCCCATGCGCATAATAATCCTGCCAGGAGTGTGACATCGTACCGAGAATGTTCAAAGCACTAGAACAACTTGCGTAATCAATAGTTTGCAATGCGACATTGAAATTATTATTTCGTTCTGAGAGACTTGACTGATAGCTGTTTATCCACGTTGCAATGTATGCCGGGTCGGTATCATTACCTAATACGAGATAAGGCCGCGTAAAGTGATATTCATCAGCATTGGCCGTATTACCGCTATCAGTATTGACATTAGCAGTGGTAATTTTTCCTAGTATCGCATTAAGGATACTTTGATTTTTGCTCGTGTTATATTTAGCGGGAAGAGTCTGATTGAATGCGGTCGTGGTCATCTCTGAGTGGGTACTGCCTACCCATGCGCCCCGCACATCCCATGAAGTTACGGGGTTGTTGACGGCAAACGCATAGAGGTTCGCTCCTCCCCGTTCCAGAATCGGATCTAGAGAAAGCCAGCGACCCACCACCGGGCTGTAATAACGGTAGTTGTAATAGGCGAGATTGAGCGTATCATCCCACTGTTCGGAAGAGAACCGGTAAGGATTCGTATCGTCTTTCGCCGTAACGGGGATGTTTTCACCGAACGGCGAATAGGCGTATTGCGTCGCTACGGAGCCGTCTTTGGCGACCAGCTCGATCACATTGCGATTACCGTCTTTGACATAGGATAACGCCTGGTTATCCGCCCCTGAGGTCGAAAGCAGTTCCTGTTTATTCCAAGCGAAGTGCGCTACTCCGGACGCACCTTTGAGTAAATCCACTTTCACTGTCATATTGAAACCATCGAACAGAAATCGTTCATCGACCGTCAGTTTGCCGTTATTATAGACTTTACGCACGATCCGGCGGCTCTGGAAGTCGTAGGCGAACTCGACTCGTTGATTGTCTTTTTCGGCCTTTACCAACTGGTTACGAGCATCCCATGTATATTTCCAGCCGTTGTTAGCTGCGGTCAAATTGCCGTATTCATCATAGGTAAACCCAGGGGAAGTGAGCTGATTCAGCTTATTGAAAGAATAACTCTGTCCGCGATCGGTCAGGCGGTTGCCGATTTTGTCATACGCGTAATTATAGGATTTGCCGTCAGAGGATTTGGCAGCGATCAATTGTCCGAGTTGATCATAGTGGTATTCCCACTTGATGCTGTTGACCTCGGCACTGACGCGACGATTCATCACATCATAACCGTAAGAGCAAAACATTTTGCCGTTCAGTGTTTTCGCGACAAGGCGTCCGACCTTGTCGTATGTACGATTTTCGACATAGCCCGGCCCTTGCTGGGATGCGACCCGCCCGTTAACATCGTAGCTATAGCTGTATTCACCCGCCGGGGAAATCACTTTTGCCACTCGGTCGAATTCGTCGTATAGATATTTAGTACTGAACGATATCGTCTGACCATTGATTTTGCAAACCTTTTCCGCCAGCAGTCCCTTGGCATTGTAATTGGACTCTACGGTTCCGACCGAGCTTTTTTCCATTATGATATGGCCGAACCGGTCATAAGCCAACTCGGTAGTTCCATTGGAGTCAGAGACTTTTATCGGACGTCCGATGGCATCGTATTCTAATTTTATTGAGGATCCGGTTGCCGAGCCGTCAAGGTTGGCTTGCCGACTATCTGTTTTGATGCAGCGTCCGATGGCATTATAAGCATAACGATTAATACGCCCGGCTTCAAGTTTCAAGATGATCCGTCCATTAACATCATATTGGTTTTCTACCATCGAACCGTCAGCACGCAGACGCTTGATCAGTCTGCCGCCATTGTCATATTCGAAGCGAGTCGTTGCCCCGTTGGCATCGGTATAACTATTAAGCTCTTCAAAAGGTGAGTATGCGATGGTAAGCGGATAATCGACTGCTCCATCGCGTTTGATCAGCTGTCCCAACTGATCAAAGACCATTTCTGATTTGGAACCGTCCGGAAGGATCTTTCCGGCGATACGCCCGCCTTTGTCATAGATGGTTTTATAGACCCGGCCCAGAATGTCGTGTTTCTCGACTTCACGTCCGTATTGATCATAATCGTATTCGGCAATCAATTTGCCATCGCGTAAACGAGCAACAAGTCTTCCGGTAGTTGGATCGTATCTATCCTCGGTACGGTTGCCGAACGCGTCCTCGGTCCAAGCAGAGCGATATCCCATCCTTGCCGACTTCCACATTGCGATTCCTTGGTCGTCGTTGCCAAGCGCGCCATTCCAATCATTTTTTGCCAACGTCGGGTTTTCGATGAACTTCCGGTAACTGGTTTGCGTAATAACACCGTCCGTCCCGTAATTATAAACATAGCTTTCCTTGACCGCACCAGTGCTCGAAACCGGGTGAAACGTATATTCAAGCTGGCCGTCAGGACGATAAACAGAACGAATCATTAAGTGCCCATCTCTGTCTCTTGTTTCATAGAGATTGCCAAAGACATCGTAGCACCTTTCTTCGATGACGTATTTTTCATAAAGAGCGACCTTTTCCTTGTCTGTGTTTGCTGCCTTGAATTCGCTTTCCGGTATTTTGGAAACTGCAATGACACGCCCAAAGGCATCAAGGCGATAGTGGACAAGAATGCCATTGGCAAGTCGCTCTTCAACGCGATGAGAAAGCGAATTATAAATACTCTCAACACTGGAACCATCTGGCATGGTCTGTTTCCATATACGTCCGGCCCTGTTGTATGCATAGCTGGTAACCCGCGGCTTCCCTGCCCGGGGCAAGCCGAAGTCGCATTCGGACATAATACGCCCCTTACGGTCATAGACATATTCGATATTGCGCTGATGATTACCGGAGACGGCAACCAGGCGATTACGCTTGTCATATTTAAACTCTGAGAACGTGCCGTCGCTCCAGTTGTCGCGAACCTTGCTGCCATTTTTGTTATAGACGAAAGAAACGGATTGACCATTTCGATAGGTTTCGGATGCGACTTTACTGTTTTCCCCATAAGTAGTCTCATTGAACGTTCCATCCGGATATATAGTCTTTACCAAGCGTTGCAGTGTGTCATATATAAAAGTCGTGCGCATGCCGCCAGGAGAAACCTCAAGCACTTTTTCGCCACGGCCGTTATAAGCGTATTTTGTCACGGCGTTGGCACGATCCGTTGCTTCAATAATATTGCAGCAATTGTATTTCCAAGATTCGGCAGTGCCGTCCGGATAGTCAATACGTGTAAGACGTCCCATCGGGGAAAAGGAATAGGAAAAGCGATAGTTTGATTTGCCGTCAGCTGCAGAAATATTTTTTGAGAAAGGTATACGTTGAAAGCCCTTGTAACTCCATTCCGTCCGAATTCCGCCAGGGCTGCTCATTGCTGTAAGTCTGAGCTTATCGTCCCAGACATATTTGGTTACGGAGCCGTCCTTATTCGTCACTTCTGCGGGGATACCTTGCGCATTGTATCCACGGCGAATAGCAATCCCTCCGGGGAACAAAATTGAGGTTGGATGTCCGTTTGCATCAAACTCATAACAAGTTTTTTGTCCGAGTTCGTCAGTCTTTGCGACCAGTCGTCCTGACTTGTCGTAATCATAAGTCATTGAAGTCCCGTCAGCGTAGGTTTCTGCAACTACCTGACCGAATGCATTGCGTTTGATTTTGTTGGGAGATTCTTCTTTTGCATCGAAATCTTCCTCGGCACTATCATTATAAGCCTGATCTGATCCTTCGGCGTCAGTTTGGAACTTTCTGACAACTCTCGCGACTTTCTTGACGTCCTTTTTGTCGCTATCTTGGACGATGGAACCAAACTCCGTCATTCGTTTATGACGTTTGCCCCAATAATCAGTCCGGTAATCTCTTGATCCATCCGGACGGGTGAAAATCGTCATTTGGGTATTATAACCAGTCTTCGAATCCTTTCCGGAAATATGCTCTACCGTAAATTTATCGCCATTAGTGGTTATCAGTGAGTTCAATTCTCCTTTGCCGTCATAGCCGCACGCAATATCTCTGGACACGAAGTTTTCGCCAACCTTGATTCGGTAGTCTTCTGGTTTGGCGGGGTAAAGCGGATGCGTTGGCGGCATCAGTGTTACCAACCGCTTTATGCGCTTAGCATCGTTCCATTCGAAACTCGTGATCTCTCCATCTGGTCCTGTGACGGAAGCCAACAGACCATTACTATGGTATATGAAACGATAAATCATACGGCCCGGTAGCGTAACCGACTTTAAACTACCATTTTCATTGTATTCGCAATCCAGCGAAATACATGAAAAATCCATTCTCCGCATGGTTTTCAGGCGCCAAACACCGACTCCGGCCTTGCATTCATACACACTTTCCAACTGAGCCCGATGGTTCGTAATGGTAATCGTTTGGGACTCCTGGCGAAGCATCGACGATGCGTCATCCGAGGGGGTTGACTCTCCGTCAAAACTATCTTTCTTGGCTTTAAACCCCAGAATCGCTCGTCCTTGATGAACCGTCAGAACTTTCTTCCCCCCCTTGATGGTCTCGAAGTTAAGCTC
>Ga0070399_1004365_pt1 | contig 11759 bp, 8 predicted proteins | sample BioMet4_FD_61217 | JGI IMG/M metagenome (GOLD analysis project Ga0070399, IMG submission 61217) | Microbial communities from bioreactor (seeded with sewage sludge) at LBNL, California, USA - Biofuel metagenome 4 (version 1) | ecosystem: Engineered > Bioreactor > Anaerobic > Unclassified ... | reverse complement strand
CGCGAGTACTTCTATTGTGAGGCGCTTGATGCGAATGTTCTTGTAACCAAAGGACAAAAACGCACCTCAGGCCGTTCGTCAAACACAAAGGGTGAATCGAACATTATTTCAAACGGCTCGATTATTGCTGTAAACGACGGACAGTGCATGATAATTGTAGAGCAGGGCAAGGTAGTTGATGTGTGCGCCGATCCCGGCGAATTTGTGTATGACACTTCTACAGAGCCTTCGCTTTTTACAGGAGATCTGAACAAAAATATTAAGGATGTATTTTCAAATATAGGCAAGCGTTTTACATTCGGCGGAGATGCGCCTAAGGATCAAAGGGTTTATTATTTCAACACAAAGGAACTTATAGGCAATAAATACGGTACGCCAAGCCCGGTTCCTTTCAGAGTGGTAGATAAAAACGTAGGGCTTGATATTGATATATCAATAAGGTGCTTCGGTGAATACAGCTATCGCATTACAAACCCGGTATTGTTTTATACGAATGTATGCGGAAATGTTGAGGATGCGTATGTAAGAGACAGTATAGACAGCCAGCTTAAAAGCGAGCTTATGACATCACTTCAGCCGGCTTTTGCCAAGATATCGGAAATGGGCATAAGATACAGTGCTCTTCCGGGGCATACTCAGGAGCTTGCCGATGCTTTAAACGAGATACTTTCAAAAAAATGGAGTGACTTGAGAGGAATAGAAATAGTATCCTTTGGCGTATCGTCCGTAAAGGCAAGCGACGAGGACGAAGCTATGATAAAAGAGCTTCAAAGAAACGCAGCCTTCAAAAATCCAAATATGGCGGCGGCACAGCTTGTCGGAGCACAGGCGGCTGCTATGCAGTCTGCGGCTAAAAACGAGGGCGCAGGCCCTGCAATGGCATTTATGGGCATGAATATGGCGCAGGGAATTGGCGGAATGAACGCCCAAAATCTTTTCCAGATGGGCGCTCAGCAGCAGGCACCACAGCAGCAGGCACCACAACAGCAGGCACCGCAGGGCGGATGGACATGCAGCTGCGGACATGCCGGAAATACAGGAAAGTTCTGTGCCGACTGCGGAAAGCCAAAGCCTCAGGAGGACGGCGGCTGGACATGTACAGCATGTGGAACAGTAAACAAGGGTAAGTTCTGTGCAAACTGCGGAGCGAAAAAACCTGCCGGAGCATTACAGTATAAGTGTGACAAATGCGGCTGGGAGCCTGAAGACCCGGCTCATCCGCCTAAATTCTGCCCGGAATGCGGAGATCCATTCGGCGATGAGGATATAGTAAAATAAGAATGATGATTTTTACGGCAGACACGGATAAGGTTTGCTGCTTTAAATAGGGAGGCATGACGATTATGGGATTTTTTGATAAAAAATACTGTGATATATGCGGAGAAAAAATCGGCCTTTTGGGAAACAGAAAACTGGCGGACGGCAATATGTGTAAAAAATGCGCGGCTCTGTTATCCCCGTGGGTGACGGACAGACGTTCTCAGACGCTTGCGGAAATTAAGGAACATCTTGCCTACAGAGAAGAAAACAAGAAAAAAGTTGCCGACTTTAACGCTACCCGCGTTATGGGAAACAGGACAAAAGTATTTATAGACGAGGACAAGGGACAGTGGCTTGTATGCGACAGCACAAAATTTGTGGACGCAAACGCCGATGTGCTTGATTTTTCGCAGGTAACAGGCTGCAGCATAGATGTTAGAGAGCGAAAACAGGAGATATACCGTCTTGACGAGGAACAAAAGCAGGTAAGCTATTTCCCGCCGAGGCATATATACCACTATGATTTTTATATAAAGATAACTGTAAACTCGAATTGGTTCGACGAAATAAATTTCAAGGTAAACGACAGTGAAACAGACGGCATAGGCTCTGCCGATTACGACGAAGCAAAGCGCACGGCCGAGGAGATTAAAACGGTGCTCACAACAGGCAGGGAAAATGTAAGGCAGACGATAGCACAGGCAAATGTGCCTAAAAAGAGTATTACTTGCCCTCATTGCGGAGCTACAACAATTCCTGACGCAAACGGACGCTGCGAGTTTTGCGGCGGAAGCGTAAACAGCTGAAAACTGTTATGAAGGAGGAAGCGCCTATGAAAAAAACGGTATTGTGTTTGACTTTGGCTTTTGCTTTTTTCGCAATGTGCGGCTGCGGCAAAACGACAGCAGCCGTAAGCCCGACAAAAAGCATGGCATCAAGCACGGCAAAAGAAACTGTGAAAACTTTGCCGGCTACAGACACAGGCAAGGCTTATGTTCATGACGCTTCCTACAGCGAATATGAGTATATACAGCTTCCTCAGATAGACACATCACTGATAAAAGGCGATTCACAAAGCATAAACGGCGAGATAAAGGCGCTTTACGACACGCTTATTGCACGCGATGATGAAAAAGGCTATTTCGGAGCCGATAATGCCTATTCATTTTACGAGTGGTCGCAGTCGAATGGCATTTGCTCTATAATGACTGAATATTCGCACATGTCAAAAAGCGCGGCGGCTCTTTTCCGCCGGTGTGACAACATTGACATTTCTTCGGGAAAACGCCTTTCAAACGATACTGTTATTTCGTCCTGCGGCTATTCTTACGAAGACATACTTTACAAGTACGAAAAATATCAGAGAGCCTTTATGCCGTGCCATTTGGGCGTTTACCAGACGGAAGGGTATGAAGCCGGCGAATGTGCCAAGGAAGCGGTTGACCTGCTTAAAAAAGATAATTCCGACAAAACATTAGGTGTTTATGCCAATAAGGACGGAAGTCTTGGACTTTGTCTTACGGTATTTGTTCCGGCTGTTGGCGAGGAATACTATCCCGGATATTTTACGGTAAAAAAAGATATGCTTGAAACTCTTAAAGCAAACGCAGACGATGAAACGCTTCTTTTGGCTGCGCATGATGTAAAAAACCAAAGCACGGCGGATTATGTGGCGGCTGATGACACATCTTTAGCGGTCAAAAACGAGTATTTTGCTTTAAGCGACAATACAAAGATAAAAATAGAGCGCGGAAAGATAGACGAGGATAAAAACGAATTTGTTGCGGAAGATGTGTTGTATGACAAAACTCTCAATAACGGCGAGGGCGTATGTCTTAAGGCAGAGGAGCCTGTATTTCCGAAGGATACCCCGAAAATAAGGATAACGGCCTCAAATCCGGTTGGAAGTAACGAGTTTTATGTGGAATATGACGATGATTTTGCTTCTAACGGATATGTTTATCTTCCGTGTGGTTCAGAGGATTTGTCTGAAAGTATTCCAAACGGCGATATTTTGTTTTACGGCAACAATGAAAAATACATTTTTATTACGGCAAAACAGCTTAGTGAAGGCCAGAGCGCAAGCATGGAGGATGACATAGATAACGACGGAATAAACGAACAGTTTGTTATAAAACGCGACAGTCCCAACGGCATAGAGCTTCTGGGTATTAAAGGAGACGGCGGCACAAACTTCTTATATGATTTTTCGGGCAGGGTAAGCCGGTTTTATGATGAAGATATTCCGGAGAATTACTGTCTGCAAATTTCGCTTTTTGACATAGATGAAGACGGGAAAAAGGAAGTGCTTGCTTCAGGCGGAAATCTTTACGACGAGCAGGAAACGATTGTATACAGACCTGCAAATAAGGCGTCAGGTTTTGAATATATGGGATCAATAACTGACGGTCTGTTTGTTAAGGCAAAAGGCGGCGGTGTACTTAATGCGGAGTTTACACACGGTGACGACTCCGACGCCATAGCTCATTTATATACAGTTAATGGTATTAAATAAAAATAATTGATAAAGCATGATAAAAAGCCGAAAACTTTTATCATGCTTGTTTTTGAAAATAAAATTAAGAACAATTCTACAGTGCAAGGGGGATTATCTGTGGGAAAAGAGGTAGTAAACTATAAGTGCCCAAACTGTACAGGGCCGCTTAAGTTTTCTGATGCATCAGGAAAGCTTGAATGTGAATTTTGCGGCTCGTCGTTTACTGTTGAGGAAGTAGAAAAGCTTTACGCGCAGGAAACGGCCAAGGCGCAGGAAACGGCCAAGGCGCAGGAAACAGCCAAGGCGCAGGAAGCAGACAAGGCGCAGGAAGCAGACAAGGCGCAGGAAGCAACAAATCAGGAAGAAAAGGACAAAGACAAAGAACCGGATACCGGCTCGCAGTGGAGCGAAGAAGAAGCAAAGGGACTTAGGGTATACAACTGTCCGTCATGCGGAGCCGAAATAATGTGTGATGAAAATACGGTGGCCACAAGCTGCATATACTGCGGAAATACGACGATAGTGCCTTCAAATCTTGGAAATAACTTAAAGCCGGATTATGTAATACCTTTTTCGGTAAGCAGAGAAACCGCCGTTGAAAAGCTGAAAAAGTTTTGTGATGGAAAAGTTTTTTTGCCTTCGAGCTTTAAAAATGACAATCATATTCAGGAGATAAAAAGCGTATATGTGCCGTTTTGGCTTTTCGATTGTGACGTGAATGCCGATATGGACTTTAACGCGCAAAGAGTAAGAGTGTGGCGCGAGGGCGACTATAATATAACAGAAACGCAGTTTTACAAGATAAAAAGGCAGGGCAATATGTCGTTTTGCAGGATACCGGCGGACGGTTCAACCAAAATGCCGGATGAATATATGGACGCAATCGAGCCTTTTGACTACAGCCAGATGGTAGCTTTTTCAACACCGTATCTTGCCGGACATCTTGCCGATAAGTATGATGTGCAGGCAAAAGATGAAGGCGAAAGGATAAAGACAAGAGTAAGGCAAAGCATTACCTTAGCTTTGAAAAATACTGTATTAGGCTACACAATGGTAACTACTGCGGGCGAAAGCATAGATTATAACAAGCTTATGGCAAATTATGCTTTTTTGCCGGTATGGCTTTTGACGACGAAATGGAAAGGAAAGCCGTATCTGTTTGCAATGAACGGACAAACGGGAAAAATGGTTGGGAATCTCCCTGTTTCATGGGTAAAATTTTGGATTATGTTTGCAGCGATATTTGCCGTGGTGTTCATTATTTCGTACAACATAATACTTTAAAAGGGAGAGGAAAACATGAAAAAAATATTGGGTTTACTGACAGCTTTGATCCTTGCTTTCACATTCTCCGTAAGTGTTATGGCAGCCGGCTCGCAAAGAACTTCAGACCTTGTGCTTGATAATGCGACGCTTCTTACATCAGCCCAAGCACGGGAGCTTGAAAAAACGGCTGAGGAGTTTTCCGAAAAATACGAGTGCGACATAGTTGTTATTACAACAGACGATGCAGACGGCAAGGATACGGATAACTTTGCCAAAGACGCATTTGCTTCGGGAAACTACGGCTGGGGCAACGATAAGAGCACGATTTTGTTTGTGCTAAATACTGAGGCCAACGAGTATTATGAGCTTAGCAAAGGAATTGCGGCATCGGCTATAAACGACAAAAACGAGGATGAGTTTGACAATTTGTTTGTAGGCGACCTGTCAGACGGAAACTATTACGACGGTTTTAAAAAATACATAACCGCCTGTGGAGAATATATTGACAAAGCAAAAAGCGACGTCTCCGCAAATGCAGCTGCCGTATCATCGGCCGCTGCCGGTGCTGACCGGAGTGCCGAAAAAACAATGTATTACATCTATGACGGCGCTTCGCTTTTAACAGTTGATGAAGCGCAGAAGCTTGACATAACGGCATCGGAGCTTTCTGAAAAATATCAGTGCAGCATAATTGTTGTTACTGTACGGAACACGGACGGACAAGACATATACGAGTATGCTAAAAAGCTTTGTGTAAGCAAAGATTTTGGCTACGGAACAGATAAAAACTGTGTAATGCTTCTTGTAAGCATGCAGGACAGGGACTATAATATTTTGGCTCGCGGGAACCGCGGAAATGCTGTTTTTACCGACAGCGGAAAAGAACAGGTTGAAAATGTGTTTTTAAGCGATCTTTCAAAGGGAAATTACTACGACAGCTTCGATAAATATATAAATACCTGCGGGAATATGCTTAAAAATGCAAATAGCAGAAAGTCGGTGAATACAGCTGACACTTCAAATAACAGCGGCAAGTCACAGGAAAAGGCTAATGCTATAGGCATATCATCAGCCATAGCGGCCGCAGTTTCGGGTATCATCTGCTTTATATTCTATAAAAAGATGAAAACGGCTGTTATAAAAACAGAAGCCAACGACTACATAACAGACGGCGGAGTGCATATCACAGGCCAAAGCGACCAGTATCTTACAAGCACAATATCAAGGGTAAAAATCAATACCGGAAACAATTCAAATGGCGGCACAGGGTCAGGCGGATTTTCAGGCAGGAGCGGTCATTTTTGATATGTTTTAAAACATGCTGATTTTGTAAAGAGGTGAACGGGCATGGCAAAAAAAGAAAGGTTACTGCTTATTCTTTTTGTCATGCTTATTTTTATGCTCTGCGGCTGTGGTACGAAAAGAAACAACTCGATAGTGTGCGGCAGCGAAAGCGGACTTGCACAGGTGCTTGAAAAAGACACAGACGGGTACAACATCACCTTTGCTAAAAAAGGTGAAATGTTCAGAATCTACAGGGAAAATGCGGGTGTCGAGCTTAATGATACACAGGCGAAGCCGTTCCTATATTCGGGAGATATAAAGTACTGGTATCCGATGTATCTGAGCACAGTCGTTATAGCCATAGACCGGGACAAATGTACGGATAAAATTTCAGACTGGCAGGACTTGGAAAATATCAGCGTACCGGTAGGAGTATCCGGTGAAAAGCCGGATGCCGACTTCTTTTTTCTTTCCGCCTCCTGGGGACTTGACAACAAGACGTACAGTATGAAAAATGTATGCCGTATGTACAGAAAGCTTAAAGAAAAAAAGCTTATGACTATGAAAAATGAAAAAGATGCGCCAATACTTGTATGCTTTGACAGCTATGCGGCGCGGCTCAAAAAGGCAGGAAGAAATATTGAAATAGTAGTGCCAAAAAGCGGCACGCTTATTTTTGAAAGGGGAATAGCTTCAAACGAGGAAATAAAATTTGGCGATTCACTTAAAACCGATATTATTGCGGCAGGGCTGAGAACCGTTGACGGAGAATGCGACACAAGCCTTTATCCGGCTGCCGGAGAATATATAAATGCACAAAAGGTAGAAAATTACGCCGATTTTAACACAAATGCCGAAAAGACGACAAAAAAGTTAAGGCGGGATATACTTGGAGAAAGAAAATATACAACTGCCGACGGACACGAACATGCAATGTCAGGGCTTATGTTCATAATAGCGGCAATTTTGTGGAGCGGCTCAATAGTAAAACGCAGTGTAAAACAAAGCATGGCAAAGGCGGCTTTGTTTAACGGAGTGCTGCTTGTCGGGTGGATAGTTTTAAGATTGATAAAGTATGCGATATATGATGTGCAAACATCAACAAGATACATGTGGTACGGATATTATGTTGCCATGCTGCTTTTGCCTACGCTTCTTTTATGGGTGGCCGATATTATAGATAAAAGAAACGATACGGGAGTTATGCCAAAATGGCTGTATGCTGTGCTGTGTATTGATTTTGCGCTTATTGCGCTTGTGTTTACAAACGACCTGCATCAGACGGTATTTATTTTTGAAAAAGATATGCCGCAGGAAAGTTGGCAAAGGGTATACCGCTACGGCGCGGGATATTTTGTCTTATGCTCTTATGTGATCTTGAAAATATTTGTTTCTCTTGGGATTTTGTTTGCAAAAGCGAAAAATAGTATGCATGGCGAAACGGTAATACTGCCTCTGACGGCTACAGTCCTCTTTTTGGTATACGGCATAGCATATGTCATGGGGGTATCTTTTGCCACGAACAGCGATTATGTAATAATGACCGGAATATATACTCTGATATTTTATGAGCTTTCGGTAAGAACAGGCTTTATACCGGTAAACCAGAAATATGAAAAACTATTTATAAACTCACCATTAAAAATGCAGATAACAGACAAAAACATTAAGCCGGTGATTTCGGCAAACGGAGCCGAGATTTTAAACGACATTGAGAAAAAAGAAATACTGTCTGGCAAAAGCCCGATACCGCAAAGCGAAAACAAGCTTGTATACGCCGACAGCATAACCGGCGGATATGTGGTATGGCAGGAGGACATAACTGAACTTAACGAGCTTTATGAGAAGATAGAAGCTTCGGTTAAAAGACTTGAGGCGGCAAACAGGCTGCTTGAAAAAACGGAAAAAATAAGAGGCGACCTTATAGCTTCGGAAGAAAAAAAGAAGCTTTTTGCAAGCCTTGAAAGAGAAATAAAAGAAAAATATAACGAGATGCGCAAGGCACTCAAAGAACTTCCCGATAAGCCTTCAAAAAAAGAAATAGCGCGCATAGCTCTTATGGCATGTTATATAAAACGCCGCTGCAATTTATTTTTTATCGAAAAGGAAGCCGAAAATATACAAAGCGACGAATTTGAGGTATACGTAGACGAGCTTTCGGATTTTGCTGATTATGCCGGAATAAAATGCAGCACAAGCTGTGCTTTCGAGGGGAAAATAAAAATAAGGCAGGCAACGCTTTTTTATGACTTTCTTTATGTAGTAATCAGCATGAATATTGATAAAGAAACGCAGTTTATGGTAGAACAGCTCGAAAAGCACGGCGAAAAAACAATAATGAAGCTTTTGGTTTCAAACAAGCTTAAGCCGGATTTCAGCTGCACGTTTAAAGAAGCTGCGGTTGCAGCGGCTGGAGCCATCAGCTATAAAAATCTGGATGAGGCCGGAAGCCTGTGGCTGTCGTTTGCGGGGGAGTGTGACGAAGATGCCTGAGTTTTATAATTATGGGGCAAGGTTTATTATGCTTTGTTTTGTGCTCAGCATTGCGTGCGTAATCTCACAGTCGCTGGATGTAATGTTTTCGCTTTTAAGACACAGCGAAGATTCCGAAAAAAAGGCTGAAAACTTAACTGAAATACTGATGCTTGTATATTGCTTTATTTTAGGCACGCTTATAGGCGACGTTAAAACAAATTTTGACGAATCGATTATTGTGCCTGACCATTTTATTGTGGCGAGATATGTTTTATGGGCTTGCAGTATAGCTTCAAACTTATTTGAGTTTTATAAAAACAAAAAAATATATAAGTTTCTGCCTGCGGCTATGGCAACGGTATTTTTGCCGAATGTGGAAATGCTGCTTTATAGGCATAATATTTTTACTCCGGTAAGCTTTGTCACCGTTTTGGTGTTTTTCCTGAGGTCTGTGTTGATAAGCCATATACGCCACTGCTACATTAAGAGAAATATTTCGGTTTTTTCGGTAAAAGAAGCCATAGACGCACTGCATACCGGAATAATGTTTTCTGACGAAAAAGGCAGAGTGCTGCTTATAAACAACCGTATGGTAAAACTGCTGTACAAAGTAACAGGCAGGCTATACAGAAACGGAAAAAGCTGTACGCCGCATGCCTTGGATTATGTGCAGAAAAACACAGTAAAAACAGTGGTCTTGAGCGGACGCAAAATGTTTCACGACGATGACGGAAAATGGTGGATGTTCGGAGAAAGCAATATAGAATGCGATAAAAAACGGTATGTCCAGATTACAGCGGCTGATGTTACAAGCCACATGAATATGACTATGGAACTTAAAAAACAAAACGATGAGCTTTTAAAGCACGGTGAAGAAATTAAAAAAAGAATAGAAAATTTACAGACAATAAGAAGAAATGACGAGCTGATAAAAATGAAAACATCAGTGCACGACATAATGGGCCAGAGAATAACACTGCTTTTAAGAATGTTAAGAAATGAAAGCAAGCTTGATAAAACCGTACTTGAGCCGCTTAGCGGCGATATTATGCGCATAATAAAAAAAGAAGTAAACTCATATTCGGCCGAAAAAAAGTTTTTGCAGCTGAAAAGAACTTTTAAGGAAATAGGCGTAAGCATTTCTATGGAAGGTGAATTTCCTAAAGAAAAGAATACTGCCGTGTTTTTTGGCGATTTTGTGCGTGAATGTGTTACAAATTCAGTGCGGCACGGTTTTGCCAATTCCATTACCGTAAGAAGCACCCAGGATACCGACGGCATAAGGCTTGAAGTGTGCGACAACGGAATAGCGGGCGAAACCGTTATTGCCGAGGGCGGCGGCATAAGAGGGATAAGGCACAGGCTTGAGGGATTTAACGGCACGTTAAGCATTGAAACAAAACCGAATTTTAAGATAACGGCATTTATCCCGTTTTGAAAGGCGGTGCGTATGTTATGACAAGGATACTCATAGTTGACGACCATAAAATTGTGCGTGATTCATTTTGCAATGTGTTTAACGACATAGATGATATGACAGTTGTCGGCGACATTCCAAATGCCGCTTACGCCGATGTTTTTTGCCGCAACACTCATCCGGACGTAGTGCTTATGGACGTGTGCACGGAAGACGGTGCAAGCGGTCTTGAGGCTGCCAAAAGACTTAGGGCACAGTATCCTCAGATGAAGATAATAATTATGTCGGGTTTTGACGAGGTGTCGTACTCGGTGAGGGCAAAATCGTCCGGCGCCGACGCCTTTGTGTACAAAAGCAGAAGTCTTGACTTTTTTGTAAAAATTGTAAGGGACGTACTTAAAGGCGAAAAATATTTTCCCGAACCGAGAAATATACCTATGCCTGAGGGAGAAACGCCTCTTACCGAGCGGGAACTTGAAATACTGCGGCTTTTATGTAAGCACAAAAGCCGAAAGGAAATAGCACAAGAGCTTTTTATAAGCGAGATGACCGTTAAAAGGCATGTGGCGAATATGCTTGAAAAGACGGGTTTTTCGTCATCGGTAGAGCTTGCCTTTTATATGATAACAAACGGCTGGATAAATCCGAATTACTGATTTTTTTGAAAAAATGAACCCACATGGGCCATGACTTGCGTCAATATTTTTGTTATGCTTTGATATATAAAAGAATATTGTGAATTTTAAGGCGGTGATGGCTTTGCGTACGGTTTTGCTTGTTATGTACAGAAAAATAGTTGCACAGTCATGGCTGCTGCTGCTTAAAAACGACGGCAGGGTTTGTTCTTACGCAGAATACAGCTATGAAAATGCGGTTTTGACAGCAGAGGCATGCGGTGCGCAGACGGTGGTTGTTGAGATACCGGAATCGGGCCCTGTAAGCACAAAATCATGCATAGATATATGCCGTAGCTTAAAGAAAAAAGACAGCAAAACAAAAGTGCTTCTGCTTTGCTGCGAAAACAGCGTTGAAGCTAAGAATGCCGCCATATCTGCCCAGCGAAACAAGATAATCGATGATTTTCTCTTTTTTGACACAAGCTGGGATTATCTAATGTCAAAGCTTGAAGCAACACTGTAATTATGTGGAACGTACAAACGGGGGCGAATAGAGTGAAAAAGGCATACAAAAAAATAATATCTGTATTTTCGGCACTTGCATTGGCGATTACCGCTTTGCCTGTGATTTCTTTCGCAGCTACGGCAGTATTGGAAATAACCGGCGTAAGCGGCAATGTTACCTGTGCTTCGGGTGAAACGGCAGAATTTTCGGCAGATGTAAGCACCACGTTTCCAAACGACACAACTTATCAGTGGTATTTCAGTGCGAATGAAACCCCTGACAACTTTGAACGTCTTTCGAATTCCAAATCGGTATCAGGAGCTAATACGGATACGCTCAAGGTAAAAGCGTCGGATTCTACAGAAGGCTACTACTATCTGCATGTTGAAATGAGCAATATTTCGGAAGAAGAAAGCCAAACGATGTCGCTTACATTGA
>Ga0070399_1004353_pt1 | contig 11782 bp, 15 predicted proteins | sample BioMet4_FD_61217 | JGI IMG/M metagenome (GOLD analysis project Ga0070399, IMG submission 61217) | Microbial communities from bioreactor (seeded with sewage sludge) at LBNL, California, USA - Biofuel metagenome 4 (version 1) | ecosystem: Engineered > Bioreactor > Anaerobic > Unclassified ... | reverse complement strand
AATTCAGTGGTAGAATACAAGCTTCCCAAGCTTGATACGAGGGTTCGATCCCCTTCATCCGCTCCATAGATAAATACTGGCCTCACGGGCATTTACCGTGAGGCCGTTTTTTATGTTTTGCACCTTATTGAAGAAAGTTTGCATATTGTAAGCTATAATTGCTTTAAAAAAGTTTGCAATATTAGAGTGAAAACTTGACAACTAAGTTAACAATTAAGCCAACTTTTCCCTAACGATTTAGCAAATCTATGGCACTCTTTTTAACCCTTTTTAAATAATTGCATAAACTTAGGTATAATCAAGGTTATTAACGATTTTAATTAAATTCGTCTCTTTTCTTCTATCGTAAACTAGCAGGTAATCATCACTTATAAATATTTTTTCGATGACCCACTGTCAAGATTAGGATAGTAACCGTTTCTTCAGATATATCTGCAATTAATCTATAACTTCCTACACAATATCGCCACTGTCCGCTTCGATTAGCCGTTAAGCCTTTTCCGTGCTGACGTGGATTACTACATCCTACAAGATTTTTATCAATCCAGCCAAAAATCAAGGCACGTGTATATTTATCTATTTTTTTTAAATCTTTTACCGCTTGCTGCGTATAATTTACTTGATAGCCCATTATTCTAACTCCAGCATATAACGAACCTCTTCATGGGAATACGTAACAGGATTTTTTTTATATTCTTTTACTGCCTTTTCATATGCTTTTAAATCATATTCATCTTCTATTTTTTCAAGAACAGTCCGTCTAACCAATTCGGAAACACTAATACCATTCAATTTAGCATAGTTTTTAATCAAAATAGCTTCTTTTTCATTCAAACGTACCGATATACTCATTTTCATCGCCCCTCTCTTGTATTACATTGTAATACAAGAGAAATGTATTAGTCAATAATATATTAATAAAGCAGAAATAAATTTGATATAAGGAATTTAGTGTTCTTTATCATAGCCTATATTCATATTTTTTTGATAAAAGCTGTTTCATCTATCTGCTCTATATAAAGTTTTCTCCTTTTTTATTCTATCTTGAACTGTACGTTCTTCAATGAACAGACCCATTTCTGTATTTAAACTAACGTCACCAGCCCCTGTAATATTTTTAATTTTTTCATCATACGGTTTTTGATGCTTTATCAAATTCTACTGCCTGTCTTTTAACCTCATTATCATAGGCAACAAATAAATTAGTAACATTGACGGAACTGATTTTCCAATCACCTCCACTTTTCTTTATCGTCATGGGAATAACTATAGAACTATTCTCTACCGCCTTTGCAAATGGTTTTTGGCATCTAACAGTAAGGCCCAGAGTTCTTCCTGTTGCCGGTCCGCTAAAAACTGGAAACATTGGATGACCTCAGACAAACAGGTGATACTGGCGATCGGTTTGGCCCGTTCTTCTTGTACTCTTGTGATGACCTCCCGGAGGTACGTGATCTGTTTTGCGTTTTTCCGTTCGATACCGGAAACAGCTTGTAATTGCGCTTCCGACGTATGCAATAAAATGTGATATAAGATTTGGTATTCCCGTAGCAACTGATTGACACAGCTCTTTGATAAAAATGTGGCCAATAATTTTTTCTCCGTCAACGGGTGACGAGTTGTGTATATGATGCATTTGAGTTCCTCCCAACAAAAAAAACGCTGGATACCCTATGGCATCCAGCGTAAATTTCATAATAATCAATTTACTTTTCTTGTAACTAATACTTATTTTCCCTTTATGTCTTCGTTATCCTCTTCCCCTTCATACAGGCCTACAGTGCTTGTTTTCCGTAACACTCCAGTATAATTTTCACCAAAAATACCGATTTTATCCTTACCTGGATAATAGGTGATATCAAGCGGTACATAAGTATCAAAATCAATATAAATTAAATCCTCCGTAGAGGAACGATTCGTTAATTTATGCATTCCTTCAGATCCTGTAGGGAAAAACATAATATCTCCCGTTTTTACTTCCCGTTTTCCATCCTTGGTCTCTAACACCCCTTCGCCTGAAATAATATAAAATGTTTCCTCGCTGTATTCATGATAATGCAATGGAAATGCGGCTTTTTTAGGTGGAAGGCGTAAAAAAGCAATATTAGACTTAAACCCATCTTCACCCTTAATAAATTTATAACGATCATACTGATATGTCTTACCAAAAGAATTACCTTGCTTATCAAGGTCTTCCCATCTGGAAATTACAGCCTTCTTATTATCCATGTGAATCACTCACCTTTCTAGTATACGTATACGTCTTCTTATCTTACCCAGTGTTTGGATTATCATTTGTTTTGTATCAAATACGAAACTATTGCATTCGTTTGACGTAATTCGTTAAAACGTTCCGTTCCCAATTCATCAATAAGCACTTTTCCCCATATGTCATGTTTAACATATTCTTTGGCTATCAAAACAATACAAGGTGTAGTAGTCCATATTCCCGAAGTTTCTGTTTCATCACCTGACTCACTGATTACCACCATATTGGAATCAGCAATTACAACATTTAATCGTCGTCTAAGACGTCTTTGAGAAGTTTTTCCGCAGGATTCTAAATTGACAGTATGCATACACCCCGGATTATAGGGACCGAATATGCCTGCAATAACACATACTCCGTTTTTTTCTGCCTCGACAAGTTGCGCTTGTACTACCTTTGCTTCCTGTGGCCATAGTGAAACCAGCAATTCATCCGAAGCACCTTGAATAACTTGTATGATTTTTTCAATAACATTCTCCTGTCCTTTTAGATTCCATGTTATATCTATCTGATTCGGTATAGGCGGTATATGGTCCAATAAATCGTTGAGATCTTTTATTTTCTCATCAAACCCCGACTGAATCCGTTTCAAAAGCATATCTGGCTCCAGTGGATAATAAAGCACGGGTTCTGATGAACTGGAAAGAACCATTCCCTTATTCTTTAAATTAGTTAATGTTTCATAAATTTTGGCAGTTGGTATCTTTGCAATTTTACTCACTTCATACCCAATAATAGGATGTTTTTGTAATAACGCCAAATATGCCTTGGCTTCATACGTAGAAAAGCCAAACTGTGTCAATTTAAAAACAATGGGGTCCATAAATTTCCTCCTCTCTATATAAATTATTTTAATATACTATATACTACTAAAAACGTAAGAATACTGCAATAACTACTAAATATCGGTAGTATGGATTTTACATTTTTGTTTATCAAGCCACATATTTTAATACCCATACCCCATCAAATAGAATTTTCTTTACTTCACCACTGTCAGCCGTGGTAAATCGGGTGTCACATTCCGCATCGGTTTCACTGGTTGCTGCCCAGACAGTAATGTCTTCGGAACCTGGTAGGCTAATAACTCTCCGCCGATTCGTTCTAATTCCGTGGCCCGTTCATAGGAATCAGACAACTGACTGGCAGCGGTTACCGCTAATCAACCCGTACCGGCTGCAGTCTTTGCCTAAGAACAATTGGCGTAATACACGCCCCGTTCGTTCTGGTTGAGCTGGAAGGTCTCCGCCAGTACTTCCACCGCTTCTACCGGATTGTGAGTCAGTGGAATCTGTTTAGCTTCCTGCATCTTACGGACAGAAAGATGAAATTTCGTCTCATCGACGGCACTGCAGATAATATCCTGCACCTTCATAAAGAAGGCTTTATCATCCTGTGCCAGTGTTTCATCGGAATACAGTTCGTAGGCATCATTCATTTGTTCTGTAATCTGCCCCCTATATGATATTTTTTCTGGGTATAATCTTTACTAATCAACCCATTTTTGCAGACCAGCTGGAATACTAACGGTTCCACCCGCAAACTTCCCAATCCAATTTCACTGTTGCTGATGACAAGTCCGGCCTGTACGACATCCCCTACCGTCACTTCTTCCTTCAGCTTCCGGTTAATGACCTTCAAATACAAATGGGTATCGGTCACGTTACAACTCATAATCTCGGCCCCTTTCATCTCCTGAATCCCCGTCAACACGGCACTACATAATTCCAGATGATCCAATCTGCGGTACCAGTCGGAAAGAAAAGCCCGGACGCTGTGCTCCAGTACCCGGACCATGCGCCGTTCCGGTGTTTGCCGGAACCAGCCGTTCACGCTTTCATCTAGCAGCATAGGAAATTCCTGCTGCATCTTCTGATAATACCGGTATGGAATCTGCAGCCGAGATGCAATTTGCTGATGGGCAATGGGTCCAACGGCATACTGCTTTTCCGTATTACCGAGTAGTACCGCTAATTTTGATACCCCGTCTGTCGTCTCCATCTCCAAATTCCGGGTATCTGCCAAAAAATCTTTCCGACTCTTCCGCTGCCGTGTCAGCTCGGCGCCTATCTCTTGTAACGTTTGACATTGCTTCATAATGAATGCCTCCTCATATACTATATGTAAAATATGTGTTACCCCATTCAAACAGCAAAAAGCCCGGACTGCTACGAGTCCGGGCCTTTTGCTGTTTTCTATGTTACTATGTTCCTCTGCAGGGGATTGCGATGTCATTCGCAATACTGCTTAGTCATGTATATAGTATATAAGTCAAAAGAGGGAAAATGACAAATAATTTTTTAATCTATTATTATATAAATTTATACAAAATACATTTTCATTTTTCTTTCTCTGCCAGATTCATTGTAATCTATTAGACAGAGTTATTACAACTGTACTATACCACTGCAGATATTATTTTAGATAATATTATCTATATGACTTCGTTCCTTCCCTAAAATTTCACGGGAATAATATCTTGTTGTCCGCATATTATAAATAATAACGGAATCATCATCTCGAATAATATGATTCAATTCGACCATGAGTTTTTTATAATTTCCATCAGAAATTTCACCTTCAAATACAGAATTTTGTACCCAATTTAAATATTCGCGACATTTTTTCAATACCTTTCCTACCCGTTTCTCCTGGATATCATATACTAAAATCACAAACATCCAAATCACATCCCATTACCATTTAGCCAAAAATGGTTCATATTCTTTTTCTCCCATGATATGCTTTTCAATTTTGTAAAGTTCCAATCGAATAAGCCGTCTGTATGAAACATCCCGGGCGATTTCCCTATGTCGAAATGTCGACTTCATTTTCTCATCCCATGCTTCTATAAATTTTCTTTTTCCGCCTTCCTTCATAATAATACCGCCAGAGTCTGACACAAAATCTTTTTTACTAATAACCTTTTTGGCAATACAGGAAAAAATGATGCGATCGACTAATATCGGTTTGAAAATTTCCGCAACATCCAAGTTCAAGGAAAAACGTCGAAAATTCGTGCTGTGCAAATAGCCTATCCGTGGATCCAAATGTGTTTTGTAAATTTCACTCAGGCACGTTGTATATGCCAGCGTATTGCCAAAACTGATCAATGTATTAAGATAATTTTCAGGCGGGCGCCGTGTTCGCTCTTGAAATACAAAATCTTTATTTTCGATGATTTTATCGAATGCCTGATAATATGCAGCATGAATACGGCCTTCTACAGCCATTAAGGAAGGTACGTCCTGTTGTTCTGATATATTTTGAATATAGTCATCAACACATACTACAATATCTGTCAAATTTTTACCGCGACTCAAATAATATTTAAGAACTCTGCGAATATTTTGTGCTGCGCCTGACACAAATTTTTTAGCTAAGAGCAACCGTTTCTCTTCATCCATGTAATATGCGGCCTGTGTCAGAATAACATATCCGGAATTAAGATGTTCACGCGGATAAAAACTTCCCATATAATACCCATAATAATTGTAATAATGTAAAATAATCTCCTTTTTTGACAACAATTCAATGAGTTCTTTATTAAAATCAACTTCGCCGAAAACTTGTATTTCACCGATATCCTCTACAGGCAAAAAGCGCCGTTCCCCTGTTTCATTTTCAAAATATATAGTATTATCCTTTCGCCGCAGTGTCCCGTTTGAAAAAAAATATAATGTTTTTTTCATTATGGCCTTCTTTCTCCTCAACACCAGCAAAATTCAGCATACGCACATTGACGACAAAATTTATTCTTATCCGGTTCCGGTGGTTGTTCCATATGTAATATATGCAATATATCCTGTTTTGTTTTTTGCAGCTTTTCTTTCAATGTGTTATCGAAATAGACCTCTTCCCGGATCTTTTCTTTTGGAAATCGCAGTTCTCCCCGCACATCCAGTCCACGCTCCTGCATCTGTTCCAGATAAAACGCCAATTGCATCATGGCACTTTCATGATATCGTGAACTTTTTTTAACTTCACTAATGCAAATTTGTCCGTTTTCTATTACCATGGTATCTATTTTTATATTATCCAATACGATTTCTTTATTGTCACGTCCATAGGAATGTTCTGCAATTGTACGTCCGATAATAATATTATCATTTTCCTGATCCGGCATGATTTGATGGCCCATAAGCCATACTTCCCGCCGGCAAATGTAATAATACCAAATCAACGTTCCATTTACACGTTCTGCCATCACAACCACCTCATGAAAATTTCACATTTCAATATTCCAATGCCTGCATCCCTTCGCTGATAAACCCGGTTCGATCATAGTAATTATCAATCTCTTCGTGCTGTACCACATACCAATCCAGATCAACGCCATAGACATCGCTGAAACGGCATGGCATATTTTTCGATAATTTGTTTTCCCACACTTCCACCGTATACCGTGACAACTCATTCAATAATTGCTTCAATCGTATTTTTGTATTAAAATCACGTGCGTAACCTCGCAATACATTGGAATACGACGCTGCCAATCCTGCAACTCTTTGATTGCGAAGTATAAGAACTGTTTTGATAGTCTGCTGCTCCGGAATGATATGAAACGCTGCCAATTTTTTATAATCCAACAGCTTCATCGCGTCATATATATCCCTGCTGCAAGGCAGATTCTTAGCCAATATCCCATAATAATCCTGGATCAGCTGCAAATACCGTTCCTCTCCTATTTCATCAAATGCAGCCAGTATAGTACGTGTTTCTTGCCGAAAATAAGTGCCGTACACATACTGGGAACTGCCTGTATCAAAGATATAGAGAGGGGAATGCTCCCCCTTTTCACCGGATCGGTTAATACGTCCCGCCACCTGGATAATCGATTCCAACGGCGCAAAATCACGATATCCTATATCAAAGTCCAAATCGACCCCGGCTTCTATCGTCTGCGTGGATACCAAGATAAAAGGATATTTCCGTTTTAAAAAACGTTGAGAAACAAGAATGATTTTTTTACGGTCATTCGGTGTTAAATTCGTCGATAAATATAGTACATCTTGTTGTCTATCCTTTAAAAGCCGATACACTTCCATGCTTTGGGCAATGGTATTCACAACCACCAATGCCGACGCATGGCATGGCTTTGTTTTTTCTATAAAATCAACAAGCTGTTCATTGTTCTGCACTTGGTCAAATACAGGCACGATTCGCGTACGACGCAAGTCATGATAATATGTTTCATAATTCGGCAAAAGCTCATATGCCTTCATTTTGTCTACCGTTAATATCCGATTGGCAAAATCAATAATTTTCGGCTGTGTTGCCGTCATCAAAATAAAACGTGTGCCGTAAAATTGTGACAAATGGTAAATAACTGCACCCAACAACGCATAATATTCAATGGGCATTGCCTGAATTTCATCCAAAATAACAACACTGCCGGCAAGTTTATTCAGTTTGATCAGCCGATTATTTTTTGCGCCGATAATACATTCAAAAAACTGAACAAACGTCGTTACAACGACCGGTTTTTCCCAGGCAGATAAAATGAGCATATTTTTCTGCAATGCATTATCTTCATTTTTTTCATCATGATTACAAATCTGTAAATCAGCAGCTCCATATTGTGCCAGCACATGATCCTGCCCGAAAATTTCTGTATAGTCGGAAAATGTTTGTTCGAGTATATTCACAAAAGGCATAGCCGTTATAATATACGCTTTGTCTGTATAGATCGTCTCCATCCGTTCAGCAATTCTGACAGCCGCGCAAATACTGGTAAGTGTTTTTCCTGTTCCTGTCGGAGCCGTAATAAGATAAATCCGCCTGCGCATAAATTCATCGTCAGACAATTCATCAATCCGCCGCAGTACACATTGCCTGATAGTTTCCCGTTTTTCATTCACACTCGCATATAACTTATTTTTCCGACGAATATAGTTCTCAATGCCCTTCAATGTACATGAAATGTGTGGGGATTCCTCCATATCTGCCGAATCTGTTTTATCCGCCCAAATGAGTTTAGAAAACAAATACTGCAGGACAAAAAATTTTTCGATACCCTTTTGCTCCGACATCTCTTCATCAGTCATGTTCATAAAGTAGTAATGTTCCACAAACTGTTTGAATCGTTTCAAAAAAACGTCCGGCATTATTTCGTCAGGCACCCCTGGGATTTCAACAACATGCTCTGCTTTTATTTGCTTCTGATAATCCACATACTGTTCCGACAACTGTGAAAAAAGCTGCCCCTTTGTCCGTATTTCCTGTTCTAAATCCCCGTGATGCCGCGCGACGGCAAGAACACTCAAGTATTTAAACACGCTGTCTTTTGGTATATCGCTTGCACTCCAAACAGCGGCCGATAATAACGCATGTTTTTTTTCCATGCCGCCGTGTCCGCTTTGTAAATATCGCTGAAAGGAGTACATCGCTTTAGCAATATCATGGTAAACACCTTCGCCCCTCAAAAGATCTTTCAAATATGTTTCGGAAATATCCGGAAAGTTCAGTGAATTTACTCTCGAAAGCATTCGTTGCCCCACGTGTTGCAAATGCTCCTGCAGAAGTTGTCCCTGTTTCGTATTTTTGTCATAGTGTGCGTATAACATCACGTTACTCCACAAACATCATATATTTCCCTTGAAAATCAAAGTATTCCGTGTTCGGTTTCAAAAGCAGCTGCAAGGGATACCCATTCAGTCCCACTAAAACATCTTTTTTTGAATTTAAAGTGATCATGCGGTTTTTGTCAAATTCCGTTATATTTTCTTCTTTAAAAAGATTCATTGGTGTATTATCTATACAAATTTTATCGATTTTTTCCAATACAACCGCGCTGGAGACAGCCACCGGTTTCTCATCACTGTACAGCATCTGAATATCTGCTATACGTCCGTTTTCCACCCATCCCGGGCATTGGGCACTTCCGAGAGCCAAACTGATGCCTTTGGATGAATAAGCCGGGTTCATACGGCACAAACTTCTTTCTAATTCATTCACAATATCTTCGTCATCATGACAGACAATGACATGATAACTGATCCAATCATGGCGGATATCCTTAGGAACAATAAATTCCGTATGATTCTGCGTGCGATTCCGTCCTGCGCCACATAAATCATTGAGATTCTCGATTTTTAATAAATTCATTGTCTGCGTAATCTTTTTAATTGGCCTTTTGACAAAAATCGCTATTTTACAATGAACATTAGAAAATTTTTCATAATACGTATCTCGTTCATACCCCAGCAATCCTGCCAAAATTCCCTTGATCGTCGCAACAGGCGGAACCATATAAGACAATGCCGTGGAATTACTGTAATATTTACGGAAATGAGCCATTTTTCCATTTAATTCAAAAGCAAGCGCTTTCATAGTCATCCCTCTTTTGCAGCAGGAATCGGTTGTAACACGTCAATGGCTGTACTATCATCCGGCAAATCGTCTATCTGCTGCAGCAAACATGATTTCCACAGATATACTTTTTTGATATACCCTTTTTCTTTCATACTGCTAATGACAGCAGCTGCCTTAGAAAAGGATAAACTAATGTCGTCTATACCGCGAATGGTATTTGATTTTTTCAATTTTACATCGATAAAGCGGCGTAAATCGCCAATATATCCATCGAAATTTTCATCATATTCAATTTCCAAATACAGCAGCGGTTTCTGCCCTTGTTTGCTGTGCGTCAAATTATTCATCATCGACTGTATCAATGCTCTGATGAACAAGTCCTTATCTTCTTCCGTCATGCCCGTCTTAGCCGCCGCGAATTTATTGACGCTGCCGCTTTGCGCAATCATGGCATAATGAGCCTTGTATACTTTTCCGAATGTGGAATTATCTTCATTCATAATGGTGACGATAGAATTGGATTTCACCAAATCCACAGGGTGAAGAGAATACCCCCATCCCATTTGTATCGGTCCCGTAAACGTATGCGTAATATTTTCAACCGCCATAGCGCTGCCAAACAATCGCATATCGATCATGTGGTTCAATATGCAATCGATTTTATCCTGCTGCTCCGCATTCTCATTGATTTGGTATTTTTTCATGACAGCTTCAAACATCGTATCCATTGTCACTTTATTACCATTCAGCGTGTTAACAAAAATATCATATCCCTTATCGCTCAAAAAATCCCGTACGTCCCGTTTGCGCCGTACATCGCTGACCAACAATGTTTTTGTCTCCGCGTCCATGCGTGGTTTGTTCTCCTGGTCTGCATCCCCATTTGGATTCGTATTGATTGCATCATAGAGAAATAAAAAATCACTATTATTCTTCACTGCTGTCATCGCCGCTCACTCCTTCTTCCGTCCCCGCACTGTCGTTATCGTTCTTTTTTGCCCTATTTTTCACAAAGAAAGCATATCCCGACATAAGATAAAACACGCATTCTTGTTCAGATATATCGTTCAGTTCATCAAGATGTCCCAAATTCGATTGGATCTGCTTGATGATCTGTTCGCTTTTCCCCAATAACCAACCACAGCTTTTTACATTTTTATATTGCCGTACTTTGTCCAAAAGATCTTCATAAAACGTTAAAACATCAGCCTTATTCATACCACTGTACGATATTTTATCCAGTATCGGTTTTGTCTTATGCTTTTGCTGTACTTGCGCCGAGCCGATCTGATATGTCAATGCCCCGATGTAAAACAAGCCTTTCTGCATGTTAGAAAATGCGTGACGTGCCGTAAACGCTTCAGCCTGCTGAACATATTCCGGCACATTCGCCATCTCCGGTATTTTCTCCATATTTGAGTCCTCCTTGTCAATAATATGTAATCGCTGCAGCACTTCAAACAGAGCCATATACATACATATCATATTCGATATATATACATCCGGACCATATGATTTACCAACTAATTTGTTTAATTGAAACAAATTAGTATAATTACGGATCTTTTCTGCACGCAACTCACGCATACCTTTTTCCAACGTTTCTGCCGCCAAGGAAAAAAGCAAGGCTTTTTCCAGATATTCACCTAAAAGGATCGCTCCGTAAAAATTCAGTACCCTGTCAATATCAAGTTGCTCGCCTTTCTTGTTGGTACATACCGGGATCATACGATACACATGTCCCAGTGAAAAATTCGGCAGCATCATTCCGAATGGAATGCGGACTTCCTCAAAAATGTCCAAGATGTTATTAAAACGAAGATTGGAAATACTTTCTATTGTCTTTTTTACTTTTGTAGATTTTCCATCTGATTGATAAAATACCATATGAAATTGAAAGTATTTCTGCGTGTTTTTATACAAAAATCGTTTTTCTTTATTTGCGTAATTTTCAGTCTGAAACGCAATATCAATAACATCCTTAATTACCGGAAATTCAGATTGATCCAGCGGATCCACCACTCCGGAAAATAATAATATGCAATTTTCCCCAGCCACTTTGATACGGTACTGGCTCATAATTTTTTTTTCGCCGAACATCAGTTGTCCATAACAAGACTGGCACAACGCATAATTCTGATTATACTTGTTTTTGTTAAAATCAGGAGCATAATTGATCGTAGTACTGACGAATACTTT
>Ga0070399_1004346_pt1 | contig 11791 bp, 11 predicted proteins | sample BioMet4_FD_61217 | JGI IMG/M metagenome (GOLD analysis project Ga0070399, IMG submission 61217) | Microbial communities from bioreactor (seeded with sewage sludge) at LBNL, California, USA - Biofuel metagenome 4 (version 1) | ecosystem: Engineered > Bioreactor > Anaerobic > Unclassified ... | reverse complement strand
TTCGTCATAGCCTTAGCTTCATCTGCTGATACTTCATTATTTGTCACACAAATACAGCGTCGATACCCGCCATCTTGATGGTTAAGCCGCATAACAGCGTGAACTGTGGTGCCGGAGCCCGAAAAAAAATCGACAATCAGAGCGTCAGGCTTATTCCCCACAACAAAACGCAGGGTATCTTCAACCGCATATAAGGATTTGGGGAAAGTAAAATGGCGTCCAGGAATTAGCCTTTTGAGCATGCCGGAGCCATGCTCTGCGGCAGAATGGGAGACTTGATTCCATACAGTAAGTGGAGCAAACGTCTTACCTGAATCAGAATATTGTAGGATTAGAGTCCCCTCTGCTGTTTTGCCAGTGCATACTATCTCTCCGGACTCATATTTCGAAATCATGCCACTTTGAAGATACGAGACAGGGCAACAACCGGTTTCTGGATCTCGCTTCCCCAACTTTGCATATCCCTTTTTGAAGTAGTCGCGCAGCGTTGGCGGGTACAGACGCCACATGAGTTCGTTCCCCGATTTATCAATTGGCCACATAGCCACCAGACCTTTTGGCACAACATAATCAGCAACATCCATATCTGCTGGAATTGGGTCACCGACGGACACCAAAGAACCCGTCTGTTCGTCTAAAAGGATTGGATAAAATAGGCTTGGTATTCTTGAGCGTCTGCTCCCCTCACCGTTCCGAATTAGCCCGTTCCATCTCACCGCATGCCTTTTTGAAGAATCATTCGGTCGGAGCATGTCAGTTATCCAAGGCCTCACCTCAGAATCTCCGACAAAACAGTAGAAGATGTACTCATCGGCCCGGCCAAAACGTCCAGCTCGACTCGAGCCGCTTGGCATTATCACCGAGGATATCATTTGAATATCTGCGTCGTGGAATAGTTGCTCGAGTAATAGCCCTAAGCGTAGGTACTCTTTCTCATCGATAGTACAAATTAGTACCGAGCTTTTGGGATTCAGCAGCTTCTTCGCGAGCTTGAGTCTGTCTTCCATGAAGGTGAGCCACTTGGAGTGACGGTAGGCATCGTCGCCGCTCACGTAGTTGTTGTTGTACTTCCAGTCCTTGGCGCCGGTGTTGTAAGGCGGGTCGATGTAGATGCAGTCCACCTTTTTCTCGTAGCAGTAGAGCAGAGACTCCAGCGCATGGAAGTTCTCGCCGTTGATGACTACCTGGTACGGGTCGTCCTTGCCGCCCCGCTCCACGTGCCCGGTCTCGGTGAGACCGCAGTAGATGGGTTGGTCGAAGCGGGCCACGGCCACCAGATCATCCGAGGAGGCCTCCGCTTCCTCGCCAGTACTCATGTTGCGCAGGTCGGCCGTCTTGTCATGCTGGCCAACCACGCGCCAGATGACGTCATGCTCGTCGTCATCATTGGTGAGGTCTTCCATGGTGCCGCGAGGCGGGAGAACGTTCACGAGGTCGCCAGTTACCACGGGCTTATTTGTGAGACGGACGTACTCAGGCTTGGACTCCTCGTAGACGAGCCCGAGCTTGCGAGAGCCGAGGAACTTCTGGAAATCGTCAGCCAGGCCCTTGTCATATGCCGCAACGCGTTGAACGAGATCCTGAGCCTGCATGGTGTCACCTTTAATCGCATGTCGCATTGGTAGCGTTGCTAAAAAGAATGGAGGTCACCGGCCAATGATGGTCAATACGGATTCTAAGTCTAATCCACGTCAACTCCTGCTTCCGATTGAAGTTGTGGCATGCGACCACCTAGCGACCACTTCAAAACAAAGTGAAACAGATAACAAAAAAACTCTGACCTGTTTTACCAGGTCAGAGCCTACTTTGTGGTCGCGGGGCTAGGATTTGAACCTAGGACCTTCGGGTTATGAGCCTCCCGCGAGGGTATAGCAAACGTTCGCTATCGCTGTTCCTGCTGGTAAGGGTCGGTGTTCTTTTGTCATCCTTTGTCAGGATTCTCTGCTCAGATTCTGCTCACGGGGAAGATTCTGCTCCGATTGTACTCAGAGACCATCTGCAACCGAAGTGGGCCACTCTCTTGATGTTTGCATCCACCCTCTCAGGCTATCCGTACCTTGTCATCTTATAGAGCTACTGCGAGAGATTGACTAGGGATCCTCACAGCGGGTAAGATAAGCGTGTGAAGCGGCTCCGTATCGATCAGGACGGCGGGGCCCACGAAGGCCGCCGCAAGGCGGCTTTCGTGCTATCTGGAAGAAGAGATGGATAAACCCTTCAAGACATACGACCAGCTCGAGGGGATTCTTTCCTCCCGTGGGCTCGTCTTGGGCAGCCACGTCGACGGCATCCTCGAGCGGGAGGGCTATTACGCCGTCGTCAATGGATACAAGGACCCCTTCCTCGATACAGAAGAGGCCGGCGATGACGCCTATCTTCCAGGCACCTCCTTCGATGAGATCTATTCGCTGTTCGTCATGGACAGGCACCTCCGTGCCGTGCTTTTCAGATACATCACCTTCGCCGAGGCGACACTCAAGTCCGTCAGTACCTATCAGTTCTGCTTGGCCCATCCAGATGACAACGAGGCCTATCTCAAGGCAGGCTGCTATCGCAGGGACCGCAACTACCCCGAGCTCGTCTCCGGCTACATCCACGAACTCGCTCGCATCATCGGCAGGGGTGACCGCAAGCCGAAGTATATGCGCGACTACCTCAGGCACTACGTCGAGGATCATGACAACGTGCCTCTCTGGGTGGTCATGAACAATCTCAGCCTTGGGCAGGCGTTCAAGTTCTACGACTTCCAGACCGAGGCCGTAAGGTTTGCCGTCGCCCAGCGCTTCCAGGCTCTCTACAACCAGACTCACCACGGGTGCCGTCGCATCACCCACACAAGGCTTCGCAAGTCATACGACCGCATCAAAGACTTCAGGAACATCTGTGCCCATGACGAGAGGCTCTACTGCGCAAGGGTCGACAAGTCAAAAAGCACGACATTCAAAGATGTCATGGGCGATCTGCAGACGGTTCTCTCGAACGAGCAGTACAAGTCGCTCTGCACCAGTGTCACCAGCCAGCTCATCGAGGTCTCCTCGAGACTCCACACGATCGGGCTTGACGACATCCTCCCACTCATGGGTTTCACATCCATGGATGAGCTTGCTCCACGGGACATGTAGAGCAATCGTGGGAGGCGACTAAGCTCCTTAGGTCCCAACCCCTATTGAGAAAAGACTTTACTGCTCCGCGATCGGCACACGAATCCTATCTCGCGCGACACAAATGCCACTTTTGATTACATAGCACTCAACATAATGCGGCCCTCTAAAGTTCGTGCATTCGTGCCTATGCCCTTTGCCGGCATCCTTAACGATCTGCCCGCGGATACAGTCCCGCCGATATGCCTCATCACCACAGTTGCGAACTTTCCAATAGACTTCATAGGGCCTTGGAACATCGTTTTCAACGATGCGGAAATCAAGATCTTTCCTGCATAATAGTGGAACATGCCGTTTCAACATATCGCAAAGATAAGCGGTACGAAAACCATCCTGCGTGACGGTACAATCAATTTTAAGATTATATTTAATGTCAATGAAGTACACGCTGGTGATAAACTGCTCGGTCATTCTCACGTCGTACTTCTCTGCCAACGAAGAAAGTCGTTTGTCGCGAGATGATCCAACCACACACGATGAGAAAACATTCCCTAAGAGCTCAACAAATGCGCTTTCAAAATCATCATCTGACTCGACGGCAGAAAGAAGTTCATAGGCCTTGCTTGCCTTTCTAACAAATTTGCCATGCCCCTTGTCAGAGATTTCCTGGTTGCTGCCGAGCGCATACCAATAACTCTGCGTAGCATCTTCACTGGAGAGCATTTTGAAAAGCTGCCCAAGCATAGCTGGGTAGTCAGCAAAGGATGCATGGCAAGCATCGTCATCTTCTTTTTGAAACTTGTCGACGAGCGTATCAATAAGAAGGCCACTAAACGGAAATCCCTGTTCGTCCTTCCATGCGCGTAGGATGTTACAGCAATAAGAGTAGTTACTACCCGTCTGTTTATCGTTGGTTTTGCATGCCCTCTGCTCTGGCAGTGGGTTAGTCCTCTTCCAGTGTCCACCATCATTCGAGTCAGGGTAGTCGTAGCTTCCATCAGAGCACTCAAATGCTGGCACAAGATCAATGGTGTAATGCTTGCTTGAAAAATCAATTACTACCGCTTGCCCATCACCCTTTAACGTAGTCTGCGTGTAGCGTTTAGCGAGAACGTCTTTGACCTCTTGCAGAAGACATGACTGTTTGTTGCCCTCATATGCGTCAAATCGAGACTTGACATCTCTTGGCAACACGAAGAGAAGATCGACATCGCTCGTACCGTCAACAGCAGTGCCTCGACCAACCGAGCCTACATAGAGGAGATGACTATTATCGGCATCGTCCTCATAATAGTGCCGCTCGAGCGTCTTGCAAATTTCGCTAAAAGTAACGTCGTAGGAATCCGTCGATGCAAGGTGTATCGACCTGCAGTATGAACTAAAGGTGTCAGAGACATTCAACGCCGATTCCTCCGCAGATATTGGGGAAGGAGCTCATCGATCTCATCCTCTGTATAGCTCGAATCACCATCATTCTTAAGTGCTCTCTCTGCACAGGCAACCGCCGCCGGCATCGTCCTAGGTGCACTCCGACAAGTTCTGGAGTATTCACTCAGGATATAATTAATATCATCACATGCCTGAGCGGTGCTATATTCTTTGAAATGAATTTTTGCAAGCACATTGAATGCAGCTTCCCTCATTTCAAGAAAATCGTTTGCAGAATATACTTGCTCCGAAGAGAGTCTAGAATAATCAATGATTTTACTGAATATTGTGACATAAAGAGACACTGCAATAAATATAAAAGAAACAATCTTCACTATACGGCAGTCGAGGAACACGCTGCCGAAGACGCCACAGCCAGAAATGGCCGTGAGACCAATATCCAAGCTGGTAATGCGACGATACTTGTCAGAATAGATATCGGCTTGCTTCTCATGCACTTTATGAGTCCAGATTATATTTGCGGCTAGGTGGCGCATGCGCGATTCGCACATGTCGAGGTCGGTAGAAGTAAAGGGGAAAGTATCAAGCAATGTATCTCAACACCTTTCCAAGAGTTCCAAGATCATCGCTCAGATCTACACTTTGTCCACTTCCGGGCGCAAGAAGTGAGAAGGCAATTGATCCGTCATGCGATCTCCGATTGAACTCGTCGAGAAGCATCTGCTCATAGGTGCAATCCACATTGTCGCTAAGGCTTTCATCAGGACGAGTCCAGTGCCAATCGCCAATTGCCAAGCAGACGAAGCTGTCAATGACAATGCCGCCGAGATGATAGCTACCATAGTGCCTGTCACGCACATATCTCATGTGTTGACAGGTATCAAAGAGGAGCCCGTTGGAAACCTTGTTTAGCTCTTGCATCCTGTCCTGTTCAGCCTTCGGATTAGTTGATTTCCAATTTCCTCCAGAATGAGTATCGGGATAGGAGTAGGTAACGTTGCCAAGCCAGTCGGTGTCCTCGAACGCGGGAACGATCTCAAACCTCATTCCATCTGAGAAGGTCGCATCAACAACTTGCCCATCCGCATGAATGTTCGTGTTTGGGTAGGTGCTAATAATAGCTTTCTTGACCGACTGCAACAGACGCGACTGACCATTCCCCCGGTATGCATCGTATCTCTCGTACTCATCCCTTGAGAGGATAGCAAGCACATCGAGATCGCTGGTGTCAATTGCAGTGTGGCGACCGTATGATCCGACATAAAGTGTATGCGCTGTCTCACTCGTAGAATCGTAAAACTCCCTGTTGATAGACTTTGTAATACGCCTATAACGCTCGGAAATCTCAATGCGAGTATCAGCGGGAATCGTCTCTCCATATTTACTGATTGGCGATGACATAGGTAGTTTCTCTCTGTTAGCACTGTCATCTAACATACAAAAAGCAATACCGATATATGACGGGCTATGCATCCATACACTAACTTCTTTAGCCCATTGTAACCGTTATCAATCGCTGTTCAATCTACTTGTTGGGATACCAATCGTACATTTCGCCGTACCTCTCGTAATCCTCGCTGTGGAACCATCAGCGTCCTTCCAGCAGACCCCGAGAAGTCGCAGGCGCGGCACCTCCTCGACTCACCAGCAGGTGCGATCAACTCGTTGAGCTTGCTTGCCGCCGCACATGTAGTCTGCTATGTCACGCGCGAGTCCCTCGTCATACTTCGCCGCACGCGAGGTAAGATCATTGACATCCATCCATGGCTCCCCGGGCAAACGTTCGGTTTGATGCAGACATCGTAATCGTTATGACGGAGCATGCGGTGGAAAGCATCGCGGAGATATTTAACTTGCAACCAACAGGATGCAGAGCATTCGAGAGGCAGATGGACGAGATGGATGGGGAACGAGACGGGTCACTATGAACGAGACACATGGTGTCATTGAGACAGACACTGACACCGTCTTGATGAACGAGATGATGGCCGGTTACCTCAGGACGCCCGCTCCGAGAGCAATCGCTCTGCCACTTCCCATCATGGTCGACCAGCTCAAGAACTGGCTCGTGCAGGCCGACACAAACGCCTGGCGTCACTTCGAAGAGAATTATGAGACGCAAAGAAATGAGATGCGTTGTTCTCTCGCGGCAGCAGGAGAGAGCGTGCGTTGCATCTGTGAGAGCCGGTGTCGCAGTGCCCTTGAGCTCCTCGACAAATGCGGAGGCAACATTCCAGAAGGTACCAATCATCTCGACGATGTCCCAGATGCCCGGGCAGCGGCGAAAATCCTGGAAGAGCTGTCCAAAACCTTTTCGAGCGACGATGCCATACGAGCGGCGTGGGGAGACTTGGTCACCGACGCCAGAAAGAAATGCACGGTCGATGGGTCAGTCACAAACCGCATAGCGATTCTTAGGTCCATCGAACGCCGACGTAGCGTGGATCCTGATAAGTCCTGTCGGGAACTTGCGACTTATCTTGAGAGTGGGCGGGAACCATATGAGCCGCAAGCCGATGCCGCCCCTATCACCACTCGCATTGGCATCGCGCTCGAGAAGGCGCTCGAGCCCCCCAAACGCGGACACGTCGTGTGGTGGATAGGACTCGGCGATGTCGTCATATCCCATAGAGCCGAACTAGGCCCCGTCACCCTCCTTGACGCGACATGGCACATGGGCAACCTCGGACCCGATCGTTTCGACTTTCCCCACAAGGAAGAGCTCACCTCGATTGACGAGCCCAGCAAAGGCCTCTTCGAGCCAATCGGGCGCGATGACCCTTGGCAGGGAACCACCGTCCTCGCCCGCGTCGACTTGGGAGACTCGTCCCTAACCGGTTCGTACCAGAAGGCCCTTGAACTTCTCGGAGCCACTTTGCTTTCCGAGATAGCGGGAACCGACCTCGGTCTCCCCAGGACGACCAGCGCAGCGTCCATCGTTGACGGACAGGTAGCGGAGGTGCGCTACCTGTCCAACAAGCCTCCTACATGGGACACTGAGCGGTGGATCGGCAGCCACATGGCGCGGAGATTCAATGAGTCCCTGCGAGCGACCATCCCTGCCCTCATGGGACAGGAAAGGTCGTGGTGCCTGTACCTGTCCGCTCTCCGGAAGTTTGAGCGGGCTTCCCTTCCCCTGCACGACGTATGGCTGCCCCAGAATACGTATTTCTCCAGATCGATGTGGGAGAGCTCCATCGACCTCTTCACCCAGTCCCTCGCTGATCTCGCGAGCTGGTCGGGCATCAGCAACCTGAGAGAGAGGCTCGTGAACCTCGTCGCATATCGGGATTACGACTCTGGCGTGCGAGATGTCGTACGCTGCTGCCTGCACAGCGACTTCGGGGTGGGCGATGGCGACCTCCGCAGGAGACTCGACGCAGGCATAAGGGCAACACGAGGGAAACCTCGAGCATGGCTGGAATACGTCAATGAGCACAAGAGAGAGCTGGAAAGCCTCTGCCCATCATGGGAAAGAGACCGTGTCGGACGGTGTCTCTCAAGCATCGCCGACGCTGGTCTGATGAGAGACTTCGACAATCGACACATTGAAGAGAGGCAGCTTCAGAACGACCGTCTCCGCTTCGCTCGGAACTGCATCCAACATTCCCACCACTGCGAGGATGAGATTGAGGAGTCGGTTCTGCCATTCGCCGAGGAGGTTTGCGGCTTCGGGCTGTCTATCGTTCGGCAGTCGGTATATCACGGAACAACCTTCGAGGCCGAACTTGCATCATGGGAACAGGACGAGAAAGAGATCAGAAAGGCGGGAGGCCTCCTCGGCTATTGGACGGCACAAGCCAGGTCATGGCTATAGACATGGTCGATGGCTTAGCGCCACATGAGATCGTCCACATGTGTGAGACCCCCCAACAACTATTTCACACCTCCACAGCCCCCATGGCCAGCAGCATGTCGGCGACGCACTCGCGCGGGAGCATCTGTGACTGCCGGGTCTGCTTGCGCGCGTTCTTCCAGTCGGCGGGGGTGAAAGCCTTCTTGGACCCGTTGAACTGGTTTACCCAGGCGCACTTGTCCTCGACGGAGAGGGCCGGGTCGTCGAGGGTGGGGACGCGCCACTGGCGGAGCCTGTGCCCCATCACGCAGGTTAAGAGGCGCGACCAGTCGGGGTCCTTGACGTGGCGCTCGGCCGGGGCGCCAGAGAGGGAGGAGCGGACCTTGACGAGGAACCCGCGCCAATCGTCCTCGGTGCGGAGGCAGCCCGACCTCATGCTCTGGGCGACGCGGCGGTACGACTCGAACTCCTCGGGCGTGTCGTAGGGCACGGTGCCCACGGTCACCACCTCGTACGTTCTGCCGTCGACGACGGGACGCTCCGTGACGAGCGAGCCCTCGACGGGCCTGCGCTTCATGTCGAAGTCCATCCGCATGTCGCGCTCGAGGTCGCCGACGTAGAAGTCCTCGCGGAGGGTCGGGCGGGACAAGTCCTTGAACCTGGCCCACTCGGTCGTCTCGCAATGGACGGGCCCGGTGCGGGTCAGCACCTGGTCGAAGAAGGAGAGCCGGTCCTCGGGCGAGTCCTTGGGGAGCCCCGTGACGAACGAATTGTGCGCGAGGACCCCACCCGCCTGCAGCCCAAAGCTTCGGCCCATAACGGGTTTTGCGCAAGGATGACCCACGAAATTCGTTTGCGGGGAACTCCGCACGAGACAGAAGTCATCCGAAATGGAACGCAGCTCAGGCGGCAAGACAGCTTGGCCATCGCAAGCAATGGCAGCCATTGAAAGCTATGGCTTTCCAATCACCGGAAGCAACCTATCATTGATTCAGATCCGGTGCTCGTCATATGAGAACGATGAGGACGGCCTTCGATGCCACACAGATGTCAGAGATCAGAGAACGAGCTCGAATCCATACTCGCCCTAGGTGGTCTATTTCTCGCGGAACCCTACGATGCTTCGAAGAGCTATCCCAAGAACGCCTACATCCTTACAGAGTGCAAGAAATGTCATGTAGAAGCTCACTACACGTTGAAATACATCATGGAAAAGTCCGCGACCAGCGAGCCTGTCTGCCGTGCGTGCTTCTGGCGAGACTGGTACGAGAGCGCCGGGGACCCATCGCGCAAGGCCATTGCATATGTCACACAGCTCGCATCGCAAGCCGATTCAAACGGCCAGACAAGGATCGCCGAATCCCTAAGGGCGCAGGATCCTGTCTCCCTCATAAGAAGTGCACTCGCAGAGTCGGTCAGGACCGGGGACAAAGAGAGGGCGCGGTTCCTGCGCGACCTCTGCCCGCCAGGCCCACTGACTGAAGAGCAAGCGCGCAAGGAGGCGGCGGACAGTGGCTACGATCTCGTCAGCCTGCTCGACCAGGATAGGCCGGGGCGAGAGCTTCTCGTGGTGAGATGTCGGCTATGCAGGAGGCAAACGGTCGAGAGAAGATGCGACCTCACCTGGGGCTACGGCTGCAGGGCACACCCCAACACGCCAACGCTATATGCACCCGGCGAGTCTCACCTACTCTGCGAATCCGGCGCGCCGTGCCTCTCATGGTGGGCCCACGACCGCAACGACGAGAGCACCTTCGAGGCAATGCGCACGCATGCTCAAAAGACGGCCATATGGCGATGCCCAAAATGCGGCCATGTGTTCGAAGCCCAGGTGCTTGAGATGACGGGACCGTCCGGCCCCCGGTGTCCGAGATGCGTCCAAGAACGACACAGCAGAGCTGACGAAGAGGTCGAGCACTTCAAGCACGCTGCTGTCGCCGACGTCCCCGAGCTCATGTCCGCGTGGGATGACGAGCGCAATCCTCGCGACGTGATGGTGTGGCCCACGGTCCGGAAGGGCATGTGTCCCGGGGATGGGCTCTACCGCTTCAAATGCGAGCATGGCCACCATGCGCAGTCCTTCCCCTACACCTACCTCAAAGAGGGATGCCCCTTCTGCAAAGCCGAGAAGACCAAGGCGCAAGGCCCGTTCCTCGCGGACAGCTCGCCCGAGCTGACAGCCGAGTGGGACCAGCTCAAAAATGACAATTGGACACCTGAGAACCTGAGGCTGAGCAGCAAACGTAAGGCCTGGTGGAGATGCCTCGCATGCGGACACGAGTGGAAGGCATCTCCCAACGAACGGAGCAAGGTCAGAGGACAAGCATGCCCTGAATGCGGCAAGATCCTTGGATCGCTCGCCTGGTCTTTCCCCTCACTCGCACAGGAGTGGGATCCGGGAAACCCCGTAAGTGCATGGAAGGTCCGACCGCACTCGAACCCGCTATTCAAGCCCAAGTGGATATGCGCCAACGATCCGACCCATCGTTGGGCTGCGACGCTCTCTTCAAGGGTCAGCGGCGCCGGATGCCCCGAATGTGTCGACAGCGGCAAGTCGAGAGTCGAGCTGAGACATTTCATCGCCGCTCAGGAGATCTTTGGAAACGCACGATCCGGAGCACGTGTCGATGGTCCGACGCTCAGCCGCACGTGGTCAGTAGACATCCTCGTCAGCTATCGCGGACAACAGGTCGCCATCGAGTATGACGGCGCGCACTGGCACGAAGACGGCATCGAGACAGACACGAGGAAGAGCCTCGAGCTTCTTCGGGCGGGATATATTGTCATCAGGCTTCGCGAGGATGACCTGCCGACGCTCGATATTCCCGGCCCCATGTACTCCGAAGTGCGCGTAAGCTCGCAATCACCAAGACCTCGGCACGTCATCGAGAAGGTCAGGAAACTACTGGATACGCGTTTCTGACATGCGCGGATGCCTCGCGAGGGGCATGACCTACCACTCGGCGCCCAGGGACACGGCCCGCAGGCGCCCCGAGGCGACCTACGCGGTCATGCGCAACGGGTGCCGTACTCGGAGGAGACGGCGGGACGGGTCCCGGCACCGCTGGGGTAGCGACCAGGAAAGGACCGAGGGTCACCGGGTCGCACGTAACCGCAGCCCGCACAGTCATGCCTCTCGGACACGCGGCATGCGTCGGAACCCTCCCTTGACAAAACTATGGGAACATCCCCCGTTCCGGATGGCGATTGCAAAGCGCGAGCGCGCTTTTTCTTCTTCATTTCCCTGCTCTCTGATCAGAGAAAAGAACTTTCATCGAGCCGCTACATCGCTACGCTTGGCGAGCCAGAACCCATCAGGCGATGCCGTCATCGGCACTCTCAGGCTGTTCCGTGATGGTCCGGATTGTCAGACGGGACCACTTCGGGACCACTTGCTACTCATCCCACCGATTTCAAACAAAAAGCTCTGACCTGTTTTACCAGGTCAGAGCCTACCTTTTGGTCGCGGGGCTAGGATTTGAACCTAGGACCTTCGGGTTATGAG
>Ga0070399_1004336_pt1 | contig 11807 bp, 9 predicted proteins | sample BioMet4_FD_61217 | JGI IMG/M metagenome (GOLD analysis project Ga0070399, IMG submission 61217) | Microbial communities from bioreactor (seeded with sewage sludge) at LBNL, California, USA - Biofuel metagenome 4 (version 1) | ecosystem: Engineered > Bioreactor > Anaerobic > Unclassified ... | reverse complement strand
CTTTGGTGAGAACCGTGTCCAGGAAGCCCGTAACAAGTTCGAGTCAATAAACCTGAGCTGCCCGGATATTCTTCTTCATCTCATTGGTACGCTGCAGAGGAACAAAGTAAAAGATGCTGTAAAAATTGCAGACTGCATAGAATCAGTAGACCGCATCGAACTTCTGGAAGATATTGAAAAGCAGTGTACAAAATACAACAGAACTATAAAAATACTGTTTGAGTTTCATACAGGTGAAGAATCAAAATCAGGATTCCTTTCCTATGAATCACTTGAAGAAGCAGTAGCATTTTGCTCGGACGGTAAAACACCCCATATCATACCTTCCGGTTTTATGACGATGGCACCTTTTACCGATGATAAAAACGCAGTACACAGCGCATTTGCCCTCATGCGTACAACAGCAGAAAAACTCAAAACAGCATATCCACAGCTTCCGCTGTCTGAACTTTCCATGGGAATGTCAGGTGATTTTGAAATAGCAATAGAAGAAGGTTCAACAATAGTACGTATTGGAACAGCAATCTTTGGCGAACGGGATTATACAGCAACATGACTGACGGATACTGGAAAAAAGCAGCTGTATTCTGTCTCATCATCATAGTGCAGTCAACGTTGTACTGTTTTGCAGATACTGCATCATCTTCTTCCTCGTCATCAGCAAAATCATCTTCAGAGAACACAACTCCAGTACCATATGCGAAAGATGAATTTCCTGCCTGGGCAAATTCTGCCAGAAGAGGCGAGATAATCGCTTTTGGTTCTCTGCCGTTTGTTACCCTTGCTACAACACTGGCATATTCTTTTTACAGATATTATAAAAATGATTTTTCTACAAGTTATATTCCAAACCCTTTTGCAAAATCATCTGATTCAGCGAATCTGGATACTACAGAACAGATGGGCATTTTGAAGGCATCAGTGTGCATCAGTCTGGGACTTGGAATATCCGATATGGTCTATAATATTATCAAGCACAAAAATGAAGAAAAGCGGAAATTAACAGCATATCAGAACAGTCCGATTGTCATTGAAGCTGTCAATGAGCAGGCTGATATGATGAACGGACGTCCGCCGCCTGATATGGAACATCCGGAAAGCTATCTGTACGGTGGCATACAAAGTGCCGTGTTTTAACTGTACTGTTCCGCAGACTTTTTCTGATGAAATGCGGCTTGATAAATATATATCATCACTTCCAGACGGTATCAGCCGTTCACGGCTGAAAAACAGCGTTTCAAAGATCAGTATCAACGGAAAACAGGAAAAACTTTCATATAAAGTGAAACCAGGTGATAATGTATACATAGAATGGGAAGATACTGTTCCTGATTACATTGAACCTGAAGATATTCCTTTGTCAGTCATCTATGAAGATGAAAATGTCACTGTTATAAATAAGCAGCAGGGAATGGTAACCCATCCTGCAGCAGGAAACTGGAACGGGACTCTTGTGAATGCACTTCTGTATCATTGGGGCCAGAAAGCTGTTGCACGGGTAAAAGAAGGAACTGTTTCTGAAATACTTGCTTCCAGACGTCCAGGCATAGTGCACCGGTTGGATAAAGATACATCTGGTACAATTATAACAGCAAAAAATAAACAAACGGAAGACTGGCTCCAGAATCAGTTCCAGACCCGTAAAGTCAGAAAAGAATATATAGCAATAGTATGCGGACGTCCGCCCGCAAGAAATGGGGATATACGTACACAGCTTATCCGTGATCCAAAAAACAGGAAAAAATACAAGGCCGTTACCGGTACCACAGAAGGCAAATCTGCTAGAACGCTGTATCACTGCATTGCCTGTTATGGCAATTTTTCCCTGATGCGGCTGCGCCTTAAGACAGGCCGTACGCATCAAATCAGAGTACATATGAAATATATCGGCTGTCCTATTCTCGGAGACCCGCTGTATAATCAGAAAGGCAGCACGCTTTATAAATCGGCAACACTGATGCTGCATGCACGGCTGCTGCAGATTCATCTGCCGGGGCAAAAACAATGGAGCATATTCAAAGCTGACGTTCCGCAGAGGTTCAAGGATGTTCTCAAAATACTTCACCAGCAGTATGCCAAAGAGGTATTGTAACATATATGATTACATATCCAAAAATTCAGTTCATACATATTCCGTCTGCTTCTAATCCATTTCTTGTCATCGACAAGCCGGCGGGCATTCCTTCTGCGCCACTTTCTTCCGATGACACAGACAATGCACTTAGCTTCGCAGCAGAAAAATTTCCTGAAATTCTGCATGTGCATGGCAGAAAAGAAATAGAACATGGGCTTGTTCACCGTATTGATACGGCAACACGAGGTCTTCTGCTTATTGCCGTGTCACAAAATGCGTACGATGCATTTTGCCGTGCACAAGAACAGGACCTTTTTATAAAAAGATATAGAGCTGAATGTACACAGAATACTTCATGCGCTGACAGACTGGGCGGATTTCCAGTTATATCACATACGTATTGTGAAACACTGCTTTCCGGCAGCAAAATCACCATTTCCAGTTTTTTCCGTGCTTATGGTACAGGCAGAGGGGCAGTGCGACCGGTGACAGAAACATCACATACTGCAGCAAAAAAAAAGACTGGAACACGGCTGTATACAACAGTACTGGAATATGAAGGGGAAAACAGAGGCAGGATATCTGTTGACTGTACGATTACTGCAGGTTACCGCCATCAGGTACGCTGCCATCTTGCATGGATTGGCCTGCCGATTATCGGAGATCCAGTGTATAATCCAAACATAGATGCACACAGCAGTACGTCCGGAATGCACTTCACGGCTTGCAGTCTCCAATTTCCGCATCCGCTTACCGGTAAGTCTCTGATATTTAAACTGTAAGAAAATGTATATATTCTGACTTAAAAAGCATAAAAAAAGCAGCTTTTAACAGCTGCTTTAATGCCCGGAACAAGACTTGAACTTGCACACCCGTGAAGGCTCTAGTACCTGAAACTAGCGTGTCTACCAATTCCACCATCCGGGCAATTACTCTTCTATACGAAGAAGTGATGAAACTAATATATATTAAAGCCTGGTTTGTGTCAAGTCTATAAGACAAACATTGTTATTCTTCGCTTTGAATATGTTATTGTTTTTTATACAGGTATAAATGCATAAAACATGCATATAAAGCAAAATTTTCATTATTTTTCTTTTATATGCAAAGAAATACTTGACTCTTTTACAAATATACTTATACTGTATAAGAATTTTTGTTAAGACTTACGGCTGGAGAATGGGAAAGATTAATACAATACAGGAAATACATGGTTTTATAGAAGATGTGGATGACATACTGAAAGACAGTGACTTTCAGAAACTTTCCGATTATCATCAGCACCTTGGAACGTCTCGTCTTGATCACAGCATTCATGTTTCTTATATTACCTGGAAAATTGCAAAAATATTCCACCTTGATAAGCGTTCTGCCGCACGTGCCGGCTTACTGCATGACTTCTGCTTATATGATTTTCATGCTAAAAACCGTACCCATAAATGTCAGCTGATTTATCATCCCAAAGCAGCGTCAAAAACAAGTAGGGAACATTTTTATCTTACCGAAAAAGAGAACAAAGCAATTCTTTCGCATATGTTTCCACTTGGTCCTATTCCAACAAGCAGAGAAGCATGGGCAGTTACAACTGCAGATAAAATATGTGCCGGATTTGAATTTTCGATTGGACTTATGACACTGGTACGTACATATTTCTATGCACTGCGTCCATTATTAACTCATATATAATTTGATCAATGCAATAACAACACCTGAAAGTATGCCTATGGTTAGTACATATATCCAGGCGGGAAGAGAATTGTCAGTCTGATAATTTTTTTTTCTGTGTGGTACCGGGGAATCTTCAAACATTTTTAAATCGGTTTCTGAACCTTGTATGCTATTTTTACCGTCTGCATAACCGCATTTTGGGCATCCTGCCGAAAACGCCGTTGAAGGACCAGTAAAACCACAGTTGGGGCATTTTACAGAAGTGAAAAATCTGCCACATTTTTTACAGAATTTGGCATTCTGCGGAACTTCAGCCCCACAATTTTCACAGAAAAATTTTGCAGACCGTTGACTATTCATTTTGATGTATCTGGAATTCCAGGATTTTTCCTGTTTTTTTGACTACTGCATCTACTGTTTCTACGGTACCATCGATATAAAGAGAAGCATTGGATACTGTCTGGTTCAACGACAATGTGCTGTTTTCATAGTAATCGGGTATAAAAACGATCGTCTGGCCATTATATTCAGCCACTGTTCCGGTAACAAAATACTGTTTGTCAGGATCAGAAAAAACAAACTGATATCCTTTTTCGTTTTCAGGATTGCTAAGCCGTCCAGAATAGATATCATTGTCCTGTTCAAGGATATTTCTGAGTTCGTCAAGTCCTGTTACGTCATATGATGAAACAGTGCCACGTACACCAAGAGCGTCAGCTTTTTTCTGTTCCTCTTCAGGAAAATCCTTTCCTGTATAGAGAATAACCTGTGGAACTATTCCTCCTATGCCGCTTTTTGCATACTGGACTATTGTTTTCCAGTGACGCGGGTAATCAACAGTACTTGCAAGAATCAGATGAGGTGCTATCTCTTCGATATTATCAAGCGCCTTTACCAGCCATCTGTAGATAATGATATCGTATCCTGCAGATTTCAGGACAATGGAAAAGCGTTCTATTGCAGTATTGTCGTCAGCAATTATTACAGCTTTCATTCTGAACCTAAATTATCTACTGTATATTTATAGATCTGCCATATACCGTCCCGCTGGCGTACATAGTAAGTATACTTTTTCTTTTCACGATATGTCTGATGTTTAAACCACTCAATCACTTCAACGGTACCGGATATCTGAGAATAATTTGTACGCTGAATTTCAAAAGTGTCGGGGACAGCCACAATGTCATTATCGATTCTGTCCTGCATCAGATCAGCTTTATAATTTTCAAGCATTCTTGCCCGCTCATTTGCAGAAACTGAATGATATTTCCGTTTCTGTGCTTCATCTCCCTGTAACAGTTCTTCTATATCCATATACAAAAAGAACTGATCCCATAATGATTTTTGTCTCGCGATAATGGTCTGTTCAACAACTTTATCCGGAGATATTTCCTGTTTTTTCAGTATTTCGGCAGTTTTATTCTTAACGGGGAGAACAGACGAAGAAGCTGCTGCAGGAGATGGTTGTATTTCAAGTGTCAGCCGGTTTGATTTCAGTGAAACAAATTTTGATTTATACATCTCCGGATAAAAAGTCAGCTCAAGATAATAAATAGAAGGGTCTGTGATGACAAGATAGTCTTTCACATTTTCTACAAAAGAATACTCTTCGCCAGGCTCTATGGAAATCTCACGAAAATAGACCGTCTGATTCGTTGTCCTTTTGCTGATCAGTGAATCGGTAAAAGCAAGCTGGCTGTTTTTCAGTGTGAATGCATTGAAATCCACACTAAACATGCGGTCATCTGCAAGTTTAAACCGCAGAGTTTCTGCTCCATGATTGGATATAGTTATATGTACATATATAGGATTATCACCGGCATCTTCCGGATAATAGATCGTCCTGTCATAAAATTTTATCGATACTTCTGCGTTTTTATACTTATCCGCAGCAGAGGTATCCCCTGAAATTATCTGTGAATGTGCCGTCTGTGCAAAAAAGACAAAAATTGATATAATCAGAAATGTTATATGTTTCAACGTCATATCTCCAGTAAAGTTCATTTCGTACCTGATAAAACTCGGTACGACTTCCTCTATTGTATTATCGGATGCTATTTATGAATACATTATCAGCAAATTCTATCATGGAAATACTGGAAAAATGGCCGGATTTCCGTACACCAATAAAAAATCTTGTTGATACTGATTCAGGTTTTCCTGCAGAAACAGAAGGTATTCAGGGAAGCCTGTACAGTTTTTTTACCGCTGAATATCTGCACTTAAAACAGGCAAAAATCCTGCATGAAATACAGTATAGTGCAACAGGACGTTATTCACAAGATTTACCAGCTCAAAACAGACAGAAACAGTCTGCAGATATCATCATCATCGTTCCATCTGATAAGGATGCAGCTGATGTATCGACAGATCTGTCTGCAATCATTCCAGAAGCAGAAATACTGCAGCTTCCATGGTGGGGTATGGTCGCATACCGCGCTGCCGCTAAAGGTGCTGTCACGTTTGGCGAAAGAGCAGGAGTTCTTGCAAAACTTGCTTCCGCCCAGCATTACGATACGGTGCATATCAGACCGCGGCTTTTTATCATTCCACAGCGGGTATTTCAGACACCGGTACCGCCTCCTGATTATATTCATTCACTGGTCTTCAGGATTGCAAAAGGACAGCAGATAGATACCGTAAGTCTTGCAGATAAACTTATCCGCATAGGATATACACGGGTACCTAAGGTCTCTGTAAAAGGAGAATTTACCCTGCGAGGCGAAGTTCTCGATGTATATATGCCGGGAGAAGATACAGCATACCGTATACAGTTTGACTTTGATAAAGTCGAAAAAATAAAGACGTTTAATCCTGACACACAGAACACTTTGGATACGGCAGAAGAAATACTTGTATATCCAATGAAAGAAGTAATCTGGACAGATGATCTTATCAGCATGCTCGAACAGAAACTTCGTGCAGAAGATTCTACCGGAATAGGTTCTTCTGAAGATAATGGCGCATTTGCTGCAGATGGCCCTGCACACCTGCAGCTGACTGATGAAGGGCGTAACTCGCTCGAAAAAATGCTTACGGAACTGCATACAAGTTACGAAAGTGAAGGTGAAGAACTGTTTTATCCGTGCTTGTGGGATAAAAAGTATTCTCTTTTTGATTATATTTCAGATGATACGGCAGTCTTTTTTTATGATTATGACCGTCTTGATAATGCACAGGAAAGTCTTGACCGTGAATATATGGGCATGTACAGAAAGATGCGGATGACACTTCCTGTTCTGCCACCTCAAGATATGCTGATGAAGTTTTCTGACCTGGTTTCTCAGCATAAAAAGCAGATACAGTTCAGAACGTTGCATACAGAAAAAGATACAGATGATGGCAAGCACAATAAGAATCTGATACATATTGCCAGTGAGCCGCCGCAGAGTTTCTTTGGAAATATTAATTACTTAAAAGAACAGATTGGCACACATCAAAAGTCCGGATGGAAAATATGTATCTATACCGATAATGAAAATCAGTCTCTCCGTATTGATGAAATACTAAAGGATTTTACCCATCCGGAAGACACAGATACAGAGCCTGTCCATCTTATACCACAGGCAATTTCTGCCGGTTTTTCTGTCCCTGATCTTCAGCTTCTTGTTATCCAGGAAAATGAAATATTCGGTAGGCGTCAGCAGGTTCCTAAATCGCTGCACCGTGTAAAAAGTGCAGTAATTGATACTTTTGTCGATCTGACTCCGGGTGATTACATTGTCCATGTCAATTATGGTATCGGTATTTTCTGCGGAATCGAACGCATAAAGACATCCGGCAATGAGCGCGATTATATCAAAATCGAATATGCTGATAAGGAATATGCCTTTGTCCCAATCGAGCAAGTCAATCTAGTTCAGAGGTACATAGGGAACGAAGGCGACAGTCCGAAAATAGACCGCATCGGCAGCAAGAACTGGGAAAATAGAAAAAATAAGGTAAAGAAATCTGTTGAAGACCTTGCACAAAAGCTTATCGACCTGTATTCAAGAAGAAAAGTTGCCAGGGGCTTTCCTTTTCCAAAAGATACTGAGTGGCAAACCGCTTTCGAAGCAGCCTTTCCATATGAAGATACTCCTGACCAGATATCGGTGACTGAAGAGGTCAAGAATGACATGGAAAAGCCTGTGCCCATGGACCGGCTTATCTGCGGCGATGTAGGATACGGTAAAACAGAAATAGCTATGCGTGCGGCTTTTAAGGCTGTCATGGGCGGCAAACAGGTCGCATTCCTTGCGCCGACCACAATTCTTGCAGAACAGCACTATGAAACCTGTATGGACCGGTTTTCCAAATTTCCAGTTCGGATAGCACAGTTGTCAAGATTCGTTTCTCCCGGTGATCAGAAAAAGACTCTTGCAAAACTGGCTGCGGGAGATATTGATATCCTCGTCGGAACACACCGCATTATACAGAAAGATGTCATTTTCAAGAACCTGGGACTAATGATAATCGACGAGGAACAGCGATTTGGTGTCAAAGACAAGGAAAAGCTTAAGCAGCTGAAAAATAACATAGACTGCCTGGCAATGTCTGCAACGCCGATTCCGCGCACACTTCATATGAGCCTGCTGAAAATCAGAGATATGAGTCTGCTGACAACTCCGCCGCAGAACCGCCAGCCAATTGAAACTGTTATTGACAGCTATAATGATAATAGGGTTGCAGCAGCAATCCGCCAGGAAGTTGAACGCGGCGGTCAGGTATTCTATCTGCATAACCGCGTTGAAACCCTGAATGAGACCCGCTTGAAAATTGAACGTCTCGTACCGGAAATGCTTGTAGATATTGCACACGGACAGATGTCGAGTGAACAGCTTGATGATATTTTCCGCCGCTTCAAGATGGGAGGATTCCATGTTCTTGTTTCTACGACAATTATCGAAAATGGCATTGATATACCGAATGTAAATACAATCATCATAGACCGTGCAGATATGTATGGAGTATCCCAGTTGTACCAGTTGCGTGGACGAGTAGGGCGCAGCGACAGAAAGGCATATGCGTATTTATTCTATCCGGAAGGCAAAGCGCTTAGTGAAATTGCAATGAAGCGTCTGCAGGTTATCAGTGATTTTACTGAACTTGGCAGTGGTTTTAAGATTGCAATGAAAGACATGGAAATACGCGGTGCTGGTAACCTTCTTGGTGTTGACCAGTCCGGTGATGTCTATTCTGTAGGCTTTGATATGTATCTCAGGCTTCTTACAGAAGCTGTTAAGCGGCTTACCGAGAGCAATTATACGGAACAGAACGAAGTCCTTATGGAACTCGAATATACCGGCTTTATTCCGGATTCTTATGTCCGCAATCCGCAGACAAAGATGGAAATATACAAAAAGATAGCTTCTATCCAGTCAAGGGAAGAACTTGATCACGTATATAATGAGCTGGGTGACCGTTTTGGTCCAATACCTGATGAAGTTGTCAGTCTGCTGTCTCTAGCCCAGATACGCATTATCTGCAAAAATCTGTATATAAGCACAATAAAAGAAAAGAACGGCCAGGTCCAGATCATTTTTGATAAGGTCTCCAATATATCGGTGGATAAAGTGCTCAGACTTATAAAGGCAAGTTCAGGCAGAGTGAAACTTGACCCTGTACACCCTAATATGATTTTGCTTGAAACAGGTAAAATTGGTCTGAAAGAAAAGAGCGAGTTTATACGGGAAAAACTGGAATATCTTGCGTAGTAGTGATATATTCAAAGTAGATAAAAAGGAGATTTGTATTCTGAAAAAGACACTTTTAATTGCTGATGACATCGAAATGAACCGAGTCATACTCAAAGAAGCTTTTAGCAAATATAAGAATGCAGATGATTTTCTTAATTTCTATACCGTTCTGGAAGCAAAGAATGGCCTAGAAACAATTGAATATCTTAAAAATGATAATTCAATTGTTATCGTTTTACTTGATATAATCATGCCACAGGCTGATGGTTTTTTTGTTCTTGAAAAAATGAAAGAAATGAATATGCTGCAGCGTATTCCAGTCATATTTATAACAGGTGAAGCAGACAGTGTTGATTACCAGAGACGTGGCTATAAACTAGGTGTGACTGATATTATATCTAAACCTTTTGTCCCGGATGTCGTCTGCCAGCGTGTCAAAAATGCAATAGAACTATATGAAACGAAAAATAACAATGAAGAACAAGTTCGAAAACTCACAAAAAAGATTCAGCACACAAATGACGAAATTATAAACGGATTCAGCGCAATGGTTGAATCAAGAAACAAAGAATCAAAATGGCATATTCTTCATATCCGAGAATTAACCGAGATTCTAATGGATGATATGGCAAGACAGCGTCCAGGAGAATTCCGGTTATCAGCAATCGATAAGATAGTCCGTGCATCAGCTGTTCATGATATCGGAAAATATATGATACCGGATAATATTCTGAATAAACCGTTATCTCAGGGACGTTTAACGCCGGAAGAATTTGCAATTATGAAATCTCATACAACTGAAGGCTGGAAAATTCTTAATACTTTGTTCAAAGATATTCTTGATAATGATCCGGCATTCTTTAATTATTGTCGGGATATCACGCGGTGGCATCATGAACGGTGGGATGGCCGTGGATATCCAGATGGCCTTAAAGGCGATGAAATTCCAATCTGGTCACAGATTGTTTCCATTGCAGATGTCTATGATGCACTTGTTGGTAAACGTTGCTATAAGAATCCTTTTTCCCATGAAACTGCTCTTAAAATGATTTTCAATGGTGAATGCGGAGCCTTCAATCCTGAATTGTTGGATTGCTTAAATCGTGTAGCACCACAGTTTAAGACTGTACATATAATGCATCAGCAGGAAATTGAAGAAGTCAGTTCTGTTCACTAAGACCATATTAATATGTTCAAAGCATTGATGTAATTAAATTCGTGTTTAAAATCAATTTATACTCATAATGTGTATTCTGTCTACTTATATACTTATAAAAACATTTTTCTTACTATTAAACACTTTTGTTCTATCCTTTAATCAAGGAAATCATATTTTCTGAAATTAACGCTCATTACTAATCCTATACATATCATAGCCGTCCATAAAGAAGATCCACCATATGATAAGAACAGCAGCGGTATTCCCGTTATAGGCATTATCCCCATGACCATACCTACATTTACAATAAAGTGAAAAAAGAACATGGCAAGAACACCGGAACAGATATAATATCCATACGTATTTTTTGTACTTCTCATTATGAAGATTATTCTTATAAGAATAAGAAAATACAGCATAAAAACGAAGAAACCTCCAATAAAACCAGTTTCTTCTGATAAAATGCTGAAAATAAAGTCTGTACTTTGTTGCGGTAGAAAACGGTAATGACTCTGTGTACCATTCAGAAAACCACGTCCCCAAAAACCGCCAGAACCAATAGCTATTTTCGATTGAATAATATTCCATCCGGATCCCAACGGATCACTAGATGGATCAATATAAATTATAAGACGTTTTAACTGATATGACTTCAGTACTTTTCCGCCAGCCAATGATGCGATCAAAGCAAATACAGTTATTCCACAGAAATATGCTATCCAAGAATAATATTTTATATTTCGATACAAATAATGGCCAATAAAACCGATGATTCCAATTAAACCAATACCGACTATAACAATTATCCTTATTCTCATATTTGTAAGGACATTGATTAGCTCAAACGATTTCTTTGCAATATCAGCTTGCCAAATCGGTAGAACTGTAAAAATTATCGTAAGCATACCTGCTAAAAGTATCAATAAAATATAAAGAAGCGGTACACCTGCTACAAAACACATAACAAGAAAAATAGGAATATATACACTGGCTGTACCAAGATCTGGCTGAAGAAGAATCAAACCAACAGGAATTAACATTATAAACATTGCATGAATAAAACGTCGCAATGAGTTTTCTTTCGAACTCTGCTCAAGATAATTAGCGAGGAAAAGAATATAAATAATTTTACAGAATTCAGATGGCTGAAGTCCAAAATCACCTATTCCTAACCAGCTTCGTGCACCATTTACAAAACGGCCAAATATGCGTGTATACAACAATATAA